>Ga0115012_10000592_pt1 | contig 20705 bp, 17 predicted proteins | sample TroAtlMetagenome_FD_88706 | JGI IMG/M metagenome (GOLD analysis project Ga0115012, IMG submission 88706) | Marine eukaryotic phytoplankton communities from Atlantic Ocean - Tropical Atlantic ANT10 Metagenome | ecosystem: Environmental > Aquatic > Marine > Oceanic | place: Tropical Atlantic...
TAAATAATCTGCGTGCCTATATGTGTCTGGAGTATTATAACCCGTATCACACCATATAACATTAATATCTGGCTTTACAGTTGTTACAGCATGTAATATAGCAACCTCATATGGTCTAAAATTGGTTGTAATTACTGGGTTTCTTGAGTTACCTATAACGTAAGAAATAATTTCTTCTGTAGTTTTCCCTATTAAAAACTCATTTATTTCTTCAATAGTCTTATTCATTTTTTCCCCATTTTATTTGATTCCACGCACGTTCATGAAAGAAATACAACACCAGTTTAGAGATTAACTCTATGCCTCCTATTGAAAATGCAAGAGCTAATGTTCCTGTAATTATATAGGAAACCACAACCGTAGTTATAGTTCCTAGAGCACGCCAACTAAACGTTTTTAAAATACTTCTTTTTATATTTTCCTTTGGTAAGCTAGAAGCGTTTTCTACTTCATAAACATCTGCTTCTCCTGTTGTATAGTCTACAGTTTGACTCATTTTAATCTATTTTTACTATTACCCTATAGGATTAGTAGAGTATTATGCAAACTTAGTATTTTTATGTAGAACAGAAAACAAATAACTCTCTTTAAACTATTAGGTCTGCTAAAGATTTATTGTTGAAGATATCTAGAGTACTATCTCTAACTTCAATCATGAGTTTATGTACAGAACACGCGTGTTCATCTGGGCAATCATCACATTTTTCATAGTAATTTAAGCTTACACAAGGCACCATTGCTATTGGACCTTCTAACACTCTCATTACATTCACCATAGATATATCTTTGGCTTCTTTAAGTAAATAATAACCGCCACCTTTTCCTTTTTTTGAGCTTAGGATGCCGTTTTTCTTTAAGGTAAGTAATATACTTTCTAAAAATTTCTGAGAAATATTTTCTGCTTCAGAAATAGTAGCGATTTGAACTGGCGCCTGATTTTCTTGTCTTGCCAAGTGTGTTAGCGCCTTTATCCCATATTTAGTTTTCTTAGAAAGCATATTACAAAAGTACACAATTCTTACACTAAGCTTCAACCAATTTAAAAGTGTTAAGCTGCTTAGCTATTTTTAATATATCTGTTAAGATACCTCTAGCTGTAACCGCACTTCCAGCGCCAGCACCTTGTATAACTAATGGTTGTTCTTTATAAGATTCAGAAAAAATTTCGATGGCTGCATCTGCTCCTCTTAGTTGCCCAATTGCACTTGTTTTTGGCTCTAATACAAGTTTGGTTTGCAAGGTGCCATTTAAAACATCTAACTCTCCAATATATCTAAAGACATGGTTTGCTGATTTTTTTACTTTTAAATCTGAATAGTAACGATCTAATTCATTCAGCTTTAAATTGAAGTCATTCAAATAGTGAATTTCTTCTAATGAAGAAGGTATCAGAGACTCAACAGCTATGTCTGAAAGTTCCTTTTGTAGTCCTATTTCCCTAGCTAAGATTAGTAATTTTCTGGCTACATCTTTTCCAGAAAGATCTTCCCTAATGTCTGGTTCTGTAAAACCTTTTTGCTGTGCGCTTTGCAGCACCTCAGAAAACAACAGTTGCTTCTCTGAAAATGTATTGAATATATAACTTAACGATCCAGAAAACACACCTCTTATTTTATGGATTTGCTCGCCACTGTCTGAAAGCCTTCTTAAGGTTTCGATTATTGGCAAACCTGCACCAACATTAGTTTCATAGTTAAAATGTGTCCAATTATTTAAGATTGTTGTCCTAAGAGAATTGTAATAGTCTAATGATAATGTATTAGCAATTTTATTTGCTGTTACAATATGGTAGCCTTGTTGAAAAAATGCTTTGTAATGTTTTACAAATTTTCTGCTTGCTGTAGCATCTACAATTATAATATTACCAAGCTCCTCTTTTTGGATATAGCGTATAATATCATTTATTTTATAAGGAAAACCAAAAATCTCAAAATCGGTTTGCCAATTGTTTTTAATGCCATTTGTTTTAAAAAAAGCTGTGGTAGAGTTTGCTATAATTGGAATCTCTAAATTTAATCCTTGCTTTAAAGATATCGTAGCGTTTGTAGCTAGAACTTGCTTAATTAAAGTGCTACCAACATTACCTATTCCAAACAATATGATGTTTATGGTTGTGTTCATGAGTTTTAGTTTCAAAAATTGGTTTTAATATGTTTTGAAGTTGTGCTGTTTCAATTAAAAATGCATCGTGACCGTGAATGCTCTTTATTTCAGAAATAAACACATTATCCTTTTCTGTACAGAGATCTATATAGGTTTCCCAAATGTCTTCTGCCAAGAAAAACAAATCAGAATCTACACTTACAAGATGAATATCTGCTGAAATAACTTGAGCAAAGTCTTTAATCGAAGTGTAATTTCTAAGCACATTAGCGGTAGTTAACAGGTGATTCATTAATTTGTAACTGGCTAGTTGAAATCGGTTTTGCAATAGGTTTCCATGATACGAGAGCCAATTCTCTACTTTAAAAATTGAATCTTCATCTCTTTCTCTTTCAAACTTTTGTTTTAATGATCTTGGTGTTCTATAAAGTGTCATAGCATGCAACCGAGCATCATAAATTGGATTGGTTGAGTTATTAAGAATACTGTCCTGTATCTTACAGTTTGCAAGCAACCAATCTGTGGCTTTCCAATCTGTTGCAATAGGTATTATATGCGCAATTTTTATTGCTTTTAAAGCTGCCAACTCCCAAACCAGTTGGCCTCCTAAAGAACCACCAACCACTGCAAATAACTCATTAACACCCAAATACTCTAAAATCCTAACTTGTATTTTAGCAACATCTACAAGTTGCCAATCCTTATAGTTTTTAATAGTATAATCACTGTTTACATTAAAGCCATTACCTGGAACATCTATACTTAAAATGGTAAACCTTTGTGTGTCTATAACTTTGTTATCACCCACTATTGCAGACCACCAACCTTGTGCTCCTGTTACATTTGAGTTGCCTGTTAATGCATGATTAATTAATACAATAGGTGCTGTTCCTAAAGCTTTACCAAATTGTTGATAGGTGGTTTTCACTAAAGTTTTCGACCCAGATGTAAGCTTAAAATCTTCTATTATAAATTCTGATATCATTTTCCTAGAGTTTCAAAAATTGTAAAGCAACCTCAACCAACACAAATGATGGTTGAGGCATTTATAGCTTTAAAGAATTTTAAATTAAATGGTATTGTTAGTCTTAGTGTCCATTTAGACTAAATGCTTCAGCAGAAACCTTGGTGTCTAATTTTTGAAAAGCTTGAATTAAATCAGATTTCAAATCATCTAAATGCTCTAAACCTACACTTAATCTTATTAGATCTTTTGTAACTCCAGTAGACTCTTGCTCTTCATCTGTTAGCTGTTGATGAGTAGTACTTGCTGGATGTATTATTAAAGATTTAGAGTCGCCAATATTAGCTAACAATGAAAATATTTCAGTTTCATTTGCTATAATTTTAGCACTGTTATAACCACCTTTTACTCCAAAAGTTACAACGCCACTTTGGCCATCTGGCAAATATTTTTTTGCTAACGAATTGTATTTGCTAGACTTAAGTCCTGGATAGTTAACCCAAGTTACCTCTTCCTGTTCTTGAAGCCAAGTTGCAAGATTTAGTGCATTTTTGCTATGCTTTTCAAGCCTTATCTCTAAAGTTTCTAATCCTTGTAAAATTTGAAAAGCGTTAAATGGACTTAATGCTGCACCGTGATCACGCAAACCTTCTATTCTTACTTTTGCTATAAATGCTGCTTCCTGCAATGCATCGTGATACACCAAACCGTGATAACCTGGTGATGGCTCTGTAAACTCTGGAAACTTCCCACTAGACCAGTCAAAAGTTCCGGCATCTATAATAACGCCTCCTAATGCAGTACCATTTCCGTTTATGTATTTTGTAAGCGAGTGAATAACAATATTAGCACCATAATTTATAGGGTTTAATAATGCTGGAGTTGCCACAGTGTTATCTACAATTAGTGGTACTTTATAAGCTTTTGCTTCAATAGAAATTGCTTCAATATCTAAAACATCTAGTTTTGGATTTCCTAAAGATTCAATAAAATAAGCTCGTGTGTTTTCCTTGGAAGCTTTCTTAAAATTCTCAGGATTTTGAGGATCTACAAAAGTTGTCGTGATACCAAATCTTGGCAAGGTGACTTTAAGTAAATTGTAAGTGCCTCCGTATAACGAATTTGAAGCTACAATATGATCTCCAGCTTTTAAAAGTGTAAGCAATGTTGTATTAATTGCTGCTGTACCAGATGCTGTGGAGACTGCAGCAATACCACCTTCAATATCTGCTAGTCGTTTTTCAAGAATGTCATTTGTCGGGTTATTTATACGTGTATAAATAAAGCCTTCTTCAGATAGGTTAAACAAATTTGCAGCGTGGTCTGCATCTTTAAAAACATAACTTGAAGATTGGTAAATAGGAACCGCACGAGTGTTTCCGTTTGTTGCTGTGTCGTGCCCTGCGTGCAACGCTTTGGTTGCTAAAGATTGTGTACTCATTTTTCTAATTTTTGAGTTAAAAATAAATTGAACCCAAAGCCAAAAAGCTCTCGAGAGCGCCTTGATAGAAAAATGTTAAAAAGAAAAAATAGCCACATCCCAGAAAGGGATTGGTTGTGGGTTATCTATCTGTACAAACCAGAAATGATTGGCTGTACTGTAGAATGTAGCACCTTCTTTCTAAGTGAAAGGGTTGCTAAGGCTTCATAGGGTCTATTCCCTCAGCCTTTCTTGATAACATCTTCAATAAAAGTTTGAACTTTGAGCTACAAAGATGAAACGCAAACACGACATAACAAAATTTTTTTGAACTTATTTTCGTTTTTGAAAATGTATATACTACGTATATAAAGTTTAATTTTAATCGAGAAGGCTTATAACTATCGCTGCATCATTCATTTCTATTAAGACAATTAAAGAGATTAAATCTTATTTCATACTTTTGCATCTCAAAACGAGGAAAGATTTGACTGATTGCAACCTCGACTTCTGTTTTCAAAAACAGTAACACTTTGATTTTTAAGTGTTTTAAAATGCTAAAGCAGTATACTTCAAAATCCTATTAAATTAATAGGATTTAATGTAAACTCCTTACGGCAATCTCGTCAAATCTTCTGTAATATAATTTAAAACTAAGATTACGTTTATGGCGTATTTATTTACTTCAGAAAGTGTTTCTGAAGGACACCCAGATAAAGTGGCAGACCAGATTAGTGATGCCTTATTAGATAATTTTTTAGCTTTTGATCCAGACTCTAAAGTAGCTTGTGAAACCCTAGTTACAACAGGGCAAGTTGTACTTGCTGGCGAAGTAAAAAGCGACACATACTTAGATGTGCAGCATATTGCACGTGAGGTTATTAACAATATTGGTTACACCAAAGGTGCATATCAATTTAGCGGTGACTCTTGTGGCGTTATCTCATTAATACACGAACAATCTCAAGACATTAATCAAGGTGTCGATAGAGCTAACAAAGAAGAGCAAGGTGCAGGTGACCAAGGAATGATGTTTGGTTATGCTACCAAGGAAACAGAAAACTACATGCCTTTAGCATTAGATATTTCTCATAAAATCCTTATTGAACTTGCAGCACTAAGACGTGAAGAAAAAGACATTACTTACCTAAGACCAGATGCGAAATCTCAGGTTACTATTGAGTATAGTGATGATAATATTCCGCAACGTATTGATGCTATTGTTGTTTCTACACAGCACGATCAATTTGATGAAGATGAAGTAATGCTTTCTAAAATAAAGGAAGACATTATAAACATCTTAATACCTAGAGTTAAAGCTCAAATGCCAGAATATGTGCAACAGCTTTTTAATGATGATATTACCTACCATATTAACCCCACTGGAAAGTTTGTAATAGGTGGTCCTCACGGAGATAGTGGCCTAACAGGTCGTAAAATTATTGTAGACACATATGGTGGTAAAGGTGCTCACGGTGGCGGTGCTTTTTCTGGGTAAGATCCTAGTAAAGTAGACCGAAGTGCAGCTTACGCAGCAAGACATATTGCTAAAAACCTTGTGGCTGCAGGCGTTGCAGATGAAATACTCGTACAAGTTTCTTATGCTATTGGTGTTGTAGAGCCAACATCTATTTATGTTGATACTTATGGCTCTAAAAATGTAGCGCTTACAGATGGTGAAATTGCCAAGAAAGCTGCCGAAATATTTGATATGCGTCCAGCTGCAATCGAAAAACGTTTAAAACTTCGTAATCCTATTTATTTAGAAACTGCAGCTTACGGTCATATGGGTAAAGAACCAAAAACTGTAACAAAAGTATTTGAGTCTCCTTACTCTGGAAAAATTACTAAAGAAGTAGAGTTATTTACTTGGGAAAAATTGGATTTTGTTGATAACGTAAAGAAAGCGTTTAACCTTTAAGTTCAATTTTATTTAGACTTTTAAAAACCATCTGTATAAACAGATGGTTTTTTCTATTTTTATACAAATCATTTATCATGAAATTTACCTACTCATTTTTATTCCTATCAACATTCTTCTTAATTATTTCTTGTAAAACAAATTCTGAAGAAAAAGAGCAGGAAATACTTTGGACAGCCTATGATGAAACTTTAGAGCTTGAAATGCAACAGGAGCACCAAAACAGCCGCATGCAGTTTGAGTTAATACAATCAAAAGTTTTAGATAAAAATGAAGTATACCAACCGCTAAACAAGGAAGTTTCATCATTTACTAATGAAAGATATGAAGCCTTAAAGCCACTAATTTTAGAACAGGACATTCCTACAATTCAAAACCATATTAAAGAAAGGTCTTTAACTTATGAAGACCTTACACTGTTTTACCTAAAACGTATTTATAAATTCGAATTGGATTCAACCAAAACTTTAAATGCAATAATTGCTTTAAACGATGAGGTTTTAAATGAAGCCAGAGCTAAAGACAAAGACACTACCACCAACAAGCATCCTATATTCGGAATGCCAATTTTATTAAAAGATAATGTAAATACTAAAGGAATGGCCACTACTGCTGGTGCGGTAGCTTTAAAAGATAATTACACAACAGAAGATGCCAAGTTAGTTGAAAATTTAAAAGCAAACGGTGCTTTAATTTTAGGAAAATTAAACCTGAGTGAATGGGCATATTATTTTTGCGATGGCTGTCCTCTGGGCTATAGTGCAATTGGAGGACAAACACTTAACCCTTACGGAAGAAAAGCATTTGAAACTGGCGGAAGTAGCGCAGGAAGTGGTGTTGCAACTGCTGCTAATTATGCGGTTGCCACAGTTGGTTCTGAAACTGCAGGATCTATCATATCACCTAGTAGCCAAAACTCTGTAGTAGGATTAAAACCCACAATAGGCGTAATTTCTGGAGATGGTATTATCCCTATTTCACATACTTTGGACACTGCAGGACCTATGACCAAAAACGTAACTGATAATGCTATTGTTTTAGATGCTATGACCTCTGTTAATTATAAAAGCATTTTAGAGGAAAACGTATCCCTAACCACTAAAACATTCGGAGTATACAAACGCTTACTAAATGATTCAATTTATAAATCTACAGTTAAATTTATTGAAGATAGCGGTGCAACTATTGTCGAGCTTGATGAACCAGAGCTTCCATTAGATGGATTCCTAACTCTACTTAACCTTGAAATGAAAGATGATGTTCCTTCTTACTTAAGTTCATATGCATCTAAAGATATAACTGTTACATCTCTTGAGGATGTTATGGCGTTTAATAAGAAAGATAGTGTTTTACACATGCCATACAACCAAGAACTTTTTGATGGTATTATAGCAGATTCTACTTCTGTAGAAGAATTTGAAGCAATAAAATCCACTCTTTTAAGTAATGGGAACGCGTTTTTTCAAAATGATATGAAGGCACATCAATTAGACGCAATTCTATCTATTAATAATTACCATTCTGCTTATGCAGCTGTAGGATTTCATCCTTGTTTGGCAATGCCTATGGGTTATAAAGATACTGGAGAACCAATTGCATTAACTTTTATTGGAGCGCCAAATACAGAGCGAGAGTTATTAAAAATGGGCCTTGCGTTTGAAACTGCAAGACCCATTAGAGTGCTTCCTAAAAATTACAAGGACTAGTTAGTCGCTGAAATTGCTAAATTATTCAAGGCGTTAGTAATATCTTCTAATGTACTGTTTTGAGAATTAGAAATTAAGTGTCTAGATTTTAAAAAGTTTGGATTGTTGTAAGAAACTTTTACCTCTCCATTTTCATCTTCCCACACTAAGAATTTTTGTGGCAAATCTAATGCTGTAGTTTGAGAATCTTGCATTAGCGGTGTACCTAAATTTGGGTTGCCAAAAACTATAACACTTGTAGGCCTTAAGCTTAACCCTGCATTTTGGGCATTCTCTTGGTGGTTAAGTTCAAAAACCAATGATAAATTGGTATTATCTATGATAGAGTTTCTCAAATTATTATACGTGGTAGAAAAATTGTTTTGACTTACCAATGTAATAACACCTTGACCACTGTTTATACTCGCACTGGAGTTAGTAAGTACTTCATTTTGCGTAGTTGTATTAACAATACTCTCTAAAGCAGATTCAATTTGTGGTAAAGTATTAGCACTTTGCACTCCATATCTTGTAGACAAATAATTAACAGAGTTATATGAAGCAATAACCTCATTACTCGCATTTTCATACACTAAAATATGTTGAGGCAGATCTAAACCTGCTAATTGGTTTTCTTGCATTACTGGTGTACCTAAGATAGGATTTCCGAAAAAGATAATTCTTGTATTACGCAATGACTGGTTAACGCTTTGTGCATTTGCTGTATGGTTAACTTCTGCTAAAACAGAAATATTACTATTACTTTGTAACGTGGCTCTTATACCATTGTAAGTAGTAATAAAATCGCTTTGACTGTTAGAATATGACAAGCCAGCAGTTGTGGGCTCATTAAATGCATTAGGATCTCCATTATCGTCATCTCCACCACAGGAAACAAGTACAAAACAAAGACTTAAAATAGATAGGATTGATTTCATTTTTTTATTTAAATTTTGGATAAATGTAACGTAGTAGCTACTACTTTTAATAGTATTTAACCGCCTTTAACAAGCCGATGTTAAGGAACTATAAAATATCATTAAAGTATTGGCCTAGAATTTGTATTTTCAACTCCTATATGAGACTATTTATTCTATTATTTTTAGCGTTTTGCTTTTCTACTTATGCTCAAGACATTGCTGTAAAAGCAATTAGCAAAACTACCGTAGAGACAGATACTTTTGTTGGTGTAGATGAGTACAAGAGTTTATACCACATTAAGGATAATATTTTTTACAAAAAAGAAAGCGGAAAAACATACCAGTTTAATGATTTTCAATTGGGTGATCTTACACACGCAGATATATTAAACCCTCTTAAAATTGTATTGTTTTATGAGGATACAAACACCGCTGTAATTTTAGACAATACACTGTCTGAAATTAAACGAATTAATTTTAATCAGATTAATGAATTTAGAAACATACAATTTGCAACAACAGGCATAGATAGAAATCTTTGGCTATTTAATCTTGACTTACAACAGTTAGAACTTTATGATTATAATAGAGATGAGATTGTAGCTAATACACAACCAATTTCTGAAACTATAGAACTCCAAAAATCTAATTATAATTTTTGCTGGTTACTCACAAAATCTGGAATCCAGAAATATAACATTTATGGCAGCTTGATGAGCGATTTTAAATTGCAGGACGTCATCACCTTTAATGAAAAAAATGGAAACCTAGTAATTGCAAATACTACGTCTTTATATTATCTAAAAAAAGGGAACACAGAATTTCAGCTCATAAAGCTCCCAAAAATTGATGTTAAACAGTTGTTTTTGGATATTGAAAACCTCTATCTTTACGATGGTGAAACACTTCATCATTACCAATTACAACTACCAAAAAACTAGACCATTATGCACGTTGCCATTGCCGGAAACATTGGTGCTGGAAAGACCACGCTCACAAAACTACTTGCCAAACACTATAATTGGGAACCAGAGTTTGAAGATGTTTTAGACAATCCTTACTTAGAGGATTTTTATAACAAAATGGCCAGATGGTCTTTTAACCTTCAGATCTATTTTTTAAACAGTAGGTTTAGACAGGTTTTAGATATAAGAAAACATGGTAAAGATGTAATTCAGGATCGTACAATTTATGAAGACGCTTACATTTTTGCTCCCAACTTACATGCCATGGGATTAATGACAAATCGTGATTTTGAAAACTACAAATCACTTTTTGAGTTAATGGAGAGTGTTACAAAGGCACCAGATTTATTAATTTATCTGCGTAGTAGCATCCCTAATTTAGTAGGTCAAATACATAAACGTGGTCGTGATTACGAGAACACCATTTCAATAGACTATCTAAGCAGACTTAATGAGCGCTATGAAGCTTGGATACACGATTATGACAAAGGGAACCTACTTGTTATAGATGTAGATGATATTGACTTTGTTAATAGTCCTGAAGATTTAGGTGGCATCATAAATAAAATAGACGCACAAATTAATGGCTTATTTTAAGCTATTAATTTTAGTTGTTTTGCGTGTTCTAATACTTCTTCTGAATCTTTAAACAAGAGTACTGGTACGTTAGTGTAATCTTTAATTAGACGTTGTATACGCAACATTCTTTTTTTGTGATTTACCGTTCTTATATAAATAGCTTTTATCCTATTTGGAAAGTGCTTGACAATATCTAGGTAAATATCGATGTCATGTTCTCCAGCGTCACCAATTAAAACAAACTTTTTGTTAGGATAAGTTTTAATTATATTTTTTATCTCGTGTTCTTTATGAGATAATTTTCGTTTTTTAGTTTTATCAAATGGTGTTCTAAAATCTCTTAAAAGTATTGGCCCTTTAGGGAAGTTATTATGCTTTAAGAAATACTCTAAATACCTATAAAGATTCCAAGGGCTGTTACTTACATAAAAAATTGGATTTGCCTCTTCTCCACTTATACCTTGATGTAGTTTAGAATAAATAGTAGCTGCACCAGCAAATGCCATTCGGTTTTCTGCGTGCTTAAATAATGAATTTACAAGCACTTTCCATTTTAACTTTGAAACTACACCAGTTTCTAACAGTGTATCATCTATATCACTTATAACACCAAATTTTGATGATTCTGATGGTATGAGCATCTCTCCTGGAAATCTATTTTCAAGATTAATGAGCTTATCCTTAAACACATCATACGCTATTTCATAGTTTAACCAACCTTCTTCATTAATGCTATCTGTAAGATCATTTGTCTGCTCATCTACCAAATAATAACCTTCGCTATTGGTATCTGAGTACAACACCTGTTCGTTTGGTAGTTGAATTTTTAATGTCTCATGCCTTACCTCATCAGTTTCAAAACGTTTCCAAGTATTTCTTAAGAGACTGAAAAATCCTTTTTTAGATAAATCTATAGATTCGTCTTCGAGTGCTCTTCCTCTTAAATATAAATGAGTTTTAGTACCGTAACTCTGAAACGCTATAATTTGAAGTGGGTCTTTTTTAAACATGCAATGAAGATAGTTAGTCTATAGCATTACCAGCGAGTCTTTAAGAAAGCTATAATACAACTTTGATAAATTTTTTACATTTTACTACTAAAAAAACCGGTTGTTACATACAGTAACAACCGGCTATTAATTTAATTATAACGTGTAATTACTCTTTATCTTTCACCTTAATTTTAATACCATCTACATCTTTTAACTGAGAGCGTACTTCTTCTTCTGTACCTCTAAAAGACTTCTCTTCGATAGTTGTTTCGCCATTTACTGTTCTTCTAATTTCAACGTTAGCAACAACTTCTCCGGTAGCGTCATTTTTTACCATCTCCACTACAGTTTCAGTTTTGTTATTAAGGTCTTGAGTGCCTTCAATAATAACGTTTTCACTAACCTCAATAGTTTCAACTTCATCTATATCAGTTTCAGCTGAATGACCGCCTAATATAGGTGCTATCACTAATCCTATAAGACAAGTTAGCTTTATTAATATGTTCATTGAAGGACCAGAAGTATCTTTGAAAGGATCTCCAACAGTATCTCCAGTAACTGCTGCTTTATGAGCATCACTACCTTTATAGGTCATTTTTCCATTAATCATCACACCAGCTTCAAAAGATTTCTTAGCATTATCCCAAGCACCACCAGCATTGTTTTGGAAAATTGCCCAAAGCACGCCACTAACTGTAACACCTGCCATATAACCTCCAAGCATTTCTGCAATTGCTAAAGTGCTCATTCCAAAAAGCATTGGCACAAAAGCAATAATAAGTGGAAAGCCTATAGTTAATAAACCTGGCAACATCATTTCTTTTAAAGAAGCCTGAGTAGAAATTTCGACACATTTATCATATTGTGGTTTTCCTGTACCTTCCATAATTCCTGGAATATCTCTAAACTGTCTGCGTACTTCTTGTACCATTTGCATAGCTGCTTTTCCTACGGCATTCATAGCCAAGGCAGAAAATACAACTGGAACCATACCTCCTACAAACAACATTGCTAAAACCGGAGCTTTAAAAATGTTTATACCATCTATTCCTGTAAAAGTAACATAGGCCGCAAAAAGTGCTAATGAAGTTAATGCTGCAGAAGCAATAGCAAAACCTTTTCCTGTTGCTGCCGTTGTATTACCAACAGAGTCTAAAATGTCTGTACGCTCACGTACTATTGGTTCTTGCTCACTCATCTCTGCAATACCACCAGCATTGTCTGATATTGGTCCAAATGCATCAATTGCTAATTGCATAGCCGTTGTTGCCATCATTGCTGAAGCGGCTAATGCCACACCATAAAATCCTGCAAATGCATATGAAGCCCAAATGGCACCAGCAAATAACAATACAGATGGGAATGTAGAAATCATACCCGTTGCTAATCCTGCAATAATATTTGTTCCTGCACCTGTGCTAGACTGTTGTACTATTTTTAATATTGGTTTTTTACCAAGACCTGTATAAAATTCGGTTACAGAAGAGATAACTGCTCCTACAAAAAGACCTACTAAGGTTGCATAAAACACACGCATAGACGAAATATCTTGAAGGCCTTCACCAAAGAATTCCATTTTCATAGTTTCTGGCAACATCCAAGTCACTAATGCAAAACAAGAAATAGCCACCAATATAATTGACACCCAATTTCCTAAGTTTAACGCACCCATAACTTTATCTTCTTTAGCCTCATTGCTGTTAATTTTAACCAGCATAGTACCAATGATAGAAATGATAATACCAACACCTGCAATTGCCATTGGTAAAAGAATTGGGCCAATACCGCCAAAAGCATCTGTAATAGCGCCACCCATATCTTTTATCACATAGTTACCAAGAACCATTGCTGCTAGAACTGTTGCTACGTAAGACCCGAATAAATCTGCTCCCATTCCTGCAACATCTCCAACATTATCTCCAACGTTATCTGCTATTGTAGCAGGATTACGAGGATCATCTTCTGGAATACCAGCTTCTACCTTACCAACTAAATCTGCGCCAACATCTGCTGCTTTAGTATAGATACCACCACCAACACGAGCAAAAAGTGCAATAGACTCTGCACCTAATGAAAATCCTGCTAAGGTTTCTAATACTATTGTCATATCCATAGTATTGGTCCAAGAAGCGCCCATAAACGTATGGAAGAAAATGATAAAAAATGCTGTTAACCCTAACACTGCTAAACCGGCTACACCTAATCCCATTACAGTACCGCCACCAAAAGATATCTTAAGGGCTTGCGGCAAACTTGTTTTTGCTGCCTGCGTAGTTCTTACATTGGTTTTAGTAGCGATTTTCATACCTATATTTCCTGCGAAAGCAGAAAAGACTGCTCCAAATATAAATGCAACTACAATTAACCAATGGGTAGTAGGTACAACAATTGAAACTATAGCGAGCAGAACACTTACTACAACAACAAAAATTGTAAGTAATTTGTACTCTGCGCTAAGAAATGCTAGTGCACCTTCGTAGATATGGTCTGAAATTTCTTTCATCTTACCATCTCCAGCGTTTTGTTTCATTACCCAAGATTGTTTAACCCACATGTAGATTAAACCTAAAACTGCCATTGCAATTGGCATGTAAATCATAAATGACTCCATAATATATTTGATTAGTTATTTTTAAGAAAATCAAATGTAAGACAATGACATAAATAAAAAAAGCAATAATTTTTTGAGAATTATTGCTTTTTTTAACCGGTAATAAATGAATTATTTATTTTATACTAACTTCCTCTGCAGGAATATCACTTTCTTGATATCTTATGATACATTTAGAAACAATTTCTTTTGCTTCATTAACGTCTCCCCAACCACCAACATCTACTTTCTTCTCTTCTAAATCTTTATATACTTGGAAAAAATGCTCAATCTCCTTTATTAAGTGAGGATTAAGTTCATTTAGATCATTTACATTGTTTGCAATAGGATCACTTATTGGAACACAGATAACTTTCTCATCTGGTCCTTTTTCATCTGCCATATGAAAAACTCCAATTGGCTTAACCTCTATAACACAACCAGGAAATGTTGGCTCTGTTACAAGCACCAATACATCTAAAGGATCTCCATCTAATGCTAATGTTTCTGGCATAAAACCGTAATCTGCAGGATACATCATAGATGAAAATATCATACGATCGTAACGAATTTTCTTTAATTGAAAATCGTATTCATATTTGTTTCTGCTTCCTTTTGGAATTTCGATAAGCACATCGAAAGTTTTAATCTTACTTGCTGTCATTATGTTTTGTTTATAAACTTCGTCATTTTTGGGGGTGCAAAAATACGCATTTGTTTCAGAAGTAAAATCATACTTACACTTTATTATTAGGTTAAATAATATCTAAGTTGCAGTATGGCAAGTGTATTGAGATGTTTTAGTTATGAAACTTCATATAATTTAGAAGACAATGCAAAGTTTATAAGTTCAGACATTGTATTCATATGTAGTTTCTTTTTAATATTCTTTTTATGAACCTCAACTGTATGAGCAGAGATATTTAGATTATCTCCTGTTTCTTTTGCAGTTTTCCCAGACGCTAATACAATTAGCACTTGTTTTTCTCGCTTAGTAAGCTCCTCTATTTGTTCTGAATAACGAGCCACTTCCTCAATGCCTTCGACTTCTTTCTTGTAGTTAAGCATAGCAAGATCTATAGTTACTTTTAGCTGTACCTCATCAAACGGTTTAAGGAGGTATGCGAATGGCAGTACTTTTTTTGCTTTATTTATAATGTCCTGATCGCTATATGCTGTTAGGAACACCACAGGAATGCTTTTTATTTCTTTTAGTTGTGACGCTACATCTATTCCATCTTTTTCCTCATTCAAGTTTATATCTGTAAGTAAAAGTTGATAGTCGTTGACAGAGAACAACTCATAGGCTTGCTTAAAATTCTTAGCAGTATCTACCTTAATCTTGGCATACTTCTCTAAGGTTATCTTAATATCCTTTGCTATAATAAACTCATCTTCAACCAGAAGAATTCTTTTAATGTTTTCCATTATTTACAATCTATTTTAATGCTATTTACAACACCGTTATCGGTATTGGTTTCTAGGGCTCCATCCAATTGCGATACCATATCTGAAACCAATCCTACGCCCAAAGAGCTCGATTTAATTTCATCTAAGGTATATCCGCAACCATTATCTTCTAGTGTAATGAGTAATGTATGGTTTATTTTTTCACAAGAAATTTTCAAGTAGTTATCCTTATTATATGTTTTAAAGGCATATTTAAAGGTATTTGTAACCAGCTCGTTGAGAATTAACCCCAATAAGGTGGTATTAACTTCACAAAATCCTGTTCGCTTTAAGTTATAAATTATTTCGAACTTCATCAAACCGTCATCTGCTAAAAGCTGAAGTATTCTTGGCACAAACTCTTCAATAAACTTTTTAACGTTTATCTTTTTCTGGTCTATTTGAATTTCATTCTGAATATAAGCAATAGCTAAAATTCTATTTTTGGCTATTAACAAACTATCCTTTGCCTGGCTATCAACCGTGGCAGATTGTATATTTAACAAACTGGAAATTATCTGAAGATTGTTTTTTACTCTATGATTTAGCTCCTTCATAAGAAAGCTAATATTATCCTTTTGTTGAGAGGTTTTTTTATTGGCTTTTTCTAAAGCTTTATTTTTAAGCAATAAGTCTTGAGTGCGCTGATCTACCAACCTAGAAAGTTTTTCCTTATCTCTCTTTAAAGCATTAGTTTCTCTTAATACTATACACACCCCCATTGCAAAAATGCATAAGACAAGCAGTATTTTAAAAACTATAGTTTGGTACCATAATGGCTTAACAACTATGTTTAACACCTTAGGATCGCTCCATTGCCCTGTCATTTGTGAAGCAGATACATAAAATGTATACTCTCCAGGATTTAAATTTGTATACGTAGCGTTTTGACGTTGCGTAGACGGACTCCAACTTTCATCAAAATTATCAAGCTTGTACCTGTAAAATGTTTTTTCTGGGTTTAAATAACTTAATGATGAAAAATTAAGTGTGATTACATTTTCATCACTTTTAAAATATAAGGTGTCATTATTTCGCAGAGTAGATTCTATTGGAGCGTTAAACAACTCGACAGATTCAAAATATACTTTAGGTTGGTATGGATAATCCTTAATTTTAGATGGCTGAAACTTATTAAAACCATCTATACCTCCAAAGTAAAAATAGCCGTCTTTATCCTTATAGCCAGACTTCCCATTAAACTCATTATTTTGCAAACCATCCTCACTCGTATAGTTTTTAAACTCTTTAGTTTTGGAGTTTAAAACTGATATTCCCTTATTAGTAGAAACCCAAACATTATTAGCCTCATCGATTAACAAGCTATAAACAAAATCATTAGGAAACCCTTTTTGCTTTATAAACTTTTCTGTCTGTAAGGTGGTTGTGTTTAACTTAGTGATTCCAGAACTGGTACCTATCCAAATAAAACCGTTATTATCTTCATTAATTGCAAAGATTCTATTACTAGTCAAGCTCTTTTCCTTAGCAGCAGTTTCGGTAAAATGATGCTCAAACTCTAAGCTACTATTTAATTTATAAAGACCTTCATCTGTACCTAACCATAAATTACCTTTACTATCCTTAAGTGAAATTCTTGCTCTGTTTATTCGCTTACCATTTATTAATATAGGTGTAAATGTTTCTGTCTCCGTATTAAATTCAGAAATTCCGCCAGTCCAGGTACATAGCCATAACTTGTTATCTGGCATTGGTATTATTTCTAATACCTCATTATCGGGCAACGTGTTTTCTTTATAAGGATGTTTTAAATACTGCTTAAACCTATCTTCTGAAGGTATGTACTTTAAAAGTCCATCAAAAATACCTCCAGCCCAAAGTGTATTATTTTCATCTTTGGCAAACGCATAAATTATATTTGCATTTTTATGTTTATATAGTTTATAAGTGTTCTTGTAGGTGTTATGTTTTACAACTCCAAATGAGCTTCCCAACCATAATAATGAATCTGTATCCTTATAAAAAGGAAAAATATTAATGTTAGTAGACTTTAATACATCATTTAAACGAACTCTATTGGTTTCAAATTTTTTCTGAAAACTATTATAATGTACTACACCATCTCCTTCTGTACCAAACCAAGTATTTCCATTTTCATCTGAAACAATCTCATTGGCTGTAAAAGGCTTATAAATCTTTTTTGAAGTGTCTTTTACGATATAGGAAGTTACGCCATCAACTTCATTGAACTCTAACAACTTAACCTGAGTTGCTATAAAGAATGTGCCTTCAGATTTTTTCGAGATATGGTTTACAGAAACACCATCTACATATTTCTTTAGTGATTTAAATTGCTTGTCTACTGTATAAATTCCCGTTATGGTACCAATTAAAAAACCATCGACTAGGGCTTCAATTTGAGTGATAAGTTCTAAACCTTCAATTTTAAATGGTTTAACAATACCTGTTTTTATATTAAATACCAGTGGACCAGAAGCCGATGTCGTAAAGATGTACTCTGTCTCATTAATAGCATCTACATCTAGTACTCGACTTTCTCGGGAGTTAGTTGGCAGCTTTACTATTACCTCGCGTTTAGTTTTAGTATTGTAAACAGTTGCATAATTTTTAAATGAAAACAGTAAGAAGTCTTCATTTAACGGAAAGATACCATAGCTTATACCTAGGTTAAGGTTTTTATTATTTTTCTTTAAAGCAAAGAATGTATTTTTTGAGAGTTGGTACCCTAAAATACCTTTGGTGTTAGAGGCTATCCAAAGCGTATCTCCTTTTGCGTATAAACCTCTTATGTGATCGTCTTGAATAGAGTTAGAATCATTAGGGCTTGCAGTGAACAGTTTAAATTCATAGCCATTAAATCTATGAAGACCATCTTCTGTTCCTACCCATAAAAATCCGTTTTCATCTTGAGTAAGTGCGTTAGCATTTAATTGCACCAAGCCTTTATCTTGACCTAAGTGATTAACCATTAAAGTATCACTTAATATTTGAGAGACTCCTGTTTGGCAATGCATAAAAACACAAAGGCCAACTACAATTATTTTAAATATGCTGTAAGGAAACTTCAACTAAATTAAGGTAATGCTTAACATCATCGCTAATATAGTTGATTTATAAGTAATTATCTTCTAAATGCTGAAATTATAGCCCTATACAAGGCCTCTGTGACGCTCTCTTGCTAAAAGAGTGTTTTTCAACAACATAGCAATCGTCATTGGTCCTACACCACCAGGAACAGGTGTAATAAAGCTTGCTTTTTTGCTAACATTTTCAAAATCTACATCGCCAGTAAGGTAATATCCACGTTTTTTTGTTTCATCTGGAACACGTGTAATCCCTACATCAATTACCACAGCATCGTCTTTTACCATTTCTGCTTTTAAGAAGCCAGGCACGCCTAATGCTGTAATTATGATATCTGCTTGAGATGTAATTTGAGTAATATTTTTTGTGCGGCTATGTGTTAATGTTACAGTTGAGTTTCCTGGAAATCCTTTTCTACCCATTAAGATACTCATAGGTCTTCCAACAATATGACTACGACCAATAACAACGGTATGTTTTCCGCTTGTCTCTACCTCATAACGCTCTAACAGCTCTAAGATACCAAATGGCGTTGCAGGAATAAACGTTGTCATATCCAGCGCCATACGTCCAAAGTTTGTAGGGTGAAAACCATCTACATCTTTATCTGGATCTACCGCCATTAGCACTTTTTGTGTGTCTATTTGTTTTGGTAACGGTAATTGCACTATAAACCCATCTATATCTGAGTTTTCGTTAAGTTCTTTTATCTTTTTAAGCAATTCTGTCTCACTAGTTGTGGACGGCATTCTTACCATTGTTGACTCAAATCCTACACGCTCACAAGATTTTACCTTGCTATTTACATACGTTAAACTTGCACCATCGTTACCAACAATAATAGCTGCCAAATGAGGGACTTTCTCATTATTAGCCTTCATTTTATTAACTTCTTCAGTTATCTCTAACTTAATTTTTTCTGAAGTTGCTTTACCGTCTAGTATGGTCATTATATTTGGTTTATGTAGTAACTATGTGTGAACAATAACTCTTATTAATAGTACTTATTTAGGTTATTAATGAAACAACTGTAGGATAAGCTTAACGCATTTTACCCATCATTTGCATCATTTTCTTTCCGCCACCACCTTGCATCATCTTCATCATTTTACTCATTTGAGTAAACTGCTTTAACAGTTGATTTACTTCCTGAACACTAGTTCCGGAACCTTTAGCAACACGCTTTTTTCTACTAGAGTTTATAATACTTGGGTTTGATCGTTCTTCAGGTGTCATAGAATGTATTATAGCTTCAATACCTTTAAAAGCATCATCATCTATATCTATATCCTTCATCATTTTTCCAGCTCCAGGAATCATTCCCATAAGATCTTTCATAGACCCCATTTTCTTAACCTGTTGTATTTGCTTTAGGAAATCATCGAATCCAAATTGATTTTTAGCAATTTTCTTCTGTAGCTTTCTAGCTTCTTCTTCGTCATATTGTTCTTGAGCACGTTCAACAAGAGACACAACATCTCCCATTCCCAAGATACGATCTGCCATACGAGATGGATAGAAAACATCGATAGCATCCATCTTTTCTCCTGTACCAATAAATTTTATTGGTTTATCTACAACAGATTTAATTGAGATTGCAGCACCACCACGAGTATCACCATCTAATTTAGTAAGGATTACACCATCAAAATTTAAGGTATCATTAAACGCTTTTGCAGTATTTACAGCATCTTGACCTGTCATAGAGTCGACCACAAATAATGTTTCTTGCGGCTGTATAGCTTTATGAATGTTAGAGATTTCTGTCATCATCGCTTCATCTACAGCTAAACGACCTGCGGTATCAATAATCACAACATTATGACCATTTTGTTTAGCGTGCGCTATTGCAGCTTTAGAAATAGCAACAGGATCTTGGTTTCCCTCATCACTAAACACCTCAACACCAATTTGCTCACCTACGACGTGTAATTGATTTATTGCTGCTGGACGATAAATATCACAAGCAACTAATAAAGGTTTCTTTGTCTTTTTATTCTTAAGGAAGTTTGCTAGCTTACCGGAAAAGGTGGTTTTACCAGAACCTTGTA
>Ga0115012_10000593_pt1 | contig 20663 bp, 13 predicted proteins | sample TroAtlMetagenome_FD_88706 | JGI IMG/M metagenome (GOLD analysis project Ga0115012, IMG submission 88706) | Marine eukaryotic phytoplankton communities from Atlantic Ocean - Tropical Atlantic ANT10 Metagenome | ecosystem: Environmental > Aquatic > Marine > Oceanic | place: Tropical Atlantic...
CTCGAGGGTGAAACTCAACACATCATCCGATGGTGTGGTGAAGTCTTCGAACACTTCTTCACCCGACTCCAGAGAGACGATCTTCATCTTGTAAGTGATGTCACCGGTGAGGTTCGCCAGCTCCACCGTGAGCGTATCGAGATCAATCAAGCTGTCGGTATACAGAAAGTCAAAGCGGTCGACATCATCTTCATCATGGAGAAAGGCCTCGAGCTCAAAAGCACCCACTGCATCAAGATCGCCCAGCTCATGCGCGATGCTGTCGTTCGGCTCGAAGGGATCCTCGGCGCGCGACTCCTCATCCACAGCGCCGTCACAGTCATTGTCGATGCCGTCACAGACATCGGCGAGACCCGGACGGACGTTAGCGTCGTCATCATCGCAGTCGCCTTCAGCCTCGGTGTAGCCATCGAGGTCATCATCCGTACGCTCCGGATCAGTCGATGTTCCGCCTCCTCCGTGCACCTCTCCGGTGTCTTCTGTCGGTGCTCCCGTGTCCACCACATTGGTCGACGAGAGGCCGTCCTCATCCACACCCGCTGCCTTGAAGCTGCAGCCCACCAATGTCAGCAAAAGCCACAAGCGCACGAACCACCTCTCGATTGGGTGTATCGTAGCCCCGTGCATTGGATTTCTGCTGATTTCTGGCGCGAGCGTCGCGTACTCGTCACCGGCGCATCGGGCTTCATAGGGACATGGGTGGTCGATCTCTTGGCCAACGCAGAGGCTGAGGTCTATGCGATCGGTGGCTCCCGGCTGCCCTCTTCGGGACACCAGCGGGCGCGCGCAGTGCTACCGGATGAGGCTGAACGCATCGTGAAGTGGGCCCAAGCCGAGGTCATATTTCATCTGGCTTCCCCCGTACTGCTTGAGGCTGACGCTGAAGAGTCGACGCTCAACAGGGGCATCATTCAAGCCACATCGGCCCTCCTTACAGCCATCGACGGCACATCCACCCGTATGGTCTACGCGGGCTCGTGCGCGGAGTATGGCGCCGCACCTGCACCGTACGCAGAGCATGGCACCCCCTCTCCGCGCTCGCCTTACGGACGCGCCAAGCTGGCGGCATCTGAGCTTGTCCTCGCGGCTGGGCACACCGTCGTTCGCCCATTCCGCGCACTCGGTGCGGGCGATACGCGAAGCGTGGTCGCCGCTGCGGCTCGTGCAGCCCTGTCGGGCCAACCATTCGAGATGACGACCGGAGAGCAAGTTCGCGAGTGGAATCATGTGGGTGCGATCGCCCGGGGCATCGTCGCCGCAGGGGCCCACAGTGGTGCAGTCGGGAAAGCGGTGAACCTCGGTGGTGGCGAAACAGCCAGTGTGCGTTCGGTCGTCGAGCAGGTCTTCAAGCTGGCTGGGGCAAACCACGCCGAGCTCAGGGTGGGCGCACTGCCCCAGCGTCCCGGCGAGGTTCCGCTACTCTCGGGCGACCACCAGTTGTCTCGCTCACTGTGGGGAGAAATCCTGCAACCAACCCTGTCCAACACCCTCGCTGAAGCTGTTCATTGGACACAGCAGCAGGATGGTGCAGCATGATGGACACAGGACTGTTCTGGGGCATGGATTGGACGGTGTGGCTGGTACCGCTGGTCTTGGTGGGTCCCGGCTTGGGCTTCGCGCGCTGGCTACAAGCCGACGACGATGCGAGCCCGCTGCGCTGGTTGCTCGACGCATGCTGGATCGGTTTCGCCATCACTTGGGTCAACGTCGCCTTGATCCGAGAATCAGGAGTCGCACCACAGGACCACCGTTCAGCCGTCATCAGTCTTGCACTTGTTTGGTTTGTGGCTGGCCTCTGGCTCGGTCGCTCCGGACCTCGCTTGATGGGACTGCTGCCCGCTGAGCGAATTGGAGCAGGCTCCGTCCTGTTGGCCGTATTGGGTGTGAGCCTCTGGCGCGCTGGTGACATCGCACGCCCTCTGGACGCGTATTGGTACCTCGATGGAGCCGACTCATGGAAGCACGAGTCACTCCCAATCACCGCAGCAGAATCGGATGGATTGACGATTCATGGGCAGACGGACAGTGGCGCCTTCTCCATGGTTCCTGTGGACGGTCGGGCCACCCTCACGGCCACGGCGGATGCCCGAGGGGACATCACGCTCGCCGTGCACGGCCCTCTCGGAAGCACTGTGGCCGTCGGGGACACACGACACACAGTGGCGGCCTCTATGCCCGGATACCCAGGCGAGGGCCTGATACGGCGCTATCTCGATGCTGGGGTCGCTGGCATCACGGTATCGGTCGACCTCAAGGCTGGCGAGACCATGGACGTGGAGGCCACCGGCGAGCGCTTGTTTGTCATGACCACCGCCGATGCAGTCTGGGCTCTGCATGCAGAAGGCACGCTCCGATACGTCCACCACTATCAGCTGCTCAACCAGGTCGAGAATCAGGTCTGGGCCGATGAGATGCTCCAGGATCGGTGGGCGACACTCAATCAACCACCCGGCTGGAGCCCGCTACTCACTGTGGCTACCGTCGTCACAAATGCCGATATGCGAGCCGCTGGCGCCCTGTTCTTACTGGTCATCGCGGTGGTCGGCCTGAGCGCTGTTCGTTTGGCTCAGATCTTGGCACCAAATGCCCCCAAACTGGCCCTACTTGTCCCGGGAGCCATGGTGGCGTCCCACGGCATGTTGATGCTCGAGCCAGGGTCCCACAATTTCCCGGACAGCCTGTACGCGGCGGCCATCCTGGCTGTGGCAGCAGCCATCGCTGAAGGCCGAGTGGGCTGGATCGCCGCGTTGGGCATCGGCGCTGGATTGCTCCGCTGGCCGGGGGTCGTTGTCAGCACCATCTTTGTGCTCACTTGGTGGCGCTTCAGTGGCCGCGCCCCCTGGCGAGCGCTGAGGAAACTATGGGTGTGGGTCGCCATTGGCGCCGTCATCGCAGCCGTGGGTGTGTCTGTGGGCGTCCTCGAGGACCTACTCTTCATCCTCTACTTCGAGACCTTCCCGGAACATTGGCACGGGGAGTACAGTCCCTCAAAGCTCTTGCCGCGCGTACCCGGGTTCTACGCACTCTGGGTGGCGTACACCGGTGGTGGGCTCGTCTGGTGTGTCCTGGCGGCCTGGCGAGCGCCACACTCTGCTGCGCGGACGGCCACCCGCTGGCTGCTGACCGCAATCGGCCTGTACAGCCTGATGCTCGCCACCATCGATCATCACCCCACCCACTACTTCTTGCCCCTCCTTGCGGTCACAGGCGTGGCCACAGTGACGGCAGCAGCCTCGCTTCGCGACACACGCCTTCGACTTGCGTTGCCGGCCGCCGTCTTGGTCGGTGTGTTGCTCTTCCTGGCCCACGGAGATGTGGGCCTCCAACCCGTAGAAGACATGGTCACTGCACTCGATGAAGCCCTCAACTGAGTCAGACTGGACCGCAATGGTACAGCGGGTCTTACTGATCGGCTGGACTGCCATGTCTCTGGCGTGGCTCAGCAAAGACCGCCTGGTTCGTGATGGGGACGAAGAGGGGCATGTCGGGGCAGCAGAGCTCTTCCTGGCCGACCTCAACCAGGGCATGCCTGTGGCGTTTTTTGAGCGCCTGTGGGTGGGACAGATGGGCGAATACCCCCAAGCGTTCTCCGCACTTGTTGGGAGCTGGTGGTGGGCAGTGGGAGTGGGCTTGCCTGGTGAGACTGTGGTCCGGTCGATCTGCTTGATATCGCTACTGATCGCTGCACTCGCGACGGCCCGAGTGGCCAGCCGATTTGTGGACCCAGAGTCCGAGCAGTCAGCAAGCCTCATCGCCCTCGCCACCGTTCTGAGTCTGCCGCTCGCCAACGGCCTCACACGGCACTTCATGCCAGAGGGACTTCTGATGGCGGCGCTGGCGCTCTCGGTCCTGGCAGCACAGCGTTGGGTGGAGCGACCCTCCCTGGGCCGAGCGGTTTGGCTTGGTGCAGTGGTCGGTGCTGGACTGATGACCAAGCAGACCTACGCACTGCTCGCGTTGGCACCGCTTGCGTTCCTGATCTTGGGGGCACTGAAGACACACTGGATGTCCGCAGCTCTGGCGGCGCTCATCGCCTTGTGCATCGCCGGCCCATGGTGGCTCTCGAGCGCAGAGGCACAGCTCGCGTACGCCACAGCATCATCAGCTGGACATGGGGCCGGAGGCATCGTCGACCACATCGTCTACTACCCAGTCATTCTGGCGAAAATAGGTCTGGGACCTCCGCTCTCTCTGCTCGTGTTGTGGGCGACGTGGCGACTGCTCTCCGCCTCCACACCCAAGACACGGCGTGGACTGCTCATCGTGGGTGTCTGGCTATTGGGTGGGGTTCTGATTCTCACGCTGATCCCCAAGAAGTATCCCCGTCTATTGGCCCCACTCACACCGAGCATCGGCATCGTATTGGCGATGCTCTGGGCGACAGGGCAGCGTGAACGACGCATCGTCACAGTCGGTCTTCTGCTGGGTGCGGCCTGGACAGTCGTCGCATCCACCGGCAACACCACACAACTGACTCGAAATGCAGCCATTGATCCTGGATGCCCACAGCAGTGGCTTCGTGGACCATCGGAGAACGACCTCGGCCTGGCGCAAGTGGCGAACGCCCTGGCAAAGCAGCCAGCAGGTGGCGTGTCCATATCCGAGGACATTGAGATACCGTGTGAGATCCAGACCACCCACAACTGGGCTCAGCACCTCGGCCCATACCTGAGACGGTCAGGTCACGACCGAGAGGTCCAAGTCTCGACTGAGCCCTCACAGCGGTTCATCATCCGCGTCTCCGGGTCAGACGGCGGCATCCCGATCGTGGGAACAGGCAAGTCGCTCCACATCCATGATAGGCTCCAACCATGAGCGACGAGAAAGACCAGATACCAGTCGAGCGGCAGGGCATCGCGCGTGAATTTGTGGACTTCATCATCCACAACAAGCTGTGGTGGATGACGCCCATCATCATCGTCCTGGCGCTGATGGTCGGATTCATCTTGTTCGCCGAGTCCAGCCCGGTCTTGCCGTTCATCTACACAGTGATCTGAGCCAAGGGGCCGCTGGGGATCTAAATCACCAGGGCCGTTGAGCGCGTCGGATGTCCTGTTTTTGATCCTCGAGCGGTAGCCAGTGGGTGGGTGACGTCGCATCACCCAGACCACGATCGATCAGATCCTTGTGTTTCATCCGCATGAAGAATGCAACCGGCCCCATGCCGACCCAGTATGCAATACCCATCAGCATCCAGTTCTGGCCACGAATGATGCGATGTGCCAGCGCCTTCCATCGGCGCCAGAGGGTCTTCATGAGTTCAAGCATGGCTGTCCTCATCACCACCGTGCCCCACTCGATGGTGGCCGTCAAGCTTGAGCGATGGCGCCCCTATCCATCGCGCGATACGACCCCAGCCTAATCGGAGGACACCGTCGTGTTCGGACCCCTCACAGCCATCGCCCTCATGTCTGCATCTCCTGCTCAAGCGGTTGAGGTGTCATGGGATGGGCACTATCGCACCGCCTTCCGCACCTTCAATTCTCTGTCTCTTTCGGACGAGAGCGGGAATGCCAACTCTGAAGAGGGCTCCTGGTGGGCCGATCACAGACTGCGCCTGGCTCCGGCCTTCCGCCTGTCCGAGCATGTGAGCCTCTACACAGAGGTGGATGTTCTGCCGCTCGTCCCGTGGGGCGAGCAACCCGTCGCCCAGTACGATCCGATCACCGGCGAAGAGTGGCCAGGTGTATACGCCCAGAGCCTGCAAGCTCCAATGACACCGGACGGAGCAGACGGCCGAAAGAACATCAACATCCGACGCGTGTTCGCAGAGCTGAACACAGACTTCGCCAAGATTCGCTTCGGCCGCATGCCGGTCGAGTGGGGTGCGGGCATGGTCTACAACGCCGGGAATGATCCCCTCTCGGAGTATGGCGACACCTCCGACCGTGTGCAGGTGACGGTCCCTGTGGGCAAGGTCCACTTGATAGGCGCCTTCGACACCAACGCTGAGAACTACGTCAACGCCAAGGACGATCTCAAGACGATCACCGGTGCGGTTGCGTTCTTGGGTGAGCGTGCGGGACTCGGTACCTACAACACCTTCCGCTGGCAGAGCTTCGACAACGACGCTCAGTTCCGGGTCTTCACCGGCGATATCTGGGCCGAGGCACACCTCGGTGGCGCCCACCTGGAGTGGGAGATGGCCTTCCAGCTTGGCGGTGGCGACTTCTCAGAGACGGTCAACGACGTCCGCGTCAACGGCTTCGGGTCTCACGTGTCCGCCATATTTGGCAACGACCGGTTCCGAGGCGGCATGGCGATGGGCATGGCCACCGGTGACAGTGATCCGTACGACAACGAGTACAGCACCTTCTACTTCGACCCAGACTTCAACACCTCGCTGATGCTCTTTGAGGAGCCAATGCCGGTGCTCATGCACGCCAACCCCCACCCAACCAACAACGGTGGCCGGGAGACTGGTGCGGTCCAACTCGGAGACGGCATCAGCAACGCACTTTATCTGCGACCGGTATTCCAGTGGACCGTCATGGACGGCTTGGACACTGAGGTGGCCTGGTTCGCAGCGAAGGCCCACAAGGTCTCCGAAGATACCTCTGGCAAGAAGGGCTACGGTTCAGAACTCGACTTCACCGTAGACTATCGTCCCTTTGACCACTTTGAGTTGAGCAGCACCGTGGGCTTCTTCTTCCCCGGCAAATACTTCCAGAGCTTCGAGCATGAAGAACTCGGCGGTGGCTTCAGCGACACCGCAGTGGGCACCCGAATTGTGGGTACGGTCAACTTCTAGTGGGGACGCGTGTCGCCATCCACGGTGCCTCAGGACGCTTGGGCCAGCTCATCGCCGCTGAGGCGGCAGCTGACTGTGTCGGCCCCGTCCTTCGCGAAGGCACGATTCCAGATGCTGAGGTCATCATCGACGTCAGCAGCGCAGACGGTCTCTCTGCCCTGATCAAGAGGCTCAGCGGTCAACCACTGCTCATCGGCACAACTGGCGAACTACCGATGAAGGACATCGAGGCCTACGGCCAGACGGCCCCCGTGGCCATCGTCCCCAATTTTTCGGCCGGCGTACCCTTGCTGTTGGACCTCATCCAGCAAGCAGTGGCGAAGATGCCAGACGATTGGCGGGTCGAGATCGTCGAGGCCCACCACGATCAGAAGAAAGATTCACCCAGCGGAACTGCGAAGCGTATGGTTCGTGCGGTCGTAGATGCTGGCGGTGAGGCTGAGCCCACCACTCATGCCATCCGTGCTGGGGACACCATCGGTGAGCACACCATTTGGCTTGCAGGGCCTGGGGAGCGGCTGGAGATCAAACACGTCGCCACCCGCCGCGCCGTCTTCGCCATTGGTGCACTGCGGTGGGCCAGCTGGCTCAAGGAACAGCCCGCCGGCGTCTATCGGCCGTAGAGGTCCACTGAGAGCCGGCTGTGGACCACGTCTCCCTGAGGCGCCGCAAGCTGGACATCGCGGGGATTCAGGGTCACCTTGCCGTCCCAGCTGATGGTGGGCTGTCGCAACTCGCTCCCCCCGGCGGTGGGTCGGTTGTCCTGGAGGTTCGTCAGTACCTGCCCCAGTTCGTATGCAATGGTCACAAGGGCATCCGTCGCCGCCTGATCGGCCAGGTAGTGATCGTGAACAGCACGCCGAATCCAGATCGCATCACGGTCGGTCGGTCGGTCACCAAACCGAATGGGCATTGACTGTTGCTTGAGTTCCCCGACATCGACATGCTCAGACGCCGTGATCGCCGTGAGGACCTGCACGCCGCGGTGACGATGGGCTGCGAGTCGTGTGCGGGCGTGTGCCACATCCGATGGGGCGCCGCGATCACCATCAAGAACCCAGCACTGAGCGCCTGGGACCGACGCCAGTTCCGCGATCTCGTCTGAGAGAAACCGTCCGTCAGTCTCAATGATCAGTCGCTCGGCGATCTCCCCATCGGCGATGAGTCCCAGCAGATAGCGGATAATGTCTCGAGCCTGCGGGTGGAGAAGCGGCTCACCACGCCAGCGAACTGCGATGGCTGCAAAGCACAACCGCTCCCGCCTGAGATCCTCTACAACCTTGCGAACCACATCAAAGCCCATGAATCCACGCCCAAAATCCACCTGTCCGGTGTCCCGGTAGCGGGCCCAGTCTTCAGCAGAGATGACGTCCGGTACGCCACGGGTGAGCTGATCCCAGCGGTGACGCGGCGTGGTGCAATCAGACCACTCACAGGGACACACATCGGTCAGTTCAAGGCGAAGGACATCCTGGAGTTTCTCAGCGGCTCGGGGGACCACTCGTCGAGCGCGGTCGAGAACTCGACGAGAGACCATCAAGGCGGCATCCTTCAGCAGATCTCCGCCAGAGTCACTCTGCTCCCGAAGATAGCAATCCTGAACACACGGCGTGCTGCATTGCTTGACCACTCGGCGCCGCTCGGTGAGTGCGGGCGACGACCACAGCTGCTTCAGCGTCTGCTCTCGAACATTACCGAAGCCTCCGCGCAGGAAGTCCAGCTCACCATCACACATGATGGCCTGTCCATCGGCGTTGATGTACAGCTCTTTCCAGCCTGCCCAACAGGGGGCATCGAGCGGAGCGAGCGCATCTGTGTAGTACTGCGGAAGTCGACGAAGACTCTCAGGGCTGTTCTGGATGCGGTAGCCCACCACGCCCTGCCGCTCTGCCCGCTGAGCAAGACGCTCAGCCAAGACCGAAAGCTCCGGAACGCGCTCGGGGTGAAACCATAGGGCGGACGCCTCGGCCGGGACGTCATCGGTCTGTCGAAAGAGATTGAGGATCTGTACACCGTCAAAGCCAAGTTCGGCCTGCTCGTCCAATATGGCCTCAAATCGATCGACGTTTCTCGCGTGGAGAATGGTGTTCGCCAAGATCTTTCGACGTGCATTCCCAGCGCGTCCGTCTGCTGCGCGCAAGCGCTCCAGTCCCTGGATGGCTCGAGCCCACATACCTGAGGAGCGAATCTCATCGTTCGCCTTTGCATCGCCATCGAGGGAGATGTTGAAGTGGAGTCGGTCAGCTGGAATCTCTGCGATCCTGGCCGCACGACGCTCGGTGATCAGCGTGCCATTTGTGGTGACCGTCACATAGAAGCCGCGCTGAACGGCATAGGCCAAGATCTCCTCGATGTCGGCTCGCATAAAGGGCTCGCCGCCCAGGGGGTTGAAGATCTCGACACCCCAATCCGCCGTCTGATCGATGATGCCCTTGATCTCCTCGAGGCTCAGTTCGGGAGCGTCGTAGCAGGTGGTGCACATGCTGCAGGTCAAATTGCAGCGCAGGGTCACATTTAGACTGACCCGATCTGGGGGTGCGAGCGAGCGGTTGAACCTCCGAGAGAGGTACATCGCTGAGTCTCGCCGAAATTGGAACTTGCTCCGCACCCGGGATCTGTAGCGCGATAGTCACATAAATGAATAGGCGAAACGATCTCAAGGATGCTATCAGGGTGGGTCATTCACCTGAGGAGCGTCCAAATGAACCGCTTGATCGTCACATTTTCATCAATCGCTGCCATCGCATGCAGCACCCCCAAGACTGCCTCTGAGGACACTTACCTCGACAACGTCTGCGGCGATTTGGCCGAGGCCATCTGCGCATGCGAGTCCGACGAGAACCCCATCGACTACTCCTGCGAGGACGCTGTTGACTGGATGAACGTGCTCGATGGTCACATCGACGACGGCAACACAACAGAGATCGAGACCTACGAGCAGACCTGCGGTCGGCTCCTCGAGACCTTCGATGAGCTTGGTGGCTGCCTGAGTGAGGGTGACGCTGACGCTGATGCAGATGCAGATGCAGATGCAGACGCCGATGCAGACGCCGATGCAGACGCCGATGCAGACGCCGATGCCGATGCAGACGCCGATGCCGATGCCGATGCCGATGCCGATGCCGATGCCACCTGCTTCGACTTCAACCCCGTCGATCGCTCAGGGTGGACCAAGAACTACACCGCGACGTTCATCAGCGACGTCCACGGTGAGGGTACCGCAAGCTCCACAGAGCAAGGTCTGGGAGAGGGCACAACGACATCTGGCTACGAGGCCTACAAGGTCCGTGAGACCATGACGGTCGGCGGAAGCCCCGCTTGGGAAGGCACCGTCTACCACCTGTGCGACTACGCCGGAACAACTGGCCTCAGTGTCGCTGAGTGGCAAATGGACATCAGCTACACCGTCGATCTCGAGGGAACACCCATCGCGCCCGGCATGGTTCTGATGAACCTCAGCAGCCCACGTCTCTACCTGAACTCAGCCAAGCGAGAGACTGGTGGCACCTGGAACTTCAACTACAACCTCGTGTACGCCGACACCTCAGGTACCGGCATGTCGCTCAGCGTCCCCGTCTCTGGCACGTTCCAAGACGAAGGCATGACCGACGTCGAGGTCATGGGTGAGACCATGGAAGCTTGGCACATCTCCAGCACCTACAACATGTCCACCACGGCCATCACCGGCTTCACCCGGGACTACCCCGGCGAGGCGGACTACTACTGGGTTGATGGCCTCGGACTGGTCCAAGAGACCCACACAGACACCGGAACCGGTACCACAGTACTGGCGAAGGAGCTGAGCTCAACCTCAGGTCTGTAGAAGACTCCCCCTCACCTCTGCTACGGTAGGGGTGTGAGAGTTCTTATTGTTCATCACGGAGCGCTTCCGACCGACGGCCAAGTGGCCACGGGCGGGGCGCTTCGTGCGTTCTACATGGCGGAGTCGCTGGAGGCTGCAGGTCACACTGTGCGCCTCTTGTCACGCGAACAGGATGGAGAAGGCGGCTTCAGCACAAGCGAAGACCTCTACCAGAAGGCACGCGCTTGGGGGCCTGACCGCATCATCGCCATTCAGATGGAGGACGCGCCCGCGCTCGGTGCGGTGGGTGCACCCATCGCCGTCGATCTCTATGCTCCGCGGGTCATGGAGGCTGCCTTTGATGGAAGCCTACGAAATACGAGCGTCACCACGCTCCGCGCCCTCGCGGCAGGCGACGTCTTCCTGGTCTCGAATCCGCGGCAGCGTTGGCTGTGGTGGGGACTCTTGGCCATGGCGGGAGTTGACGTAAGAAAAGATCCCACGCTGCTGATTCCCCTTGTGGCCCCGCGGGGTCCACGCAGGCGATCCACCAAGCGTCCTGTATTCGTGGCCGGTGGTGCGAGCTGGCCATGGCAGAACCCTGTTCCAGGACTCACCCGAGTCCTCAACCACCTCGACAAGCGAGGCATGGGCAAGGTGGTCTGGTACGGCGGTGTCCCTTCAGGGCACGACGCCGCATGGACACTTCCAGATCACCCGCGCCTCGAGACGCCAGGATGGGTGCCGCGTGACACTCTGCTGAAAGCCTACGCGGGTGCAACTGCAGCCATCGACTGGTTGAGCCCCAATCCGGAGCGGCGACTTGCCTTCGCCTTTCGCCATGCAGATTACCTGGGCTGCGGACTCCCCATCCTCACGCACACAGACTCTCCCCTCGCGGACGTCTTGGGCGATGCCGGCTGGGCCAGCGATAATATCGAGGACACCTTGGATGCGGTCCTCGACTCCCCAGCGGAGTTGAAGAGACGCTCCGCGGCAGCGCGGGCGCTGGCGCGATCAGAATTCTCAAGTGAGCGGGCGATGGCCCCGCTGCTGGACTGGGTTCAGCACGGCCAGCGCCACGGTCATAGCCCGACGGATCTCCTCGATCTCGCGCACCTGGCCGCGGATGCAGCTGCGTCCCAAGAGCGTGCTCAAGCTGCAGGTGCTGCCCAGAGTCGCGCCGAGGCTGAAGTCGAACTGAAGCGTCATGAGGTCGCAGGCCTCAACAAGCAGATTCAGGCCCTGACATCGACTGTTGACCGCCTGAGTCGGGCGGTTGATGAAGTCGCTGGCTTTAAACGAGAGGCCATCCAGCTCCTCGGAAACCAAGGCGCCGCTGACCGACTCTCTCGTGACGAAGCCCACGCTGAGAACGCGCTACTTCGTGCTGACGTCGAGAAAAAGAGCGCCGAACTGATGGCCATGGACCAGCTACGCGAGCGGCTCGAGAACGACGTCGAGAACCTCAGGAAAGAAGTCCGGCAGCTTCAGCAGCGTGGGCGCTTCCGTCGCTGAAGTAAGCCAAGTGCACCAAGCACCAACCACACCCACTGACCGCGAACAGGTCCCTGGCTACAGCTGCAGCCGGCATTCTTGCTGAAGTCCTCCACACCATCCAGTTCGGGCTGATCCGCGTACTCAAGACTCCCAACGTAGAACGTCCTTGGCGTCGCCCAGTCACTCTCGACACCGCTGGCATCCACCGCGCGAGCGCTCCACTGATACTGGCCATCTTCGAGATCCCCAGGATTCCAGGAGACGAGATCACCGTCCGCCTCAACATCTGTGGCTTCTACAGTCACTTGGTCGCGGAGATCCATGACCATGAGGTCGTGCGTGACCGTCTCGCCCTCAGGATCAATGCTGAGGGTGGCCTCGAGGATCTGCCCCTCGGACCATCCGACCCCATCCGCAGGATTCAGCAAGACCGGTACATTGGGGGGGTTGTTGGTGGCACTCACAAAGTACTCAGCTATGGCCCAGTCTGAGTCATTGATGCCATCCGAGCACAGAACACGCACATGGACCAGCGTGTCTTCCTCGAGCGGCAGCTCTGGCGACCAACGGGTCGTTCCGTCACTGCCACTGTCGATCACAGCAGACTGAAGGGCATCCGAATCAAACGTTGGACTGAGGTCCAGTTCAAAGACATGAGTCGTTGCCTGCCCTTCGGGATCCACACCATTGCTGACCACAAACTCTGGAGTCAGCGTGGACACACGATCGTCGCTCGGCACCTCGAAGTCAGGCGCAGACGGCGGGAGATCTGTGGTCTCGATGACGAAACAGGAAGGCTCCGAAGCGGGACCCTCGAGGTCGTGCTCATCGATCGCCCGAACTGACCAACAGAACGAGTCACCGTCGTCCGCATCGACCGGCGGCGCCCAAGAGGCAAGACCATCGCTGGGCTCGACTGCTGCACTGCTGATGAGAGTGCCGTCTTCAAACTCAAGAGAGAAAACGAGATTCAACGCATCTAGATCTGGATCCTCAGGAGGAATCGCAACCAACTCCAACTCTGTCGCAGTCGATCCATCGAGCGGTCGGTCAATCCCAGGAACCCCTGGGGCCTCGTTGTACTGATTCACGAAGAAGCGTGCAGGCTCCATGGCCTCGCCCGTGGTGTAGGCATCCTGAGCCCAGGCCGTCCAGTAGTACCAGGTGTTCTCTTCGAGCTCAATGTCGAGCAGCCAACCTGTCGTCTCGCCATCAGGTGACCCGGGCAGGTCCTCCGTACTCGACACCACCGTGCTGAGGGCCTCATCAAGTGCGATCAACATGCTGTGGGTGAGGGGCTGTCCAAGCGGAGCGTCGGCATCGATGACCACCAGAACAGCAGGAAGTGTCGTCATCTCGTCGCCATCTGCTGGCAAGTACGGATTGGGAACACCAGGCCCATCGTAGACGGTTGGATCGGAACCAGTCTCGTATTCTTCGAGCGCGGTTCGTCCGTCTCCATCGTCATCCGAACTGGCATCCGAGGGATCCTCCGAATCCAGACCGACCTCAGCTTCATAGACATCTGGAATCCCGTCATCATCGGAGTCTTCGTCGACGCAGTCTGGCAGGTCATCGCCATCGGCGTCCGGGAACTCGTCGGCGACATACCCATCGCAGTCGGAGTCTAGGAAGTCACACAATTCGATGGCACCTGGGTAAACCGCTGAGTCCGTGTCGTCGCAGTCAATGCTGCTGTCGAAACCATCGCCATCGGCATCTTCATCAGTACAGTCGGGGGTGCCATCGTCGTCGGTATCGTCAAAGTCGTCGACCAGGTCCCCATCGCAATCGCTATCGATGGCATCACAGGCCTCATCAGCGCCAGGATACACCGCTGAGTCGGTGTCATCACAGTCCTCATCTCCGCGGACCCCGTCACCATCTGTATCCGGCCAGCGCACATCGATGTCCCAGGTCTTGGACCCTTCATCTACGCCATCGGTGACGGTCAACACGACGGTGGATGAGCCAACGTCGTCGATACCTGGCTCCCAGGTGACCACCCCCGTCATCGGGTCAACGCCCATTCCGGTTGGGCCGGCCACTGACCAGAACTGCTCGTCGAGCACGCCGGGGTCAACGACACCAGGCGCAAAGATGTAGGTCTCCAGCGCGTCGATGACCGCAACTGCCTCGCCGGTGATTTCCGGCGCGACATTCTCAATGACGATCGGCGCTGGACAGGCGGCCCAGGTGGTGTCTCCGTCGTCGTCAGTGACGGCGACCTCAACCTCGAAGGTGCCATCCTGTTCAAAGGTAAGGGCGGTCTCATCACCATCCCCCATCAGCACGTCGTCTGACCACCAAGCAAAGGTGAGGGTATCCGCCTCTTCCGGGTCTTCAGCAGACGCTCGGAAGGTCAAAGCCTCGCCCTCTGAACCCTCAACCGTGCAGTCAACATCGACCACCACAGGCGGCGCGTTTTCTATCATCAGCGTGGTGCTGTCGGTCCCGATACGGCCATCGTCGTCCTCAACCATGAGCGTGACATCAACAAGAACCGGACCGTCATACCCCGAGCTATCGAAGACAACCGTTTCTCCATCATCCTCGATGACTGAGCCATCGACTTCCCATGTATACGTCTCAAGCTCGGCATCGCCCCGAGGGACTGATCCGGACCCATCAAGCTCGATCATGTCTCCGGCGTCGACCACATATGGCCCACCCACATCCACTCGAGGCGGCCCCTGTCCGGCCCAGCGCACTGAGTTGTCCAGCATGGTGGCCACACCGTCGTCTGACCAATTGGTCTGATTCAGGGACGATCCAGCATTACCCCAGAGGGACCACTGTACTCCGCGCCCCTCTCCCTCTTCGAAGGCGACCGATCCAATGAACGTCTCGTCCCATCCCGGGTAGGTGTTCCATGTCACGAGTCCAAAGCTGGGCACCGAGTCTCGGATCTCTGCCCCATCGATCACGGTCCATTCGTCCTCTGAGAACCCTTCCCCGAGTGGGTGTTCTTCGTCCACAGGGCGGTACCACCCGGCGGTATCGACCCACCATGACCGGATGGGGATTAGCGGTTCGAGCTCACTGTGCTTGCCCGAGAGGTAGTTGAACCCATTTTGTCCAAACAGCAGGACTCCGCCACCAGCAAGGACATAGTCATGGAGCGCCCACTGACCCGCCTCGGCCATCGAGAAGCTCGCTGAGCCCTCACCGTCCATCCAGATCACCACATCGTAATCTTGAAGATCGACCTCATCTCCGGAGAACTCATACTCGAGAAACCCGAAGTCCGACGAGACACTCACCGTGTGGCCATAAGCCTCAAGGGACAGAGCCATATCGGAGACTTCTGGTGCACCATCCTCGATGATGAGAACAGGGGCTGCGAAGGCAGTGGACAGCAGGCTGGACAGAAGAAGCATGGGGACACCCGATGTGTTGACGAGAGCAGTTTAGCCGGTGTTTAGCCTCCCGGGTGGATGACGGTCGGGTCGCGAGTCAGTAGGATGGGTCAATGCGCCGATTCTTACTGGGTCTGATCTTGGTACTCGCGGTGGTCCTCGCCTGGATCTCGACCCGCACTCACGCCGTGGCTGGGAACGACATGGCGCCCTCGATCATGGACGGTGACGTCGTGTTGTCGGTACCGACATCAGCGATCCTGCCGGGTGATGTTGTACTCATTCAGGATCCACTCGACCCTTCGCGCACCATCCTGCGCCGGGTGCTGGCTGTTGCGGGGCAGACGATCACGAATGCCAAAGGTCACATCAAAGTGGGCAAGCGGAGGCTTCGCGCAGCAGCCATGGGCGACATGGGTCCGTTCTTGATCGCCAAGGAAACATTGTGGGCAAAAAAGCCCGCCGTCGGCAGTGCTTGGCTCACTCGAATACGGGCAGAGCCCGCGACACAATGGGCCGCTGAACCGGTGACGGTGCCCGATGCGCACCTCTTCCTCATGGCGGATGATCGAGACCAATCCATGGACTCCCGATGGTGGGGCACCATCGCCAACGACCAAGTGATGGGCGTGGTTCGCTTTCGATGGGGAGCAGCCCACACGTGGCGTCCAGCTTGGGAATTCCTGTCAGGAACCGCTCCGCTCGGTGCATAATCTCAGCACGAGGTGCATATGCGTTTGAATCTGGTCACCAGTTCGTGTCTCCTGGCCCTCGGCTGCACCTTTCCCATCAAAAACGATCGGGTAGATACCGCGGCCGAGGAGGAGGACTTCTCTGACTTTGGCCAAGTCGAGGTCCTGGACATCGACAACTGCGATGTGGACCAACTCAAGACCTTCATCGAGTTCCGCACCGGTGGCGAGATCGTGAGTAGCCTATTCGATGGCCAAAATGGCCAGGTCTGGGCCGTTGTTGGAAATCAGTGCAAGAACGAGATCAACTTCACGACCAACTCAGGATGTTTGTACGAGAGCTGGATCATCGAAGGAGGTGGATTCGAACCCGCCGGCGGAAGCTTTGTCTGCGATCCAGAACCCGTCCCACGCACACTGAGAAGTGGACAGGCCTTCCAGCGCCTGATCACACCACTCAATGATTTGCCTGCCGCGGTGTACACCGTGACGGTCGACTACAGCATCACGAAGAATTCGGGCGAGGCACTCTCTGAAAGCAACGGTATCGGCGTGGGCGAGGTCGAGTAAGTCCAGGACCGGCTGACCGTCTCAGATCCCCGAGAGTAGGGTGTTGATCTCCTTTGCTTTGTCTTCGCGTCCCAGAGACCTCCAATGACGCTGGGAGAACTCGAGGCTCTCTCGTGCCTCTGCAGTCCAGCCATTCTTCAGCATCGCCTCTCCCCCCATCTGGGCGGAGCGCGCGACATCGATGTCAGCAAAACCCGTCTCAAGGATTTGCTTACGTCCGGCATCAAAGCAGATCCGCCAATCCTCCAAAGATTGCAGCTGCGCATGCACAAATGCCAGACACAAGTACGTTGCACCTTCGATACCCGGCAATCGTGAGGCCTTTAGGGCCTGCTGACACTGCTCGAGCTGGAACCGGGCCTCCACAGGTCGACCAGTCTCGGCGTAGATGATGCCAAGGTTCAGCGCCGCGATGTAGAAGCGTTGATCACCGAGTGCCTCCAACAAGTTGAGCGCCTCGCGATATCCCGCCTCTGCTCGTGCCAGATCACCAGACAGCCTGTCCAATTCCGCCAAGTCGTTTAAGCTCCGCGACTGGGCACGCTTTTGTCCGGTCTTTTGGTAGTAGGCGAGACTCGCTGCAAGGTGTGCCCGGGCCTTCTCTGTATCGCCCTGTTGCCGATAGACGGCGGCCATGTTCTGGCGAATCTGAAACACCCTGTCCTGATCGCCGAGCGTCTTGGCGGCATCATGCGCGCTCTCGAAGAAATTCGCTGACAGCATGGGGTTTCCATACATGAGCTCCAAGGTGGCCATCTGCTCCATGGTCTGCGCCATGATTGCAGGATCGTCCACCGCACCGGTCATCGCCTTGTTCAAGCAAAACCGTGCCTCATCGGGCTCGCTCATCAGCCTGTGAATGGTTCCCTTCCGAAGCCAAGCGGTGGCCCGCAAGATCTTGGCATCAGGTGTGTTCTCCGTCTTCTCCAGGATCTTATCGACCAAGCCCATGACCGCGGGGAACTCCTTGCGACGGGCAAGAAACCGCTCTTTGAGCATCCAGCCCTGCGCCCAGCGAAGGTCTGTGTCTGGAATGGACAACTGACTCAGCGCGCGTTCTCGAAGAGACAGCAATTCCCAGCCGACCACATTTCGGGCGCTGTGAAACGACTGCTGAGCACCCTCCAGCAGTGCTGGAATTGCAGCCTCGTAGTCTCCAGCCTCAAAGAGGTGCCTACCCAGACGAGGCCCGTCGACACCTCTACGCACCAGCATTTCAGCGACGGCATGATGGTGGGACACGCGATTACCCTCGAACTCAGCGGCCCGCTTGAGCGACTGTCGAACCATGGCGTGGGAGAACGTCCACGAATTCTTCTTTGAGCCAGTGCGGGCGAGGTGGGCATCGATGAGCCTATCCACGAGGCGTCGCTCTGCGACAATGCCGAGGGTCTCACATGCCTCCAACCACTCATCAGCGTTCACCTCCATCCCCAACTCCGCAGCGACCTGTAGACATCGCGTGTCCAGGTCCGCTGGGATTGCAGCAGCCAGTCGCCGCCCCCACATGGCCTGCATGTCTGCAGGAAACTCTGGCCGGAGTCCAGGCCGAAGCATGAAGCCACCTTGCCCGTGGATCAGCATGTCCTTCTGAATCCAGTCTCCGACAAGTTGAACAGCGAACTGTGGATTGCCACCGCTTCGTCGCTCGACCAGCGCCGCAAGTGTGGGCTCAAGACCAAGCAGCGTGCGCACCAGGGTTGAGCGATGCTCCTGCTTGAGGGGACCAACCTCAAGGGTGCTCACGTATTGCCGGCCCTTGAAGTCCTCCAAGCGCTCCCGTAGCTCATCGTCAATGGTCACCGTGTTTATCGTCACAATGAGCAGAAGTGGGTGTCCAGATGTCTGACTGGACATCAAGGTCTCAGCAAAGCGAATGGCATCAGGACTGTGGTGTGCGTCATCCAGCACCACGACCATCGGCCGAAGCAGGCTGAATCGATGCAAGATCCGACGCACAACAGTAAACCGTACATCGTTACGCTCATCCATGAGCTCAGGGCTGTAGGTCTCGCCGGGGAATGGGCCGAGGACGGTCATCAAGGTCTCGACTTCCGTGTCATCGCACTCACCGAGAACTTCCAGAGACTTTCGAATCTGGGTTTGAGTTCTCGGGCGATCCAGACCTTCACACCCTAGGAGTGAGCTCAACAACGGCACAAGAGGATCACGTGTATCCAAGGCCCGGAACTGCGCCCGAAGCACAATGTTTGCACCCACCTCGTAACCCCTGCGAGCAAGCCACTGGGCGAGGTGCGACTTGCCTGCGCCATCAGCACCCGCCAAGACCACTGCGCGGGTGTGGAGGTGACTGCTCGATGCTTTCAGTTCACTCCAAAGGTGATCTTGCTCTTGGTCTCGGCCCACAAGCGGGAAACTCCGAAAGCCGTACATACCGAGTCCCGTACCCAGCAGGTGCGCGACCGGTCGGGGGGGATGTTCTTCCTTCCAGTCGTCCGGAATCGGAGGCAATTCCCCCCGCTCCGCCCACAGCAGAGATCGGCCTACGGCAGGCAAGGCGCTCGTGGAGCTTCCCGATCGGCGCTTCGAAAACTTTCTGGTACCCATGACCCGTGTGTCGTCCAGTGTGACCGACTCGGTCCGTGCACTGTCGTTAGACACCTCATCAGTCGCCGCATCTTTCGCGAAAACCGGCTCCACCAGTAAGGAGTTCTGTTCCTCAAGCGGTGCGAGTTTGGCCAAGGAAAAGGCTGCGTCTGCGGCACGCACAAAGCGCTGGTGGGGCGCCTTGCGAAGGAGTTGACGCACCCAAGCGTCGAAGCCGGGCGGCACCGGTGTGCTGGGGCAAAACTCTGGGACAGGATCATTAAGATGAGCATCGAGGGTGTCCTCGATACTGTCGCGCACAAATGGCGGGCGTCCACACACCAAGCTCCATGCAAGACAACCCAAGGCGTACATATCGGTCCATGGACCGATCTCGTGTGCGAGTTGCTGTATCTGCTCGGGAGCCATGTAAGTCGGAGTGCCGGCATTGAGGACCGCACCGCCGTCGGTATCGCCGGCCCGAGCAAGACCAAAGTCTGTCAACACAACGCCACCTGAGTCACGCCGCAAGAGGACGTTGCCCGGCTTTAGATCGCGATGAACCACACCTCGGGCATGGGCATGGGCCAAGCCATCGAGCAGACGCATGAGCGTTCGCCAGGCCTGGTCCCAGCTCATTTTTCCGCAGTGACGCGAGAGCGTGCCCCCCTCTGCCCACTCCATGACCAAGAAGGGCGATCCTGGTGCAAGCCCGTGCACCTCAAGACCCACTGGAACTGCACCGTGATCGTAGACGCGCACAATGCCTGGGTGATCGAGGGTCGCCACCTTCCTTACTTCATTCTTTAGGCAGCCCAAATAGAGCGGGTCCCTCGCGCCCTCCTCAGTGAGAAATTTGATCGCCACGGGCACGTCTTGTTCCACATGGCGCCCCTTCCAGACAACACCCATCCCAGCTTGCCCAATGACACCGTCCAGGCGGAAGGGCCCAATGCTCGGCGGTGGCTCAGGGGTCGAGGTGGTCATTCTCCGGCGATCATACAGGTTCTGCGCCCGTATTTGGAGAGGTTTTAGGTGCAAATTTTACTTAATGAAAATGAAAATCATTTTTAATTTTTGCCCTACTTAGCCGTCGTCGTTAGAGGCCGTTCGCCCTTATTGAAAGTGATTATCATTTTCATCACATTTAACCCCTCGGGTATATAAAAATGAAACTCTCACAAGTCACACTGAACCTCTTCCTCATGACATCACTGGGTGTCGGCTGCGGCGGAAAGTCGGACGATACTGGTCACGATGACCACGACCACGACCACGATGCCGATGCTGACGCCGATGCCGACGCTGATGCCGACGCTGACGCTGACGCTGACGCCGATGCTGACACCGATGCTGACGCCGATGCTGACGCCGATGCCGATGCCGATGCCGACGCTGATGCCGATGCCGATGCCGATGCCACCGAGTACGCATTCGACAGC
>Ga0115012_10000594_pt1 | contig 20635 bp, 17 predicted proteins | sample TroAtlMetagenome_FD_88706 | JGI IMG/M metagenome (GOLD analysis project Ga0115012, IMG submission 88706) | Marine eukaryotic phytoplankton communities from Atlantic Ocean - Tropical Atlantic ANT10 Metagenome | ecosystem: Environmental > Aquatic > Marine > Oceanic | place: Tropical Atlantic...
GCGGCGAAGAAGGCAGCTCCAGCGAAGAAGGCAGCTCCAGCGAAGAAGGCAGCGGCGAAGAAGGCGGCTCCGGCGAAGAAGCCCGCTGCGAAGAAGGCGGCTCCGGCGAAGAAGGCAGCTCCAGCGAAGAAGGCGGCTCCGGCGAAGAAGGCGGCTCCGGCGAAGAAGCCAGCGGCGAAAAAAGCCGCAGCTCCGCCCAAGTCAGACTTCACCATGACCGAGGTTCAAGAAATCCTGGACGATATGGTCCGTCCTGCGCTTCAAGGGGATGGCGGTGACATCAGCCTCATCAAGATCGAGGACAACAACATCTACGTGCGGCTCGTCGGTGCGTGCAACACATGTCCAAGCTCCGTGATGACCATGAAGATGGGTGTCGAAGCCTTGCTCAAGGAAGAGTTTCCGACGATGAAGGAGTTGGTCCAACTCGACGCGGGACTGATCGCATAGTCGCTTAGGTTGACCACAGGGCGGGTACGGGTCGTTTCTGGATCCAACCTTGGTCGAGCCACTCTGACACCGGATCGTCGATGCCGACCTTTCCCACGTATAGGTGGGTGATGTCGCCGCCATCGTCCAGCCACTGTTTTACGCGCATACGTCCAGCGAGGTAGACGCTGTCCTTCGCGTAGACTCCAGGCTCCTCGGGGTGTGCAAGTCCACGCTTCACTCGCTGACAAATGCCCCAGGCCAGACCCTTGCTGACGCGCTCGCAGAGGGCCTCATACAGTTCCCGAAATCCGAGATGACGGGCTTGGTCGATCGCCCAGACCACGTGTGACTGTCGAGCAAGGACGCCAGGGCTTGAGGTGCCAGATGTCTCCTCCGCCAGCATCGCGAGGCCTTCTTCTGTGGCGAGCGAGCCTGGTAGTCCTGTCACAAAACACCACAGTGGCTGTGTCTCACCGTTGGTGGCCCGTCGCGCATGGACGTCGATCTCATGGACCACCAAGCGAACCAAATCACTGTCGCGAAAGTGAGCCTTTGGATTGACCCTCACCACACGCTTCGCGCTGTCGACGAGTACGCGTGCGGACATCACCTCGTCTTGTTCAATGGACCAGTCATGCATTTGGCGGGCGATGAACGCACACTCGAAGTGGTCTATCAGCTGCCCTGCGCGGACACTCAGTGGCTCGGTTGGTCGTGCTGCCTCGAACCGCGTCGATAGTAGGCTGGCATCGGGGTACCAGTCTGCTGCCGAGTTCATCGCATCGAAGGCCTCCGGTGTTCTGTGGTCCAAGGCATCAACCAGCCGTCTGATCCCGTCGACGCAACGACCCACCAATACGCCGGCGGGGTGATCGCGCGGAGGCTCTGCATTGTCGAGGGCTCGCCGCAGCCCATCTGGGTCGTCCAAAGGGACATACGAGAAGGGAGGACTGTGGCTGCCTGCTTCGAAGGCCAGTCGAGCCTTTCGTCCATTGCTGGGATTCAGGTGGCGTGAGAATGCCACCCGCTGCAGCAGGGAATAGAGGGCCTTGTCGGCCTCGAGAACGGGCTCGGGAATGTCCACAGGAGGACCGTAGCATTCATGACTCCACAACGGATGCACGCACTCGAGATTGATGATTTCTTGTCCCTTAGTCCCAGGGAAGCAAGGACCATCTTGCCTGATTGGCTGGCCACATTTGTTGCGGGTGGTGGGATGTCCCAAGAGGCGGCACGGAGCGCGGTGGCATCCATCTCAGCGTCCACGGGAGATGACGAGGTGACTGCCACCATGGAGGCCTTTCGCGGTGCAGGCTCAGCCTACGGGTTCTTTGCTGCTGACCCGCTCGCCCGGCGGATTATTCGCGCCTACCTGCAGTCCTTCTGTACGGGTTCAACCATCAATGGCATCGAGCATCTGAGCTCGGCCGTCGATGAGGGGCCTGTGCTGCTGCTGTGCAATCATCTCGCATACTGCGACACTGTCCTCAAGGACATGTTGTTCGATCAGGCTGGTGAGGCGGCATTGGCCGATAAACTCACCGCTGTGGCAGGACCAAAAGTATATGAGACACCCTTCCGGCGGATGGCCTCGCTCGCGATTGGGACGCTCAAGACAGCGCAGTCGACGACGATCACTCACAGTCAGGCTGCGCTGACGCCCAGGCAGGTCGCGGAGATTGCGGTGGGCACCATGCGGACAGCGCACACACTCATGGCTGAGGGCCAGCTGATTGTCCTCTATGGTGAGGGGTCTCGAAGCAGAGATCAGCGCCTCGGGCCCTTCATCAAGGCCATTCGGAAGTACGCCAAGATGCCGGGCGCTCGCCTGGTCCCCCTTGCGCTGAGTGGGACGCACGAGGTCATGCCTGTTGGTCAGTTGCTCATGCATCCCGGCCGAGTTCATCTACAGATCGGTGCAGCGGTGTCGGTCGATGATGCGGGTGCAGCGGTGGCCGTTGAACAGTGCTGGAACAGGATCGCTGAGATGTTGCCGCCACAGCATCAACCCGCTCCTGACACTCCAGTCTGGCGGTAATCGCCTCGACGTGGTCGCAGCGCCACTGCTGTACAACTCCTCCCAGACTTACCGAGCCCACACTGCGCTGGGCCATACACACCGAAGGCTCGATGGACTGGCATTTCCATGTCCTCGCGGGTCGGGACTCACGTCCAAAGACATGTCGGCCGGTGTGCAGCGCTTGAGTACGGCAACGCCATCGGCGAGGACTGTACATGCCCCGTACTGGCCCCTATCGCGTCTGATCTTCGTCTCAGGTGGCTGGAGCGTGTGGCCGAGGACTTCGAGCAGCGTCCAGCGCCGCAGTCGCGAGCGCTTCTTGCTCCTCACCGTTGACGTTCAGAACATGCATGCTTGTCGCCTCGGCGCACCGTTGAGTCGTGGGTTTGATGTGAGCGGTTCAGCGATGTTGACTGGTCAGGGTGTTAATCTTGGTCAATGGCAACTCAGGCCAAGATTGGTGGTGGTAAGCGGGTGCTCTTTGCGGTTCTCGCGACGATCCTGTTTTTCGTGCTGGTCGAGGTTGGTTTTCGCATCGTGGTGTCTGCCACCTCGGACCGTCTGGTCCAGATGATCGATAACTACAGAGCTCGGTACTACAGCCACATCAATCAGGAACTCAAGTACAGACCGCATCCTTACTTTGGGTATACACGCCTCGACCGAGGTGGCCAGGACGCCATCAATACCTTGGGCTTCTGGGGGCCAGAGTGGGCGGTGGAGAAACCACCAAACACGGTTCGAGTCGTCGCTCTGGGTGGATCAACAACGGCTGGACCGACGGCTTGGCCGTACCAGCTGGAGGAGATCCTCAATCTGGAGCTTGAGGATGTAGAGGTTGAGGTCCTCAACCTCGGTATTGGCGGTTGGACGAGTGCTGAGGCGGTCGCCGCCTTCGCCATGGTGGGGCTCTCGTTCAGCCCAGATCTCGTGGTGGTTCACTGCGTCAACAACGACATGGAGCCCATGCGAGCCATGCAGCCCAAGGTCGACTACAGCCACTATCGGCGCGCCATGAACGTGGTGCAGACCGACGCTGGAGCGGCCCGCTTCCGGCAGGACACGGGAGATATCGTTGACGCGGTCGTCGCCAAGTGGTCCAAGCTCTACGTGTACGCGAAGCTGTTCCAGTCCGGCCAAGTCTCACCGCGCGCGAGCCTGCACTCACTCACCACATGGTCCAACGACACGCAACCCGAGCCGGGTGAGCGCGGGGTGGCCATCTTCGAGCGGAACATGCGCTCGATTGCTGCCTTGGCTTCGGTCAATGGCGCCCAGACGGTCATCGCGACCATGCCTGCGCTCTCGACCAAGGTGCCGGGTATCCCGACGGTTCCTGACGGACACTTGCGGTCCCTCGAGGCGCAGAATCAGCGGCTCAGGGACCTCGCCAAGGCCGAGGGCTGGATACTCGCCGATTTGGCACAACTCTCGGGGGAGCTGACCCCATACTATGAGGATGCGATCCACGTGAACATGGATGGCGAGCGCATCAAGGCCAAGGGTGTCGCAGACGCCCTCTCAGAGGCAGGTCTCTTCGGCTTGGGAGCGCCGCCTCCGGTCACGCCAGACGAAGCGTCTCCGTAACGGCGGCCTGGATCCCGACAGCGATGTCATGCAGTGGTGCCTCCAGCATGTACGCGGGTGCGGTCACGACCTTGTTGGTCTCGTCCACATGGCACTCCGTCACGGCTCGGGTCGCATGATGCCCTCCCATTGCCGCCAGTCCTGAGGCTGTTCCCTCGTCTGTCCCAATGGTGACGGTGACGGCCCCGAGGGCTTTCACCACCACGGCGGGTGCGATGCAGACCGCGCCGATGGGTTTTCCAACAGAGTGGAACGCCTGAAGCACCCGCTGGACGTCGGTGTCGATACTGCAATCCGGTCCGTCGACGGCAAAGGTGCACAGGTTCTTGGCTGCACCGAAGCCGCCGGGAAGGAATACCGCGTCAAAGTCGTCTGTGTCGATGTTCGCCAGGTCCACGATGTTGCCACGCGAGATCCGTGCGGCCTCGACCATGACATTGCGGGACTCGGTCATCTCTTCACCTGAGGCGTGATTGATGACGTGCATTTGATTCTTGTTTGGTGCTGCACATGTGACTGTGGCACCGGCGGTCGACAAGGCCACGAGCGTGATCACCGCTTCGTGGATCTCGCTGCCATCGTAGACACCGCAGCCGGACAAAATGACGAGGATCTTCTTGGACATTGGGCTCTCCTGAGGAACAGGGGTTTGTAAGATTTGATCTGGGCTTATTGGTCGGACTCCAGCCCGGCAATCCGGTGTTACAGCACAGGCTCGGAGGGCCACCATGCAGGCCGATTTTGCTGTCATCCTCGCGGCGGGACGCGGAACCCGCATGAAATCCAAGCTGGCGAAGGTCTTGCACCCGCTGCTTGGCAAACCCATGGTGGCCCACGTGGCCGCATCGGCGCAGTTGGCTGGGCTTCGTCCAGTCCTGGTGGTCAACCACCAAGAAGACGCGGTGCGGGCGGCCTTTGAGGGTGTAGACGTGTTGTTCGCGCGCCAAGAACTGACCCGTGGAACCGGGGATGCGGTGGCCAGCGCCCTCGCGGCCCTTCCTGATGCGGGCACCGTGGTCGTGATGGCCGGTGACGCGCCGCTGCTTCGCGCGGAGACGATCGCCGCGCTTCGCGCTGCACACGGGGATGCCGCTGTGACGGTCTTGACCGCGCAGCTGGAGGACGGTGCTCACTATGGGCGCCTTGAGCGGGACGCGGACGGTCAGCCTTGGCGCATCGTCGAGGCCAAGGAAGCGTCGGCCGAGCAATTGGCCATCGGTGAGATCAACACGGGCCTGTATTGCTTCGATATTGCCTGGCTCCGCGCGGCCTTGCCGACGCTCAAACCTCACGCTCACAAGGATGAGATCTACCTCACGGATGTGGTGGAGTTGGCTGCCGCAGAGGGCCGGTGCCGGGTGCAGGTACACAGCGACTTCAGCGAGGTCCAGGGCATCAACGACAGGTACGAGCTGGCACTGGCGCGGCAGGTCCTTCAGGCACGTATCCTTGAGCTACATGCCCGAAACGGGGTGGACATGGAGCAGCTGGCGTCCGTCGTGATCGAGCCGGATGTTGTCATCGCTGCCGACGTACAGATTGGGCCAGGTGTGATTCTACGCGGCCGAACGACGCTCGCTGAGGGCGTGCGCATCGGCGCCCACTGTGAGTTGATTGACGCGACGGTCGGTGAGGGTGTCGTCATCCACAGCTTCTCGATGATGGAGTCTGCGACTGTCGAGCGGGGCGGGTCAATCGGCCCGTATGCCCGGCTTCGTCCTGATGCCCTGGTCTGCGAGGGGGCGCGTGTCGGTAATTTCGTCGAGATGAAGAAGTCTCGGCTCGGTCCTGGCGCCAAAGTCAATCACCTGACCTACCTCGGCGACGCGACGGTCGGCGCGGGCGCGAACATCGGTGCGGGCACCATCACCTGCAACTACGATGGATTCAGCAAGAGCCAGACCGAGATTGGTGCGGGGGCGTTCATTGGCTCCAACTCGGCACTGGTGGCGCCCGTGACCGTGGGCGAGGGTGCCATCGTGGGCGCTGGGTCGGTCATCACAAAGAACGTACCCGGTGATGCAGTCGGCATTGCTCGGGGGACTCAGACCAACATCGAGGGTGCAGCGGAGCGCTTCCGATCACGGAAGGGACCGTCCTCATGAGCCAAGATGCAGCCCTGGAGGGTCTGAATACAGAGCAACGCCAGGCGGTCGCCCAGATCGATGGCCCGTTGCTGATCTTGGCCGGAGCAGGATCCGGAAAGACCCGGGTCCTGACCCGCCGCGTTGCCCACATGATCAATCAAGGCGTCAGGCCCTGGAACATCCTCGCAGTGACGTTCACCAACAAGGCCGCTGCGGAGATGCGTGAGCGTGTTCGAGCGATGGTAGGCGCTGATGCCGACCGCGTGTTGGTCAGTACCTTCCACTCTGCTTGCGTCCGGTTCCTTCGTCAGGACATCGAGTGTCTGGGCTACAAGCGCAACTTCACCATCTACGACACTGATGATCAGTCGCGGCTGTTGAAGACGCTCGCCAAAGAAGCGAACGTGGACACCAAGGCTTTCCCGCTGGCCAAGATGCGCTCAACCATCGATCAGGCCAAGACGAAGATGCAGGATGCCGATGCCTTTGCCGCCAGTCGAAGGGCGATGATCGGTGACCCGATGACTCGGATCTTCCGTGGCTATGAAGACCACCTACGCGTGGCAAATGCGGTCGACTTCAACGACTTGCTCAACCTCACTGTGCGTATGTTTGAGCAGCATCCTGATGTCCTCTCTCAGTACCAGGACCGCTTCAAGTACGTCATGGTCGACGAGTATCAAGACACCAACCTCGCACAGTACAAGCTCGTGAAGCTACTGGCCGGTGGCCATCGAAACCTGGCTGTTGTGGGTGACGATGATCAGAGTATCTATGCCTTCCGAGGTGCCGACATCCGGAACATTCTCGATTTCGAGCGTGACTTTCCCGATGCCACGACCATCCGCCTGGAGCGAAACTACCGCTCCACCTCTCCGATCCTCAAGGCTGCCCATGCCGTGGTCAGCAACAACCGAGGGCGGATGGAGAAGGAGTTGTGGACGGATCGTGACGTGGGCGAGAAGGTCCAGTTGATCATTGCCCGTGATGATGCCGAAGAGGCTCATCGGGTATTGAGGCAGATCCAGAAGCTTCGTGATCAGGGACATCGGTACGGGGATTTTGCGATCATCTACCGGACCAACGCGTCATCCCGACCGTTCGAGCAAGCCTTTGTTCGCGCTCGCGTACCCCATGTCCTCGTGGGTGCGAAGAAGTTCTATGAGCGGCGTGAGATCAGGGACATGGTCGCCTATCTCCGTCTCGTCTTGAACCCGACAGACAACATGGCATTCAATCGGGTCATCAATGTTCCATCGCGGGGAATTGGGGCCGTGGCCCTCGCTGGAATCAAGACAGTCGCAGACAATGCGGGCACGCCCATGTTGGAGGCTGCCACGAGCTGGGGCGAAGGAAGCGGCCGCGGACGAAAGGGTGCTAAGGCCTTCTGCAAGCTCATCGACAAGGCACGAGCGTCTGCGCTCACCATGGCACCTGGTGAACTGGTGACCTTCATTGCTGAACAGAGTGGCTACGCCGAGGGGCTCCGAAACGAAGACACGCCCGAGGCTCAGGGTCGACTTGAGAACCTGTCCGAGCTTGCCCGCGCAGTCGAAGACGAGGGTGAGGCGGATCCGGATGCTCACCCTCTGGATCGCCTTCAAGCGTTCATCGATCGCGCGAGCCTGTCTGGTCAGTCGGATGAACTTCCCGATGAGGACCGCGCTGAAGGTGCTGTGACCCTTCTCACTGCTCACCTGGCCAAGGGGCTTGAGTTCCCCGTCGTGTTTTGCGTGGGGATGGTTGAGGGAGGCTTTCCGCACCACCGCGCCCGGGACAAAGAAGAGGATCTCGAGGAAGAGCGTCGCCTCGTTTACGTGGCCTTCACCCGCGCGATGTCTCGCCTTTACGTGACCCGTGCTCAGCGTCGCCTGGTCATGGGAATGGGGTACCAGCACGCCGACCCCTCCAGATTCCTTGATGAGATTCCAGAAGACTTGATTGGCGGGGATAAACCGGCTGCGCGCCCCGCGTGGGCAACAGCCGCGACTGGATACAGTACGAATCGGTTTCCGACGACGTCACGGGCTCAACGGCGTCCAGAGCCTGCTCAGCGACCTGCGGATCTTCGAACATTTACACCCGAGAGCCCCGATGAATTTCAACCGGGAACTCGCGTGATGCACCCCACTTTTGGCTTGGGTGAGATCAAGCGAGTCGAGGGGCGAAGTCAGAATCTCAAACTCCATATTCGGTTCGAGCAGCATGGTTCGAAGTCGGTTTATGCGCGGTTTGCAAAGCTGGAAGTGGTGTTGTGAAGCGCCAGCACGCGTGCGCGCGTTGCTGTCGCACGAGAACCGGTGGTAGCTTGACTCGTTGAACAGAGGGCATTTAGACAGACATGGTCGTCACTTGTGAACACTGCGGCGCACGGTACCGGCTCGATCCGTCTCGGATCCAGGGGCGGGGTGCGCGGATCACATGCCCACGTTGCCGACACGTCTTCGTGGTGTACCAAGATCCGGAGGGCGGTGAGGTCTCGACCAAGGCCGTTGCCGATGAGCGACCAACTGACGTTCATGCGCTTGACTTCAAGTCGGTGGGAATATCAACCTGGAAGGTCAAGACGGGCATTGGCTTGGTCTACGACTTCTCGGACTACAAGACCCTTCGGAAATACCTCAAGGAAGGACGTGTCAGTACTTCCGACAGCTTGAGTCCTGATGGTGACAGTTGGGTCGAGATAGGCGACATCGAGGACCTCGAGGCCCACTTCATCAATGTGTTTGTGGCCGCACGCGCAGACATCAAAGAGACGGCCAAGGCCGAGGTTGATGAAGAGGCCGCTGAGATGGACGCTGTGGACGCCGGAGCCCTCGCAGATGACTTGCTCGAGCGGATGTCAACCAGCGAGGTGGACGATGAGCCTTCACCGGTCGCACCACCGGAGGAAGAATCATCTGCCGATGACATCGCGAATCAGTTGCTCGCCGCAGTCGAGGCGGCGGGGAGCGATGGCGACTCGGAGGGAAGCGGCATTGACCTCGATATGGACGCACTCCTGGAGGAAGCGTCCGCATCGATGGACCAGGAACAAGCGCCGGCCAGTGCACGCAGAGGTGCTGAGCAGAAGGCTGTTCAATCCGTTGCCAAGACGGGCAATGATGAACACAACCCCCACCAGTTTGTGGACCCCTTTGAGTCGCTCAAGGCCTCTCGCCAGCAGCGAACGACCACACGCACACGACGGAAGAGCAAGAAGGCCGCTGCAAAAGAGGCGGAGACCAGCGCCAAGCAGCGCAAGCAGTTGATCCTCGTGGGGCTGTTGGCCTGTGCCACCGGCGTGTACTTCTACATTGACCAGGCACCACCTCCCGGCCCGACCCCTCAGCAGCAGGAGGCCGAGCGTGCCAAGGCAGCACAGGCTGCTCAGGACGAGGAGCTGAAGAAGCGTGCTGAGGATGCCCGGGCCCGCATGAAAGAGAACCTCAACAAGGCGCTCAAAGACGTCAAGGTTGAGGAGATCGATGCCTTCGCGGTCGAAGAAGACCAGCTGATTGCCAAGATTCCTGAGGAGTTCCAGAAGGGTGCGAAGGGCATGAAGCCGCCCATACGCCCCCCGCCCGGCTTTGACAGGCTTCCCGCTCTCGACGACGCAGGCGGAGCGGATGTCACCCAGCGAGGCATGTCCGCGGCTGACCATTTTGAGATGGGTCGAGGTGCGGTCCGAAGCAAGAATTGGTCGGATGCCGTGAAAGCCTTCAAGGCCGCCACCGAGATCGAGCCTGGGAATGCGGTCTACCGCGCACAGTATGGATTTGCGCTGTTCAAGTCAGGGGATCTCGGCGAGGCCGAGTCTCAACTGAGGCAGGCCAAGTCTGGTGGAGCAGTGGCTGCGAGCAAGTATCTCGGCCACCTTGCACGGGACCAGGGAGACATTTCGGGTGCCAGCAATCACTATCAGGACTACCTGCGGAGCGGTCCAGCGGATGCGAAGGCCATTGAGATCATCATGAAACAGATGGCTGAATAGCCCGCCACACACCACCCGATCACGAGTCATAGCCGTGCAGATCATCTGCCCCAATTGCCAAGCTGAATACGATCTGGAGCCTCCAGCAGCGCCCTTTGCGCGGGACCAGGATCTGGTCTTTCGGTGTACAGCCTGTTCGACCGCTATTCCGCTGCGACTGAATGAATCGGCCATCCCCGACGAGCTGGACGACGAACCCGACACCGATGTGGTGGAGGCGCCGCCTCGGGTCGAGTCCTTCATCCTGCTTCGGCAGGGCGGGAGCACCTATCGCGTAGAAAACACGGCTCAGCTCCAGCGGTGGATAGCCGAGCGTCGTATCTGGCCGGACGATGAGGTGGCCATCGACGGTGGAGACTGGCAGCGTGTGGGCGACATTGATGCTTACGCGGTGTTCTTTAGACTGGTCGAAGATGCCGAGCGTGTTCAAGGGGGAACCACGACCCCATCGCCGGCTGGGACATCTGGAGCATCAGCGACCGAACCTCTGCCACCATCGGCTCAGTCCCGACCCCCGCAGAAACCTCGGCTGAGTGTCTCGGTCAAGGCCGGGCTCTTTGCACGGCCTGCGCACCTCGATGTGACGAGCGATGCACCGGCCAAGCAGGTCAGGCCCGAAACGTCAGAGTCACCATCGGTGCCGGCCACGACTCAGGGACAGGCCTCTATGGTTCAGCATTCACCCGATCCTCTCGGGGACCCCGAACCAGCTGCCAATGTGACCCCAGCAGTGGTTGCAGAGGTGGAGGAAGAATTTGGCATGTCTGAGGACATCGAGGCGCCCGTACAACACGAGGCACCGGACGTTGCTGAGCGCTTCGGTGAGGTGGTTCCCGAAGAAGCCCCACGCACATTCCTGACGCCAGACCAGCCCACCATGGACATGGAACTCGAAGAGGAAGACTTCTTCTCTGAGGAACACACATCGGGCGCACTGGCGGCTGGTGGTGGATTTGATGGCGATGATGATCTCGTCGAGTGGGGGCAGCATCGACGCAAGAACATGGTCATGTGGTGGCTGATGTTCTTCGGGGCTCTGGGAGGCGCCGCCTATCTTGCCCTCGACTTTTTGAACTCGAGAGATGTTCAGGTACAGACACCTGTTGTCGATTCGCCCGCGCCAGCCGACACAACCGCGACAGTGGCGCCCCAGCCCGTGGAAGATGTGGAGGCTGGTGGTGACACTGGGGCCGAGGCAGAAGCCACTGCTGAGGCCACTGCTGAGGCCAAGGATGCAGCGGCGGAAGCCGATGAAGCAGCCGAAGCCGCGCCTGCTGGTGACCCACCCACTGAGCCTGGTATGGCCGAGGCGCCTGAGCCTGAGAAGGCCAAACCTGTGGCTCCACCCCCGCCAAAGAAACCCAGCGCGAGCAGCGAGATCTCTCGAGGCTGGGCTCAGATTGACCGCGAAAACTGGTCGAAGGCTCGAGGACACTTCGACGTAGCCCTTCGAATGCAGCCGTCCAATCCCGATGCGCGCTTCGGTGTGGCCTATGTGAACGAGCAGCAGGGTCGGATGGGCGAGGCTGTCTCGCAGTATTGTCGTCTCAGTGCGACTGCATCTGGTGAGGTCAAGGTTGAGGCTGAGGGCCGACTTCGCGCACTGGCCAAGGACTGTCCATGAGCAAGCCTCACATTCGCATCGTCACCGCGCGCATCGAGCGCGACGGCCGCTACCTCATCACACAGCGCAATCCTCATGCAGTCCTGCCCTTGCTGTGGGAATTTCCAGGTGGGCGGGTCGAGGACGGTGAGTCCGATGAGGATGCGCTGCGCCGCGAGCTGAAAGACAAGATCGGTATCGACGCAGTCGTCGGTGAGCTTTCGCTGACAGTCACCCACGAGTACGAGCGCTACCACCTCGACATGTGCGTCTACCATACGACCACGACGGACGAGCCACAGGCCGCCTATGTGGCTGACGTGCAGTGGGTTCACCCTGATGCATTTGGCGATTACACATTCCCTGGAGCTGACCAGCAGACTGTCGACGTCTTGCTGGGAGAGTAGACCGCACACCTGCGGACGAGATAGGCTGGAAGCCTTGAGGAGAACACCCCATGATCACAATGCTCACACTGATGGCTGTACAGCCGGCCCTTGCCCAAAACTGTGAACCAGAGGGCGTGGCCGCGTTCTTCGGTAAAGACGCCCCGAGTGAGACACAGATTACGGGACCTGTCGATGCAAACCAGCTCATCGCATCGAGTCAGGCAGAGTACGAATCTCTGGCCCCCATTCGGGTCGCCATCGGTAGTGCGCCCCACTTTGTGGCTCTGGGTGCCGAGTCGCCCATCACGGATTGTGACTGCATCTGGGATCTCGACAGTGCTGTGAGCGATGAGAGCGATGTGACCCAGTCTGTTGTCTCAACCGCAGACGGAGACGTGGACCTCGCGCGATACTTTGCCCCAGTCGACCTGGTCGCCTGCGAGAGCGAGGAGCGCACCATCCGGCTCAACTGTGGCAACAGCGACAGCGACTGGCGACAGGTGAAGCTCGAGATTGCCCCCAGCGACGTGAACGGCCAACCGCTCACCGATTCTGACGGAAACGCCGTCGGCTGGGAGCGGTGCTCTGTGCAAGGAGGCGGCTGCTTGTCTCCTCAGAAGGTGGGTGACCCTGTGGAGTCTGCAGTCTGGTTGCTCTTCCCGCTGATTGGACTCGGTGGCTTGGCTCGCCGGCGCGACGACTAGAAGGTCCACACCGCTTGAACGCCACGGATGCCCGAGCCGTTGTCTGCCAACGGAGCGATGGTCGCGAAGCGCACACCCTTACGCTCGAGTGAGACCCGGTAGGGGATTCCCTCTTGGTAGGTGTACTTGCTGGAACGGTGCTCACTGACCCACTTACCGACGAAGTAGCCCACGGGTGCGCCCCAGATGATGTCCGAGATGTAGTGCTGATTGTTGTAGACCAGTGACACAGCCACGTACCCGTTGACCGTCCAACCCAGCGCATAGCCCCACCAGGTATCGACTTGGTCCATCAGCACCGTCGACATGGCCCACACACTCGCCGTGTGACCTGAGGGGGTTCCCGCAGGGTACAGGTGGATGCCCTCGGTCGGCCCGTAGATGATGCCGAGACCGTCGCCATCTGTGGGTCCTTCCCGGCCGATGGCCAGCTTCTGCACCAGGTGAAGCGTCACTGCGACGGTCACGGCTTCCATCGAGAGCGACGCAGCCTCGAGCACCTTGGGCTTGTCGCCGAAGGCACCATAGAGTGCCAAGAGTCCGATGCCGCCCATGCCGTACTGCCTGAACTGCACCGTTCGAAGCGGTGGCATGGCCTTGTTCAGCTTGCGCGTCCGTCGCTCCTGGACGATGCGCTGAAACCGGACATCTGGGGATGGGTCTGTTGGCGCCATCAGAGCGATGGTGACGGCGGCTGTACCTCCGGCCCAGAGCCACGCTTCTTGGTCCCACTTACCGATCTCGAGGACGCTCCCGATCAGTGTGGCACCCGTTCGTCTAAAAATATCAGCGTTTTGGAATCGAAGATGTTCGCCCTTGTAGAATGGAAAGTCGGGCTCGTTATCGATGACCTTGGGTGCCGGCTCCGCTTGAATCGGTGGCTCAGTTTGAGTCATCTTGTCCGCTGGCGCCTGCTCGGCTTCAGCCTCAGGAGTCTGCTCAACATCGTCAGTGCCGTCAGTCTCGTCAGCCGATTCGGGCGGTGAGGGCGCTTCCGTCTGCTGCGCACGCACCTCTCCCACAAACATCAACAGTGTGCAAGCAAGCAGCATCCGCAGGGTGGACAAGTGGGGCATTGGCATGACGGTGTTCGGGGACAGAGTTCGCACTCTAAGCGGTCTTACGGGTGATGGGCAACCGCGCGTTCAGTGTGCAGAAATCTCCGACAGCGTGGTGCAGGCCTGTCGACGAATCTTTCCCTTGATGTCGAGAAGTCGCATACAAATCTCAGGGTCGGCGTGCTTCCAGTTGAAGTCAATTACGCCAAAGTTATGTTCCTTCAGGGCTTTTCCTACACGCTTCTTGTTGGATGAAGCCCAGTCGTGGACCTGCGTGAGGCCGCTCGAGGTGATGTCATAGATGGGGTATCCGGCTCCCTTTGGCTCTCTCGAGATCTCGCCCCAGTGGACATCACCGGAGGTGAATATCACACCATTGGCACCTGTTTCCTGGATCAATTTCAGCATTCTGGCCTTCTCGGCTGGAAAATTATTCCACGACTCGAGGCCGTTGTAGGCGTGGGCGAATTGAGTCGAGCTGGCGATGATAGTGACATCAGCATCCTCTTTCAGGCGCTCCTCCAGCCAGACCCACTGTGCTTCTCCGAGCACCGTTTGATTGGGTCTCGCATTGGGCTTGTACCTGCGACGGAACTTGGCGTTGGGACCTTTGATGTCTCGTCGCTTGTTCTTGGTCAGTTTGCCTCTGAAGTACCGGGTGTCGAGCAAGACCAGCTGCAGCTTCCGACCGTTCTCCTCGAAGATATGATGCCCATAAATACCCGGCCTCTTCCGACGCTCGCTGTCTAGCGGGACACGCCAGAAGTCCAGGAAGATCTTCTCAGATGTGGTCTTGAAGGTGTTCTCGGCGCCGTCGTCATTACCGCCGTAGTCGTGGTCATCCCAGATCGACAAGACTGGGACGTTGGAACGAAGTCGCTTGAAGGGCTTCTTGATGGCGAGTTGCTCGTACTTTGCCCGCATCAAGAACGCGAGGCGTGTGTCCCCGTAGATGTTGTCACCCAGGTAGACGAACAGATCCGGCTCAGCATCCACAATGGTGTTGAGGATGGGCTGAGGCTTTATTGACCGCGCGCAGGACCCGAATGCAATGCGATCCGGGATACCCTGAACGGCGTCGATACCCTTGACTGGTGCCTTGGCCGCACAGCCGATCTGCATGGCCACAACTAAAATCAAGAACTTCAGCATCGGACTACAGGCACCTATTGGTACTCATGGGGATTTGCTCACGGATCCGGTCAGCTTTTTGGAGGTCCATCTCTGCGAGACAGTAACCCTCACCATCGCCGCATTCTGCGACCACTGTTCCCCATGGATCGACGATGAGGGAATGCCCATAGGACATTCTCAGCCCTTCGTCGTCATGAGGTCCCCACTGCCCAGGGGCGATGACCCACGCCTGGTTTTCGATGGCGCGGGCACGCAGCAAGGTGTGCCAGTGGTCCTTTCCAGTCATCAGTGTGAAGGCCGATGGGACAGCGAGTAGCGTCGCGCCTTGGTCACAGAGCGCTCGGTACAATTCTGGAAAGCGGAGGTCAAAGCAGATGCTCATACCCAAGCGGCCCACTGAGGTGTCGGCGACCACGAGGTCATTGCCCCGTCCGGTGGTGTCGCTCTCCTTGAACCGAACGCCTCCAGAGGCGGCGAGATCGACATCGAAGAGGTGCATCTTGCGATAGTGAGCAAGGAGTCTGCCGTCGGGTCCGAAGAGCAGGCTGGTGTTGTAGGCCTTGTTGTCGTCGAGTTGTTCAGCCACCGAGCCAACGAGCAAGGTGATGCTGAGCTCAGCGGCGAGCCGGGCCAGTCTCTGGTGCGTTGGCCCATCGAGTGGTTCAGCCAGCTGAATCTTACGATCGTGAGGTCCGAGATAGGTCGTGGCCTCAGGCGTGGCCACGAATTCTGCACCCGCTTTTGCGGCAGCACGGACGAAATGCTCGGTTGCCGAGAGGTTCTTTTCGATGTTGGATGAACCATTGATTTGGACGGCTGCAATTATCGGCATGGTCAGTCCTTGTTATCCAGTGCGGCAGTGTGCATCCTAAACCATGGAGATCACCCCATGCGAATCACTCTTATTGTTATCGGGCTCATCTGTCTGTCGTGCTCTTCGGAGAAGGGGCTGACTGTCTATAACCAAGCGCCATCCGTCACGATTTTTGACCCCTTTGATGATGAGGTATTCGACGCTGGAGCGGTGGTGAGTTTCTCGGCTCGCATCGGAGATGACCAAGATCCGGTCGACGCTCTGACCCGAGTGTGGCGAAGCGATCGCCATGATCTTGGCGGGGCTGAGATCAGCCTGAGCGCCGATGGCGTCGCCACGATGACCACCGGCGTGCTTGGTCTGGGCGATCACGAGATCTCCCTCACAGTCATCGATTCGAAAGGTCAAGAGAGTACAGACTTCGTTCAGATCGAATTGGCTGAACCTTCCGACGATTCAGATGCCGATTCGGACGCGGACGCGGACTTGGACGCGGATTCGGATGCCGACGGCGGGGACCCACTGGTCGACCAAGATGGTGACGGGTTTGCTGAGACCGTTGACTGTGATGACATGGACAGTCAGGCCTATCCTGGTGCCGAGGAGTATCCGTACGACGGCATCGATCAAGACTGCGATGGAGAGGACCTCATCGACCAAGATGGCGACGGTGTGGACGCACAGGTGGCCGGTGGTGATGACTGCAACGACATGGACCCGAGCATCTACCCGGGTGCAGAAGAAATCTGCGACGGCGAAGACAACGACTGCGATCTCACGGTCGATGAGCCTGATGCAACGGGCTGCTCCACTTGGTGGGAGGATTCGGATGACGACGGCTTTGGCTCTGACGTGACCCAGTGCCTGTGCGGTCCCAGTGGTGACTTCACTGCAGACAATAACGACGACTGCCTGGACACAGACGCAGACGTGAATCCCGACCACACGGCCTTTGAGACGCTCCCCCGATCCGATGGCGGCTGGGACTGGGACTGCAACGGCGTCGTCGAAGAGCAGTGGACCGATGTGGGATCGTGCAGCGGAACACTGTTCTGCGATACCACGCCGGGATGGCTGGGTGGCATCCCGGGGTGTGGCGTCGAGCATGGCTGGGTCATTGGTTGCAGTGGTGGAACCTGCGATGAGAGCTTGGACCCCAGGGTGCAAGGCTGTCGATGATTCGATGGTGCTTGGCAGTCGTCCTCTGTGCAGGCTGTTCCACGACGCCTGCCGCACCTGATGTCTTCTTGATCAGTGTTGATACGCTCAGGCGAGACCACGTCAGTATCTACAACACAGAGTCGCCGGTTCAGACGCCGGCGATCGATGCACTCGCGGAAGACAGTGTTCGCTACACAGACGCGTTCTCCCCAATCTCTGTCACAGGGCCCGCTTTTGCCAGTGCCATGACCGGTCTGAACCCCGAGGGTCACGGTGTCATGGTGAATCTCTTCAGAAACGGCGCCCCCTTGGATGAGTCGCACACCACGCTCGCAGAACTGATGAAGGCGGCCAGCTACAAGACTGGTGCATTTGTCTCGGCGTTCACGCTCAGACCCGCTCTGGGGCTGAACCAGGGCTTCGATGTCTACAATTCTGGAGGGGCCAAGAATCGAACGGGAGACATCACTGCGTCAGCATTCTCGAGCTGGCTTCGGGTCCAAGAAGGGCCTGTGTTTAGCTGGTACCACAGCTTTGATCCTCATGGCCCAGTGTCTCGACATCTCGTTCAGGCAGACCTCCACCCTGAGCTCGAGCGCGAGCCTGGTCTGCAGTCTCACTTTCCCGTCTACCAACAGATCGAAGACATCACAGACCCTGCGTTGTTCGAGATGCTCTACGCCCGTGGAGTCAGCTTTGCAGATGAGCAGGTGGGCAGTGTCGTGAGCGCGATCAAGGCCAGTGGCCGCTACGATGATGCGCTGATCATCTTCTTTGCGGACCACGGCGAGGGCTTCAGAGAGCGGGCCCTCTGGTACGACCATGGCGCATATCCACATGCGGAGCAGACCTGGGTTCCACTGCTCGCCAAGCTCCCCAAGGGTGCATCAGCCGGGACCACTGACGACCGACTGGCAAGCTTGACGGACATACTGCCCACAGTCGCCGAGATCAGCAGGCTCTCAGGAGTGGGTGAGGTGGATGGGCAATCCCTCCTCGCCGACGGTGGCGGGCACGACGTGGTCGTTTCAGAGAGCAGTCACTGCAAGCGTGTCGCTGTGCTTGATTGTTCTCCGAAGGGAGGGGCGGGCAAGATCATCGCTGTACGCAGCAAGACTCAGACACTGGTGAGTGAGCCTCGAAGTGGCGGTGAGCGGGTGAGCGCCTATGATCGCCGCACAGACCCAAAGGAGTGGACGCCAGACCCTGGCCAGCGAAGTCCACAGATGGAGGCGTTCTTGAGTCGGGTGAGGCAAGATCGACGCACGCGTGAATACCCGCCGCTTCCGGATCTGGCGCCAGTTGCATCCGATGACACGGAAGCCCAGCAGCTGAAGAGTCTGGGCTACATGGAGTAGGGCCGCTGACCGCTCAGTGTCGGTCGTGTAGGGTCGCACTCTTTCGATGATTTTTTGTCCTCGGTGGGCGCCAATACAGGAGGCATGTTTTTCTCGCTTTCAACGTAAATTTATATCCAATCTGATTGCATATAGAGCCTGGAAAATGGACTGAAATGGGTCCCTGTGCACGGTTTTGTTACTTGTGTTTCTCTAGACCGATCATTAGCAGAAGCGGGTTCTGGATTGGGCATTACCCCGACCAGAACAACCCAACCTGATTGCATCGGAATGGAAACCATGACTATTCGCTCTCTGACAGTCGCTGTCGCTGCTGCTGCGCTCACTGCTTCTCCTGCCTACGCTGGCGAAAAGGCCGATTATGGCGTCAACATTGGCTTCAGCCCCTTCGGCGGCTCGATCGGCCTCGGCTACCACCACACCAAGAAGACCACCCTCCAGGTCGCCTTCGGCGGTGCTCCTGCATTTGATGCACCCTTCAAGTTGGAGCTTGATGGGGACGAGTACACCCAAAACGGCGGCGCCGCTTGGATGGGCTTCTTCGTGAACCACCGTCCCTTCGACGAGGCTCAGTGGCTCCGGGTCAACACAGGAATTGGTATTGGAAACATCGAGGGTACTGTCACGAACGACAACAACGGCGATGAGTACTCGGTCGAGTTCAGCGAGAACCCGGTGGGCTACCTCGGTCTCGGCTTTGGCGCGGGAACCGATAAGGGCGTCTTCTACGGCTTCGACATCGGCGCTCTGTTCACGGGCGGTCCAGAGATCGTGCCTGCTACGGACAACAAGAAGGATGTCCTCGAAGATCTAGAGGACAGCGTGTTCTTTGGCAGTGTCCTGCCGAATCTTCAACTCACTGTCGGCTACAACTTCTAAGCTCAGTCTTTGAACGAACAGAGCCCCCGCTACAGCAGCGGGGGCTCTCTTGTTTGTGGCCAGCCGTCCTCAGCTGCCAACACACTCGTTCCAGGCGGTTCCGGGTTCCTCACACTTCGTGAGCGCGCCCAAGAGGTCATCGTCGCAAGTAAGGGAGTCGAAGCCTGCATCCTGGCCACACTCCAGAGCCGCCTCCGCTTCGTCGATACAGCCGCTTTCTTCGGTCAGTTTACGCTGCTCGGCGCAGGTGAAGCCAGGGTCCGGGAGACCACACTCCTCCTGGAGTCGGCTGTAGCTTTCGAGGTAGTCGTCGCACGCCGTCTCGAGGTCGTCGAGGCGTTCCTCATCCGATTTTTCACCACACCCAAGGGCGAACAAGGAAGCAAAGAGTACGAGATGTTTGACGTTCATAGCGGGCTCCAGTGGAATGGGAACACACCATACCAGATGCGAACGGCTTAGCCGCCGCCGGGTCCGCCGCCGCCGGGTCCGCCGCCGCCGCCGGGTCCGCCGCCGCCGCCGCCGCCGCCGGGTCCGCCGCCGCCGCCGGGACCACCGCCGCCGCCAGGACCTTCCTCTTCCTCTTCTTCGCACTCGGTGATGCTCAGGGTATACAAGCCGGATGAGGTCGCGTAGTAGCCGTCAATGACGACGATGACCGTCTCATCGTCGGCGAACTCGTACTGCAATGTACTCCGCGTCTCATCACCGGAGTCGTCGTCGCATGCAAGCTCACCGGACTCCTCGCCACACGTCGACTCAGTGTCCGGATCGAAGAGCCTTAGAACGGTGTCGAAGCCGCTCAGGTCAGTATTGAACTGCCAGCAACCCTCGCTGGGTGCAGTCCACGTGTAGGCCACATCAGGCGCTCCAGTCCCGGAGCAGTCCCCGTCGTAGTCGTCGCTTCCATCAACCGTCACACCGCTTGCGATGTAATCGCCAGTCTCCGACCCGAGGTCGTCATCAATCACAAGGCTGCCATCTGAGTAGCTGATGTTCAGGACATACTCCTCAGAGTCCCTGTCATCGTCCTCAGACGCGTCGATGGCGATGACGAAGCTCTCCCCGGCCTCGATGTACTGGGCGAGTTTGGAGCGGCCGTACCCCCCTGAGTCGTCATCACAGGTGATGAGCTCAAGCTCACAGGTGTCGTGAAGAGATAGCGCGGTCTCGAAGCTGCTCCCCGTGGTGTCCATGGCGTAGCAGCCGCTCTCTGGCGCCGTCCAGAGGAAGAGCGCGTCGACGCTGCTGTCCTCGACACACTCGGTCTCGATGTCGTCGAAGAGGTCGCCCAGCTCACCCGTCGCGATTTCATCGCAGAGCTCATCGCCGAGGTCATCCTCGATCCAGTCGTCCAGGTCTTCGCACTCGATGGGGTCGGGACCACCATCGGCGTCGGCATCGGCGTCAGCGTCGGCGTCAGCATCGGCGTCAGC
>Ga0115012_10000598_pt1 | contig 20464 bp, 17 predicted proteins | sample TroAtlMetagenome_FD_88706 | JGI IMG/M metagenome (GOLD analysis project Ga0115012, IMG submission 88706) | Marine eukaryotic phytoplankton communities from Atlantic Ocean - Tropical Atlantic ANT10 Metagenome | ecosystem: Environmental > Aquatic > Marine > Oceanic | place: Tropical Atlantic...
ACCGGCGCCTTCGACCTTGTGATCGCGCAGTATCACGATCAGGGCCATATTCCGATCAAGCTCATCGCCTTCGACACCGCGGTGAACGTATCGCTGGGCCTGCCGATCGACCGCTGTTCGGTCGATCACGGCACCGCCTTCGACATCGCCGGCACCGGTAAGGCGAACCACGTCAACATGCTGGCGGCGCTGGACTATGCCGGCAAGCTGGCGACCGCAAAGCGGGCCGCCGCAGCCTGAGCAGAGGCATCGCGATTGGCGAACTGGCCTCCTCGCCGTTCTCCCCGGCGTGGAGGCCTCGTCTTTTCAGGGAGGCAGTTACAGAAGCAGGCTCGTCGAGTACGAGAATGCGGGCGTCCCCGCCGACCGCGCGCGTGATCTCGACCATCTGCGGCATTCCGACCCCGAGAGAGCCAGGCGCGGGGGTGGGGGCGATATCGGCGGTTTCCCGGGCGAGGATGCGCCGGGTGCCTTGGTCAGTCGCGGGGTGTCCAGGCGACACCGTCGAGGTTTTCGTCGCGCAGGAGGTTTTGGGAATACTCATACATGTCGGGACGATACAGCCCCTCGAGGTATTCGACCGGCTTGCCCGTCGCGTCGCGTACCAGGCGGCGGATGCACAGCAGTGCCGAGCCGGGACTGACTTCGAGCACCTGTGCGACCTGATGGTCGGCCAGCCGCGCCGAGAGCGCCTGCGTCGCGGAGTGGATCCGGTGGCCCTGGGCTTCGAGCAGCAGCAGCAACGGCCGCGCTTCGAGGTCGGCCGAAGAGAAGTTCTGTCCGATTTCGCGGGGCACGTAGGTTGTCAGGTGCGAAAACGGCTTGTCGTCCGCCGACCGCACCCGAACCGCGCGCTGCACCTTGGCGTCCGGGGTCAGGTCGAGGGCGGTGCGGATGTCCTCGGGCGGCGTGACATAGGCGAACTCGATCAGCCGCGCACGGGATTTCAGCCCCATGGCGACGAGGTTGTCGAAGTTTCCGCTGATCTCGGCCCCGACGCTCGTCGTCTTGCGCGGCAGTTCCAGCGGGAATGTCCCTCGCCCCCGCGCCCGCGAAATCAGCCCCTCGGACTGTAGCCGTTCCAGCGCGCGGCGAATGGTGATGCGCGAAACACCGAACATCGCGGTCAGTTCGGGCTCTGACGGCATGGGCTTGTCGACCGGGTAAACACCATCCTCGATCCGCTGACGCAGGAGCAGATAGGCCTGATGGTGTTTCGGCGTCACCTCTTCTTGGTCCAGCATGATGCGGTTGCGCACGGGATCTCCTGGCAGGAAAATTCTGGTGAAACATGGCCCGGCGAGGCCGGGAGTCGCAGCCCGAAAAAAGGCTGCCTATTCGTATTAGGACGAAAAACGCTAGGCGTCCATTATCGCGTAAATACTCGGCCTGCCCGATTGGCCATTCCCGTGCCGAACTTGACCAGCAGGGCAACAATTCCGGCCATTTGCCATGCCATTCCTGCATAAAGAGAATGCAGGGCCGCCCGAAAGCCGCTTCGAGCGCTTCGTGTCGGGTATACAATACATTTTTCCGCCTCTACTTTTCCCATTGAATCCAAGCCCTTTCCGGCCTCCCCTCCCAGATCTCCGCGGCGCTCGCTGCAGTGCAAGAGACTATGACCGACCTAGATCCGACATCCCTGTCCGCCGCCGAGCAATACCGACTGCTGTCCAGTATCGTCGTGCCGCGGCCGATTGCCTTCGTGGTCACGCAAGGCCCGGCGGGCTGGAATGCCGCGCCCTTCAGCTTCTTCACCATGCTCGGCGTCGCACCGCCAACGCTGATCTTCTCGGCCGGGCCGCGCGACGGTGGCGAGAAGGATACCATCTGCAACCTGCGTGATCTGCCCGAATGCGTGGTGCATATCGTCCCCGAGGCGCTGGCGGCCCGGATGAACGCCTGCGCCGCGTCGCTGCCCCGCGAGCAGAGCGAAGTGGCAGAACAGGGCTTCGCCCTGAAGCCCTCGGTTGCGGTGGCGCCGCCGCGGCTGGCCGAATTCCCGGTGCAGCTGGAATGCCGGGTGGCGCAATTCCTCGATATCGGCACGCGCCCCCACGTCGCGGTGGTCGCCGAGGTCCTTCAGGTGCATGCCCATGACGGGCTGATCGGACCGGACCTGTGCTGCGACGGTGACCGGCTGGGCGCCATCGGGCGCATCTCCGGTCAGGGGCATTACGCGCGCCTGACCGACACGTTCCAGATGAAACAGCCCGGCTGATCGCTCCGCACGCACGGACCGGGGCAGGGTCCTGCCGCCCGGGCGGGGCGGCAGGGGTCGATGCTTTATAGCGCGCAGGGGTCAGACCTGCGAGATGAAGCGGTTGGTATAGAACCGCTCCGGCGGGGTGCCGGGTGTCTCGATGGCGCCGGACACCTCGAGCAACTCGATCGCCTTGGCCCAGTCCGCCTCGCTGAAGGCCATCTGCGCCACGCCCTCGGGCGGTGTCATGTAGAATTTCAGCGCATCGAGGATCTTCTTGCCCTTCTCGACCTCAGCGCCCTCGATTGGATTATAGGTTGCGAGGTATCCGATGATGTCCTCGTAGTTCGCCGGATCCTGCATCGCTTCGACACCTCGCCGGCAGGCGCGCAGGAACTTGACGATGACCTCTTCATTCGCAGGGTCCTCGGCAAAGTCAGTCGAAGTGATCAGCGCGTCAGAGGGCAGGGGGGCGAAATCGTCGGCGGCGATGTAGTGCAGCTCGCCCCCCTGCTCCAGCAATGCGGTCTTGGATTCGTAGAACACGAAGAAGCCGTCGACCTCGCCCCGCTCGAGAAAGGCATAGCCGCTGGGGCCGAGCCCGGTGACGACCTTGTTGACGTTGCTCGGATCGAGACCTTCGGCCATCGACATCAGGTCGAGGTGCTTGTCGATGGCGCCGCCAACAGAGGCGATGCCGATCGTCTTGCCCTGGAATTCGGAGGGATGGGTCAGCGGCTTGTCGGGGAGCGAGGCAATTTCCCAGAAGTTCCGGTAGCCGATCTGGCCGATCGACACCAGCGGCGCGCCCTGGTTGGCGATTGGCGGGCAGGTGGTCGAGGGGCCGGCGAGGCCGAAGGCGGTGGCACCAGCGGTCACCTGTTGCACGGCGATGGCGGTGCCGGTGCCGGGTTGCACGGTGATATCCAGTCCCTCGTCGGTGAAATATCCGCGCGCTTCGGCGGCAAGGATGAAGCCCTGGAACAGCGTCAGGCGCGAGGGGGCCATGTAGGTCTGCGCCATACCCTGCGCGGCGGCGGGCGATCCCAGGCCGAAGGTCACGCTGGCAGCGCCCAGCGTGGCGGTAACGGTCGCGCCCGAGGCGCCGGCAAGGAAGGTTCTTCTGTCGATGGTCATGTCGTCAAGCTCTCCTGTTGTGGATTTGCACGGGTGTCCGGGGATCGGATCCCGGGGGCGGGCCCGGTTCAGTCGTTCTGTGCTGAATCGTGCCAGGGCACGGCGATCTTCCGGATCGAGGCGATCACCGCGTAGAAAAGGAAGCCGAAGATCGCGAGGGCGACGATCGTGGCGAACATCTGGTCGACGCGCATGGCGTTCAGCGTCATGACCACCATCGCGCCAAGGCCCTCGTTGCCGCCGAGGTACTCGCCGACGATGGCGCCGGTCACGGCAAGCACGCTGGCCGTCTCGATGCCGGTCAGCAGGTAGGGAAGCACCGCTGGTACATCGAGCGACAGCAAACGCTTCCAGACCGGTGCGCGGATCACCGTGAACAGGTCGCGCTGTTCGCTTCCGATCGACCGGACGCCGAGGATCGTGGCCTTCATCACCGGGAAGAAGGACAGCAGCACCACCATGGCGATCTTGGATTGCATGCCGAAGCCCATCCACAGAAGGAACAGCGGCATCAGCGCCACCTTGGGTGTCACCTGCGAAGCGACGATGAAGGGCGAGGCGATGCGCTCGAACAGCTTCGAGCGTCCGAGCAGGATGCCCAGCCCCGCCCCCACCACGACGGCGAGGCCGAACCCCACGAGGATCTCGGTCACGGTGATGCGGAAGAAATTCCAGAAGAACGGCTCCTGGAGCAGCTCGACCAGCGCCAGCGCCACCGCCTCTGGCGGGGGCAGCATGAAGGGGCTGATGTCGAGCACCACGACATATAGCTTCCACAGCGCGATGAAGGCCAGCAGCAGCAGTGGCGTGGTTATCCAGGTCAGGTAAGTGTCGAGCAGTTCTCGAAGGGACCGCCCACCCTCTGCGGGAGCCATGCTGCGGACGGGGCTTGCGTCGTCGCGGTTGGTCATCGTCATTCCCCCAGCTCCGTCCGAAGTTCGGCGACGAGCGACTGGAAGGCGTCGTCCTTGGTCAGTTCCAGCGGGCGGGGACGCGGGAAGTCGACCTTGATGACCTTCTGCAGCCGTCCCGGATGCGGCGACAGCAGGACGATCTTGTCGGCTAGGAAGGCCGCCTCGGTGATCGAGTGCGTGACCAGCACCACGGTCTTGCGAAACTCGAGCCAGATCAGCTGCAGGGCCATGTTCAACTCGTCCCGCGTGATCGCATCCAGTGCGCTGAACGGTTCATCCATCAAAAGTATCGACGGCTCGGGCGCGAGCGCCCGCATGATCGCGACCCGCTGGCGCATCCCGCCCGACAACTGCCGGGGCAGGTGATCGAGGAATTCGCTGAGCCCCGAAAGCTCTCCCAGCTCCTCGGCGCGGCGGCGCCGGTCCGGGCGGGACATGCGCTGCACCTCCAGCGGCAAGGCGATGTTCTTCCATACCGAGCGCCACGGCAGCAGGTTGGCATCCTGGAACACGAACCCGAGGTCGCCGATGACTTCGGGCACGGCCTTGCCCTCCGGGGAATAGAGCGATTGGCCGCTGATGCGGATCGCACCGTCGGTCGGAGCCTGCAGGCCCGCCAGCGTGCGGAGCAGGGTGCTCTTGCCGCAGCCGGACCGGCCGATCAGAACGACGAACTCTCCCGGCTCGATTTCTAGGCTCACGTCTTCGACGGCCAGCGTGCGCTGACCCTTGGTGTCATAGACCTTGGTGATGCCATCTATCTCGATGGCGCCTTCACGCGCCGGGGCCGGCTGGCCCGAAGGCGCGGACCGGTCGGCGGCGGTCGGATCCGCTGCAATGCTCATGATGATGTGGCTCCTTGATCGGCGCAGGGCGCAACGCATCGTCCGGCCTCTCCCGCGGGTCGAGGTCGATGCGCGGGGCGTCCGGCTTCAGTCAGTCAGAATTCACGTACGAAAGAAGCATGTCCGGTCGTGGGCGCCTCTCGTCGATTCCATTTGTTATAAAGGCATAATTAAATAACAACAAAAAATGCACATTTTGGGGGAGAGCGCCTCATGCCGGGTCGCTGCGCTGGCAAAGTGCTGCCTTTCTTTGCATCTTAAGGTCGTGTGGCCGCGGGACCATAAATCCGATGGGAGATTGGCTGCCGTCAACGCGGTAGAGCGAAGGACTCTGCCTCTCGGCATCGGCATGCCTTGACCATCTGGCTGTGCAGCCGAGCAACGTCCCGGCGACTAAACTTTTGGCCGAACAATGGAAACCGACCCCAAAAACGAGAAAATTGGGCAAGGCTGACAACAATCAATTGACCTCTGTATAATACAATTGTGAGGTTTGGAGTGCCCCTTTCCAGCACAGTGAGACACCATGCCGGCCAGCTTTCCCGACCTGAAACCGTTCTTTTCGCCCAAATCGGCGGCCCTCGTCGGCGCCAGCGCGGATTTGAGGAAATTCGGCGGCCGCTGTCTGAAGCAGCTTGTTGATTTCGGCTATGAGGGGCGGATCTACCCGGTCAATCCGAAGGCCGACACCATCCTGGGCATGCCCTGCTACCCCGACATCGCCAGCCTTCCGGAGGCGCCCGACCACGTCGGCATCGTCGTGCCTGGCAAGGCCATACCCGGCGTCCTGAAACAGTGCGGAGATCGTGGCGTGCGCCATGTCACGATCTTCAGCTCCGGCTTCTCAGAGGGCGGCAGCGCCGACGGCGCCGCCTTCCAGGCAGAGATCGTCGCCCTGGCACGGGAACACGGCATTCGCCTGATGGGGCCAAACTGCAACGGCCTGATCAACTATGTCGACGGTTTCGCCCTGACCTCTACCGCGACAATCAACGGTCCGCGCGCGCCCAAAGGCGATGTCGCGGTCCTCGGCCATTCCGGCGGGCTGGCCCAGGTCAATGTGATGTACCGCGCCCAGCAGGCCGGGCTGGGGATCAGCTACCAGGTGTCCTGCGGCAACGACGCGGATCTCGACATCCTCGACTACGCGGCCTTCATGGTCGACGACCCCGACACCCGTGTCATCCTGATGCTGGCCGAAACCATCCGTGACGGCGGCAAGCTGCGCGCGCTTTCCGACCGGGCGCGCGCCGCGGGCAAGCCCATCGTGATGATGAAGCTCGGGCGCTCGGAAGAGGGCATGCAGGCGGCGGTGTCGCATACCGGGGCGCTGGCCAGCAGCGACAGCGTGGCCGATGACGTCCTGCGCCAGCTCGGCATCCTGCGCGTCGACGATTGTCACGAGATGATCGACGTGGCGATGATGCTGCGCACTGGCCGGAGACTGGGTGGGCGCGGACTGGCGGCGGTGTCGATCTCTGGGGGAAACCTCGTGCACCTTGCCGATCAGGGTCCGATGCATGGCCTTGCCTTTCCCGACTTCGGCAGCGCGACCAAGACCCGGATGGCCGAGCTGATCCCGAATTACGGACAGGCCTCGAACCCCGCTGACGTCACCTCGGCAGCGATCGGCTCGCCCGAGATCTTTGCCGGGGTGCTGGAGACAATCGCACAGGACCCTGCCGTGGACGTGATCCTACCGGTCCTGACCCTGCATTCTGCCGAGCTTATCCGGGGTACGGCGCAGGCGCTTCTGGCAAGCCCCAAGCCCTGCGCGGTGATCTGGAGCGGCAACTGCACCGACGACGACACCCTGACCCATGCCGAGCTGGTCCGCATGGGCCTGCCGGTCTTCCGCGACATTTCCCCGGCGATGCAGGTCATCGATGCCGCCGCGCGCTACGCGGAGCTCGCACAGGCGGCCCGGCCGGTGGTCGCCCCGGTGCCGCCGGTTCAGGGGCTGGACACGTTGCCCGGCCAGCCGGACGAGGCGGACGCGAAGGCCTTCCTCGCCGCCAACGGCTTCGACGTGCCGCGCGGGATGGTGGCCGAAACCGCAGCCGACGCCGGACCGCTGGCCGACCGTCTCGGCGGGGCGGTCGCGGTCAAGATCCTGTCGGCCGAGATCGGTCACAAGACCGAACTCGGCGGTGTGCAGCTGAACCTGAACGGCGCCACGGCCAGCGCCGCCGCCGAAGAGATGGGCGCGCGGATCCGCGAGACGGCTCCGGACCTCGAGCTGCGGGGCTTCCTGATCGAGAAAATGGCGGCCCCCGGGGTCGAGATGATCCTCGGCCTGTCACGTGACCCGGTCTTCGGCATGGTGCTGACCGTCGGCTTGGGCGGGATCATGGCCGAGCTGCTGGAGGATGTGGCGCATCGCCTGCTCCCGGTGCACGAGGACGAGGCGCTGTCGATGTTGCGCCAGTTGCGCGGGTGGCCGCTGCTCGACGGCCATCGAGGCCGGGCGCCAGCAGACGTGTCCGCGCTGGTGCGCACGATCACGACGCTGTCGGATCTGGGCATGGGCAGCGATGGCCGCATCGAGACGCTCGACCTCAACCCGGTCATGGTCGGCGAAGCGGGGCAGGGCGCCACGGTCTGTGACGCGCTCGTGGTGCTGAGTCGATGAGGCGTGGCGCGGCCGCCATTGTCGGCGCGGGAGAAAGCCGCATCGGCAAGCACCCGGACAGCACCTCGCTGGGGCTGATGGCCGAGGCAGCCACCGACGCGTTGGCGCAAGCTGGTCTTGGCTTTGACGACATCGACGGGCTGATCACGACACCCACCCGCATCGACGGCTGGATGATGCCCTGTACTGTCGTTGCCTCTGCGCTTGGCATCCAACCGGATTTCTTCACCACGGTCGACATTGCCGGCGCCTCGGGAACCGCCATGGTGCATCAGGCGGCGATGGCCGTGGCCAGCGGTGCCTGCCACACGGTGCTGTGCGTCGCCGGTCAGAACCTCCTCAGCGGTCTGTCACGCGACGGCGCGGTGGCCGCGATGGCCAGCAAGGGATCGGCCGCCCATGCCGAGCTCGAGCAGCCGCTGGGCCCGCCCATTCCTGCGCTCTACGCCATGGTGGCACAGCGCCACATGCATGATTTCGGGACCACTCCCGAAGCGCTGGCACAGGTCGCCGTCGAGGCGCGTCGCCATGCCGCCCGCAACCCCAATGCCCACAAGAGCCGTCCGATCTCGGTCGAGGACGTGCTCGACGCGCCGCGCATCGCGACGCCGTTCGGGCGGCTGGACTGCTCGCTGGTCTCGGATGGGGCAGGGGCGGTCATCGTGACGACGCCCGAACGCGCCCGTGCGCTGTCGCGCCGTGCGGCGTGGCTGCTTGGGTCGGGTTATGCCATGGGGCACCCCTGGGTCGGAGATTCCGCCGACCTGTCGACCACCGCCGCCACCCGGTCGGTGGCCTCGGCCTTCGCGACGGCGGGGCTGGCCGCGACGGACATGGATTTCGCCTGCCTCTATGATTGCTTCACGATCACCGTGTTGCTCGAGCTTGAGGACCTTGGGTTCTGCCCGAAGGGCGAGGCGGGGGATTTCGTGCTTTCGGGTGCCATCGGTGCCGAGGGCGCACTGCCGGTAAACCCGCATGGCGGGCTGCTGTCGGCGGGCCATTGCGGCGTGCCGGCCGGGCTCTTCCACGTGGTCGAGGCCGCACGGCAGATCCTCGGCCATGGCGGGGCGCGTCAGCTCGACCGCACGGATCATGCGCTGGTGCACGGCAACGGCGGGATCATCGGAGTACATTGCACGCTCGTTCTGGGCGGGGAGGACAGCTGATGGGCAACGCCCCCTTCGACACCGTGGTGCGCTGCGAGGCCTGCGGGCAACCGCGCGCCTACCCGCGCCCGCTTTGTCCCGCGTGTCATTCGCCGGACACCGTGCCGTTCACGCCATCGGGGCGCGGCACGGTCTACACCTTTACCGAAGTGCATCGCGCGCCCTCGCCCGCGTTCGGCGAGGAGGTGCCCTACACCATCGCGCTGATCGATCTCGAGGAGGGGCTGCGCCTTCCCGGTCGGCTGACCGGATCCGACGCGCCCCGCTGCGGCGCCCGGGTCGAGCTGGACGCAAGCCCGGATGGCTATCCCGTCTTCAGGCTGCTGCCCGAGGATGGGCAGCCCTGAACGTGTCCGGTCCCGCCCGCTGCGGGACCGGCGCTGGCCGCGTCAGCTCTTCAGCGCGGCTTCCATCACCTTGGGCTTGACGACCTTTCCGCCGCTGTTCTTGGGGAAGCTGTCCATCACGAAGAAATGCTGCGGCAGCTTATAGCGCGCCAGTTTCGCGGCGCATTCCTCGGTGATGCTGGTCTGCACCGCCGTTGCATCGGCACCGTCGCGCAGCACCACGGCAATGCCCACCTCCTCGCCGAAGGCGGCGTGCGGCACCGGGAAGACGCAGCATTCCGCCACTGCAGGCAGCGCCGACGCGATCCGCTCAATCTCGGGGGGATAGATGTTGACGCCGCCACGGATGATGACGTCTTTCGAGCGGCCCTTCAGGGTCAGGAAACCGCCTGCGTCCAGCGCGCCGAGATCGCCGGGATAGAAATAGCCATCGTGGAAGGCCTTCGCGGCCGCATCCTCGTCGCGGAAGAACCATTCGGCAACGCCGGGCCCGCGATATCGGACATGCCCGGTTTCGCCGGGCGCCACGGGGGCATGGGCGTCATCGACGATCTGCAGGTCGACCCGGAAAGCGGGGCGGCCCACGGTTTCGGGGTGCGCACGCTGATCCGCCGGGGCCAGCACCGAGACGCCGCCGCCCTCGGTCGAGGCGTAGTATTCGTAGTAATTCGGGGTCAGGCGCGCGCGCACGGCCTCGCGCTCATGGGCATGCAGCGGCGACCCGGACGAGATCAGCTGCCGCAGGCCATGGAACCCGGCCAGCTCGGAGTCGGGCAGCTCGAGCAGGCGGCGCAGCAGCGTCGGCACTAGGAACAGCGCCGTGGTTTCCGTCTCGGCCACGGCGCGGGCCAGCTCCTGCGCCTTGAAGGGGGGGGTGTTCAGGATGAGTGTCGCACCGATGGCGATCTGCGAAAGGGTAAAGGCCCGCCCGCCGCCGAAGTAGAGCGGCGTCGCGGTCATGAAGCGGTCGTAGCAGGAGAAACCCAGCGACGCCATCTGGCTGACGGTGCGGGCATACATTTGCTCGTGGGTCAGAAGCGGGCCAGTGGGTCGTCCCGTGGTGCCCGAGGACAGCGACACGACCATGCCGAGGTCGGGCGCATGCACGATCGGCGCATCCTCCGAAGCCGTGGCAACCCGGGCCTTCCACGCGTCATCGGCCAGCTGCACCGGGCAGCCCTCGATCCCGGGAAGCGGGTCGTCCGAGAACAACAGGCGCGGCGCGAAGAACTCGACCATCCGGCGCTTTTCATCCTCGTGCCAGCGGGCATCGACGGGCAGCGTGATCGCCCCGACCCGGGCCAGGGCGAACAGCAGGGCGACATATTCGATGCTGTCCTGCATGCCGAGGCCCACGAGATCGCCGCGCCCGATCCCGTCTTCGGTCAGAACGGTGGCGGTGCGGCGCACCAGGGCGGCAAACTCGGCGTGGCTGAGCGTGGTGCCGTCGTGGATCAGTGCCGGGTGATCCCCGCGCGATCGGGCCGCATGGTCCAGCGTTTCTGCAAAGTTGAATCCGCTGCTCATTTCATCATCTCCAGCCTGTCGGGAATACAAGAACGCGTTATTTTCGCGATACGTTAAATGTCTTATTGACATAAACTTTAGCAGTATGACCCATCAAGAAGAAAAAGACCGCTTCAGCGGCGAAGCTCATATCTGACCCGATTTCCACACAGGGATGCCTCAATGAAACGCACTTTTGTCATGACCGCCGCCGCTGCGGCCCTTCTCGTCGCCACCGGCGCGCAGGCCGAAACCTTCATCCGCATCGGCTCGGGCCTTGCAGGCACCTACCCCGTGGTGGGCGCCAAGATGGCCGAGATCATCAATGCCAATGTCGAGGGGGTCACCGCGACGACCATCGCGGGCGGCACCGAGGCGAACATGGCTCTGATGGCGCAGGGCGAGGTCGAGATCGTGCTGACCTACGGCTTCCTGACGCCGGTGGTCCAGCGTGGCGAGGGATCGCTTGGCGTGCCGACACCCCAGGTGCGCCACCTGATGACGCTCTACGGGGCCTACTTCCAGCCCGTCGCCTCGGCCGACACCGAGCTGACCTCGCTGGCCAACATCGATGATGAGGCCTATCGGATCTGGGGCGCCAACGCGACGTCGATCTTCCTGCCGATGATTGCCGAAGCGCTGGAGGCGAACGGCAGCAGCTTCGACGCGGTGCGCGCTGCGGGCGGCACGGTGGACGAGATCGGTTATGGCGACACGGCGGGCGCGCTTCAGGACGGTCGTCTCGACGTCGGCTTCTTTGCCGGGCCGGCGCCCTACAGCATGCTGATGCAGATCGAGAACCAGCCGGGCTTCACCCTGATGGGCTTCGACGAGGCGGCAGGCGAGGCCTATACCGCGGCTCTGGCCGGCACCACGATGCAGGAGCTGCCCGCCGGCACCTATGCCGGTCAGGACGAGGCGGTGATGCTGCCCTACCTGATGAACGAGGCCGTGATCTCGGCCGACGTGCCGGACGAGATCGTCTACGAGATCACCAAGGCCCTGGTCGAGAACGTTGGTGAATTCGAAGGCCTGTTCGCGGGCTCCGAGGAAATCCAGCCCGAGACCATGCTCGACCTTGCCTCGGTGGAGACCCATCCCGGCGCGATGATGTTCTACTCCGAGGCCGGACTCGCCGACGACTGATCGCGCCACCGATCCGTTCTCACGGGGGGCGGCGGTTTCGCCCCCCTCAACAAGACAGCACAGGTTCCGAATGTCCGACACCCCGCCTCAGAACGCGTTGAGCCTGCTCGTGCAGGGCTCCGGCGCTGCGCGCCTGAACGGTCTGCTGATCCTCTTCGGCGCCGTCTTCTTCTCGCTGATCCACCTCTACTCGGCGATCTACGGGGCACCGCCGACGATGCTGATGAACCCGCTACACCTGACCCTCGCCATGGCTCTGGTGGTGCTGGTGCACCCGCTCGGACGGAGCTGGTCCGACCCGTTCAACCGCTGGTCGGTGATCGACGGGGCGCTGCTGGCCGGGGCAATCTGGTTGTCGTGGTATTATGTCAGCACGCTGCCGAACTGGGCCCTGCGACAGGTCATCATGTCCAACACCGACCTGTTCGCGGCACTGCTGACACTGGGGCTGGTGGTCGAAGGGGTGCGCCGGACGCTGGGCCCGATCCTGCTGTTCGTGGCCGGGGCCTTCGTGCTGCATGCGTTGTTCGCGGACCACGCGCCTGGCGTGTTCTACGGCCCGCCGACGAAACCGCTTACCCTGCTGCGAGCGCTGGTGCTGGGCGACAGCGGCATCTTCGGCACGCCGCTGGGGGTGATGGCGCAATATGTCGTGCTGTTCATCCTGTTCGGCAACCTGCTGGCCGTGGTCGGTGTCGGCAGTTTCTTCCTCCGCCTCGCCTTCTCGATGTTCGGGCACCGCACTGGCGGGCCGGCCAAGGCTGCCGTGGTGTCCTCGGCGATGATGGGCACACTGTCGGGCAGCGCCATCGGCAACGTGCTCACCACCGGAGCCTTCACCATTCCGCTGATGCGTCAGCTCGGCTATCGTCCGGCCTTTGCGGGCGGCGCAGAGGCCGCGGCCTCGACGGGCGGCATGATCATGCCGCCGGTGATGGGGGCCATCGCCTTCATCATGGCCGAGTTCCTTGGTCGCCCCTATTCGGAAATCATCCTGGCGGCCCTGATCCCGGCTCTGCTGTATTTCCTGGTGATCTTCGTCGCGGTGCATTTCGAGGCCAAGCGCACCGGCCTGCGGACACTGCCGCGCGACAGCCTGCCGCGCACCTGGGAGGTGCTGCGGCGGCAGGGCTACCTACTGATCCCCATTGCGCTCATCATCGGCGGGCTCGTGGCCGGCTACTCCATCGTGTTCGTGGCGGTGATCGCGCTGGCCGGGACGGTCATCACCGGCTTTGCCAGCCGCCGCACCTGGCCGACGCCGATGCGGCTCGCCGCGGCGATGGAGCAGACCGCGCGCTCGACCGCGGCGCTGTCGGTCACCGCGGCCGCGGCGGGCATCATCATCGGGGCCATCTTCTCAACCGGGCTCAGCTTCCAGATCACGCAGGGCGCCCTGTCGGCGGCGGGCGAACAGCTGTGGCTGCTGCTGGCGATGAGCGGGCTGGTCGCCATCGTGCTGGGCATGGGCATGACCGCCTCGGCGGTCTACATCACCATGGTCGCCACCATCGTGCCGATCCTGCGCGCCCTCGGCGTCGACGAAATGGCCGCGCACATGTTCGCCTTCTATTTCGGCATCGTCTCGAACATCACGCCGCCGGTCGCGCTCGCGGCCTTTGCGGCGGCGCCGCTCGCGCGGGCGAACCCGATGGCCACCTCGGTGGCGGCGGCCCGGCTCGGGATCGCGGCCTTCATCATACCGGTGATGTTCGTCTACCAGCCCGCGCTGCTGATGCAGGGCAGCCCGGCCGAGATCCTTCAGGCTTCGTTGACGGCGGCCTTCGGGCTGGCAACGCTGTCGATCGCCTTCGTGGGTTACTTCTCCGCGCCGATCGCCCTGCCGCTGCGCCTGGTGATGATCGTCGGTGCGGGCATGATGATCGTCCCCGAGGTCCGCACGGACCTTGCCGGCGTCGCGGTGATCCTGCTGGCGTTTCTGGCATCGCGTTTCTTCACCGTGACCACCTCGGGCGACGGCTCCGCGCCGGGGGCCGGCAAAAAGGCCGCTGCGGCGCAGGGCGGATTGCTCGCGCGGCTGATGGCCCGGCGCATGGAGCGGGCTGCCGTGGGAGAGGGCGACGGCCAGGTCGCTGCGGAGGCCCCGCGCGATCTTTCGGACCTGACCCGCGAGGAAGAGCCCCCGGGCGGCATCGCAGCCCATGATCGTGCCGGTCTCTGGGGTGGATGGGCGATCTTCGGCGGGCTGGCCGTGGCCATGCATCTGATGGGGCGCGCGCTGATCCAGGCGCGCGAGCCGCAGCTCTGGGTCTTGCAGATGGCGGTGCTGAGCCTTGTTTTCACGCTGGCCCTTGCCGCGGTGCTGTGGCGCTCCATGCGGCGCGGCGCACCCGACATGGCCGAGGTCCCGGCATGATCCGGCGCGGCTTTGTCGATGTCGCCGGCGGGCAGGTGCACTACCGTGCCGCCGGTCCCGAGGATGCGCCTGTCGTGGTGCTGATCCATGCCTCGCCGGGCTCGTCCAGCGGGCTGGTGCCCCTGATGGAGGCTCTTGCCGCGCGCGGGCGCCGGGTGATTGCGCCTGACACGATGGGCAACGGCGACTCCGCCGGCGACATGCCTGACGTGCCCGAGATCGACTTCTTTGCCGACCGGCTGGCCGAGGCGCTGGACGGGCTGGGGATCGCGCAGTGCGACCTCTACGGCACCCACACGGGCGGCTCGATCGCCGCAGCGCTGAGTATCGCACGGCCCGCGCGGGTGCGGCGGCTGGTGCTGGACGGGATCGGGCTCTATTCCGACGAGATGCAGGCCGAGATCCTCGACCGCTACGCGCCCGCGCTCGAGGCGGATCTGCACGGCGGGCATCTGAACTGGATCTGGCACTTCGTGCGCGACACCTACATGTTCTGGCCATGGTATGCGACCGATGCCGTCCACGCGCGCAAGATCGGCCTGCCGCCGCCCGATGTGCTGCACGAGAAGGTCATCGACGTGGCCAAGGCCTACCGGACCTATCACCTGTCCTATCGTGCGGCCTTCCGCTTCGACAAGCGGGCCGAGTTCCCACGTATCACGCGCCCCACGCTGGCGGCCTGCGGCGAGGGGGACATGCTGCTGCAATGGCACGCGGAATATGCCGCGCTGATACCAGAGGCCGAGGCGCGGGTGATCCCGTCGGTCACCGCCCGGCCCGACGAGGCCGCGGCGGCATTGCTGAGGTTCCTTAACGCCTGAACCGGACGCGGCGGCGCGGCGACCTCAGTCCAGCTTGTAGAGGCGGCGGGCGTTGTCGCGCAGGAACTTGCGCTTGGCGGCCTCGGGCAGCTCCATGGCCTCGATCTCGTTCCTTGTGCGTTCGAAGTCGAGGACCGGGAAATCGGTCCCGAACAGCACTTTGTCCTGCCCGTAGGAGCGGATGTAGTGCTTGAAGCTCTCCGGCCAGTACTTGGGCGAATGCGCGTCCGAGGCGATGTAGACGTTGCGGTGTTTCCACGCCATCGCAATCATCTCCTCGGTCCACGGGATGCCCACGTGAATGCCGATGAGCTTCAGCTCGGGGAAGTCGCACGCCACGTCGTCGAGCGTGATCGGTCGGCCGACCGAGCGGCGCGGATAGGTCGGATCGTAGATCATCGACTGGCCGACCTGAAGCTGCATCGGCACGTCCAGCTCCACGCACTTGGCATAGAACGGGTAGTAGCGCGCATGGTTGGGCGCGAGCTCGAACCAGTGCGGATAGGAATGCGCGCCGACAAAGCCCAGCTCGGTGATCGCGTGCTCCATCTCGCGTACGCCGGTCATGCCCTCGGTCGGATCGATGCCGATCATCCCGAGAAACCGGTCGGGATGCGCCTTCACCGCCCGCGCCACCATCTCGGGGGGCAGGCGGTAGCAGGCGGCGGGGCCCTCGGGGCCGCATTTGGCGGCGATCAGGAAGGACTTCTCGATCCCTGCCGCATCCATGCGGCGCAGCATCTCGTCCAGCGAGACGCCGTTCATGGTCGAGTCGCTGACCTTCATCTTGCCTTGATAGAACTGCTTCCGGTTGGCCGGGCGCAGCGCCTCGACCTCGTCGGTGAACAGGTTCACAACCGTGTCGATGGCCATAATGTCGTGCATGTCGTCTGTCTCCCTTGCGCCTCGGCGCGTCTCAAAGGCCAAGCTGGCGCGCGATGAGGTCGCGCTGAATTTCGTTTGAGCCCTCCCCGAAGGAATAGAGCCGTGCGTCGCGCCAGTAGCGCTGCATGGCGCTTTCGCGGGCATAGCCGGCGCTGGCGAGGATCTGCATGCCGTGATCGGTCACGAATTGCAGACATTCGGTGGCCTGAACCTTCGCCTGTGAGGCAAAGCGGCTGCTGTCGCGCCCCTCGGCGATCATCCAGGCGAGGTGGCGCACGACCAGCCGGGTGGCATCGACGCGCATCTGCATGTCGGCGATCCGGTGGCGGATGGTCTGGAACGACCCGATGGGGCGCCCGAACTGCTGGCGCTCCTTGGCATGGGCGATGGTGAGATCCAGCGCCGCCTGCGCACAGCCCAGCACCGTCGCGGCCATACTGGCGCGCGAGTAGTGCAGGGTCGACATCAGGCCGGAAAACCCTTTGCCCTCCTCGCCCATCAGCGCCTCCGCGCCCACCTGCACGCCATCAAGGCCGATCTCCCAGCTCGGCATGCAATTGTTGCCGACCTTGGGGATCTGGGTCATGGCGATGCCGGGCGCGTCGCGCGGCACGAGGAACATCGAGACCCCGCGCGAGCCACGGCTGTCGGGGTCGGTGCGCGCGGCGGTCAGCAGGTAATCGGCGCCGCCTGCGTCGCTGATCCAGGTCTTGCCGCCGGTCAGGACCCAGCCATCGCCGCTGCGCTCGGCCCGGGTGCGGATTGCACCCGCATCCGATCCCGCCTGCGGTTCTGTCAGGGCCAGCGCGATCAGGCAGCGCCCGGAGGTGATGCGCGGCAGCAGCCGTGCCTTCTGGGCCTCGGATCCGTAGGACAGGACCGACATCGCCCCGAAGCCCACCACGCGGTTGACGATCGAGCCGACCGCATAGGCGTGCCAGGCCAGCCGCTCCTGCACCAGCGCCATGGTGGTCCAGTCGAGGCCCAGTCCGCCATGCGCCTCCGGGACGGGCAGTCCCAGAAACCCGGCTTCACCGAGATGCGGCAGCAGGTCATATGGCGGCGTGTGGGCCTCGTCCCGTCGGCTGGCCTCTTCGGACGGCATGTGGCGCGCCATGAAACGGTCGACCGTATCGAGGATCAGGCGCTGGTTCTCATCGGGTTCGAGCATGGCTCAGGACCCTGCCTTCTGGTTGTCCGACCATGAGACGAGCGCGCGTTTCAGCCCCGCCATCATGGCGTAGAGGACAAAGCCGATGAGCGTCAGCAGGATGATGATGACGAACAGACGGTCGGTCTGGAAGGCGTTCATCGTCGCCACGGCCATGTAGCCAAGGCCGCTGCTGCCGCCGAGGAATTCGCCGACCACGGCGCCGATCGTGGCCAGCACGATCGCCATCTCCATGCCCGCCAGAATGGCCGGCAGGGCCGAGGGAATTTGCAGCAGCCAGATGCGCTGCCACAGGGTGGCCTTCAGCGAATGGAACACATCCGCGTGCCCGGGCTGAACCGAGCGCAGGCCGAGAACGGTGTTCACCAGCACCGGGAAAAAGGCGATGACGGCCGCCACGACGATCTTCGAGGTCATGCCGAAGCCGAACCAGACCACGAACAGCGGCACCAGCGCCACCTTGGGGATGACTTGGCTCGCGACGATGAACGGGTGCACCGCGCGCTCGATCAGCGGAGAGGCGGCGACGGCCCAGCCCACGGTCATACCGATCACCGTGGCAAGCCCGAAGCCGGCCAGTGTCTCGGTCAGGGTAATGCTGGCGTGACGCAGGGTGCGCGGATCCAGCGCGACGTCGAAGAAGATCGCTCCGATCTGGCTGGGCGGCGGCAGGATGAGCGGGTTGATCCCCGACATGCGGCAGTAGATCTCCCACACTGCGAAGAAGCCGACGACCGACACGATGCCGGGTGCGAAATGCCTGATCCGGTTCATGTCAGTGCTCCAACTGGCTGCGAAGGTCGGCCGCGATGGCCTGGAATTCGGGGGTGTTCTCGATCTGGGTGCCGCGTGGCCGCGGGAATGGCACGCGGGTCTCGCTGACGATGCGACCGGGGCGCGCGCTCATCACCACGATGCGGTCGGCCAGCATGATCGCCTCGGTGATGGAATGCGTGACCAGAACCACGGTGGCGCCGGAGGCCATCCACAGCCGTTCCAGCTCGCTGTTCATGCGGGTCCGGGTCAGCGCGTCCAGCGCGCCGAAGGGTTCGTCCATGAGCAGAAGCTGGGGGTCATCGGCCAACGCGCGTGCGATCGAGACACGCTGCTGCATGCCGCCCGAGAGCTCGCGGGGCCAGCTCTTGGTGAAATTCTCGAGGCCCACACGGCTGCACAGGTCGCGCGCCGTCTCCATCCGGGTGGCCTTGGGCTGTTTCTTGAGACGCAGCGGCAGGGCCACGTTCTCTTCCACGGTCATCCAGGGCATCAGGTTGGCCTGCTGGAAGACGAAGCCGGTGGTGGTTTCACCGGCTTCGACGGGGGTCAGATCAAGCGAACCGGACGTGTGGTCATGAAGCCGGCCGATCATGCGCAGCAGGGTCGTCTTGCCGCAGCCCGAGGGCCCCAGCAGGACGACGAACTCGCCAGGTGAAATCTCGAGATCGCAGGGACTCAGGGCATTCACCGGTCCGTTGCGGGTCTCGTAGGTCTTGCTGACCTGTTGGCATGAAATAGCGACAGTCATTGTGGTCCTGTTCGTGCTTGCGTTGGCTCAGAGCTGGTCCGAGATGGCGGTGGTGTAGGCGACCGAGGGGTCCATGTCGGGATCAGACAGGTTCGCGGCGGCCATTTGTTCCCAGCCCTTGGCAAAGGCCTCGGGATAGATCTTGCCGATGCCCTCGTCGCCCCGGGCGACCCACAGCTCCTTCTCGGCCTGCAGCGTCAGCGTCGCGGCCTCGGGAGTGTCGAGCTCCGGGAACGCAAAGGGCATCATCGCCTCGATGCTGGCGGCGCCGGTCTCGTCGGCCTCGATGACCTGAACCGCCTTTTTCACGGCACGCATGTAGGCGAGGCAGACATCGGGGTCGGTCTCAAGCATCTCGTTGGTGGTGAAGTAGACCTGCCCCGGCACGTCCATGTAGGGGTCGAGCGACATCGCGTGCATCGGCGCGCCGCGATCGTTCAGCGGCGCCCAGACGGACATGTCGCCGATGAAGCCGTCGAGGCGGCCCATCTCGATCAGGTCCATCGAGCCGGGCGAGTTGCCGACCACCTGGAAGGTGACCTCGTCCTTGGGCACGCCGGCGCCGGCCAGAAGGATGTCGATCACCTTTTCAGACCCGCCACCGGCCGAAACGATGCCGATGGTCTTGCCCCGGAAGTCCTCGGGGGTCTCAATCGGCGCGTCGGCGCCCGAGATGATCCACCAGGTCGAGGTGTGGGCGATGGTGCCGAACGCGCGGATCGGCGCGTTGCCGGTCGACAGCGCCGCGATCAGGTCGAGCCCGCCGGTGCGGGCGATCTGGACCTGGCCAGCCAGCAGCTGCTGGACCGACGCGGAGGAGCCGTTGCCGGGGATCAGGTTCACCTTGAGGCCCTGCTCCTCGAAGTAGCCATTGGTGATGGCGACGTAGTCGGGGGCGTAGACGGTGGAGTTGCCGTAGGGAGTGATGTAATTGATTTCCCTTAGCGTCTGTGCCGAGAGCCGGGTGCCCGAGCGGATCACCAACGGGGCGGCAAGTGCCATACTGGCAAAGGCGCGGCGGGTCATTTTCGTCGTCATTTTGTTTCTCCTGTTGGGGTGTTCGCGGGGTGCCGGGTCAGCCGGCAAGGGGCGGGAAGGCCGCAAGGTCGGTCCAATGGCGTTCGAAATCCAAGGCCGCGGACAGCAGCGTCGCCTCGCGTTCGGCGGGGGCGATCAGCTGAACGCCAAGGGGCAGCCCGTCCGGGCTCAGCGTGAAGGGCACCGAGATGGCGGGCAGGCCAAGGTAGCTGGCGGGCTGGGTGAAATGCGCAAGCCCGGTCACCTGTGCCCATGTCTCTGCGCGAGAGGTGTCGGCGATCGCGTCGTAGCGCAGCGCGGGCGAGCGGGTCGTCGGCGTCAGCAGCACGTCGCAATGGGCATAGGTCAGCTTGCGCGCCTCGGCCTGCATGACCGCGCGCAGCCTCAGGGCATCCACGTAATCCACCGCGAGGATCCCCTCGCCGCCGGTGATGAACTTGCGCACCGAGAGCTCGTAGAGCGCGGGGTGGCTCGACATCATCGCGCGATGGACCGCCGCGGTCTCGGTGCGCATCAGCGCCCGGTGCAGCGAGCGCATCTCGGTCGTCTCGACCACCGGAACGGGCACGATGCTGTGGCCGCACTGCTCGATATGCCGGATCGCCGCGCTGAACGCATCTGCCATCGCGGGGGTGAGGCCTTCTGTATAGTAACTTTCCGGCAGGCCGATACGCAGTGGACCCGCCGGGCGTTCGACCGGTGCAGGCGTCTGCCCCCGCGCCACCGCCGTCAGCAGGGCCGCGTCGGC
>Ga0115012_10000599_pt1 | contig 20461 bp, 25 predicted proteins | sample TroAtlMetagenome_FD_88706 | JGI IMG/M metagenome (GOLD analysis project Ga0115012, IMG submission 88706) | Marine eukaryotic phytoplankton communities from Atlantic Ocean - Tropical Atlantic ANT10 Metagenome | ecosystem: Environmental > Aquatic > Marine > Oceanic | place: Tropical Atlantic...
CTGCTTGTGAACAACCCGCGCGAGGTGACACAGGCCGATGCTCAGGCGATCTACGAGGCGGCTTGGTAATGGCCGCCCGCGCACCCGCTGCCACCCGTGCCGATTTCGCGGATTTCTATCCATTGCAGACGCGATGGAACGACAATGACACCTATGGGCATATGAACAACGTCGTGCACTATGCGCTGTTTGACACGGCCGTAAACGGCTGGCTGATCGAACGGGGGCTGCTGGACCCGCAGACCAGCCCCGCCTTCGGGCTCGTCGTGGAAACCGGTTGCCGCTATTTCGGAGAGATGGCCTTCCCCGACCGCGTGACAGCGGGGCTGCGGGTGGCGCAGCTTGGCAAAAGCTCCGTCCGGATGGAGCTGGGCCTGTTCCGGAACGACGAGGAAAACGCCTCTGCCGAAGGGTTCTTTGTGCATGTCTATGTGAACCGCGACGACCACCGCCCGACCGAGATTCCCGCCGCGACCCGTACCGCGCTAGAAGGGCTGAAAACCACGGCCTGAGCGTGGCGTAATCCCGCGCGCCCTAGCTTGGCGGTTGCAAATGCTTGGTGTCCACATGTTATACATCCCCGAATCACAGCGTTTTTCTGCGTTGCGGCATTCTGTGTCGCGCGGGATGACGCGTTGAAATTTAACAATAAACCGGAGAAATCTCCCCGTGTCCAAGAAGAAACGTATCGTCGTTAAAATCGGATCCAGCCTGTTGGCCAATGAAGAAAAGCTGACATTGCGCTATGCTTTCATGAACGGTCTCATGGCGGATTTGGGGGACCTTCAGGACCAGGGATACGAGATAATCCTGACCTCTTCAGGCTCGGTCGCGCTTGGCCTGAACATGATCGGAAAACGCCCCGAAGAGGCCGGTATTCTGGACAAACAAGCGGCGGCCGCCTGTGGTCAGCCACTGCTGATGAACGCCTACCGTCAGGTTGCGAATGAATACAACTTTGACGTGGCGCAAATGCTGGTGACCGTCGAAGACATGGAAGAGCGTCGCCGCTTTCTGAACATAAAGAACACCATGCTGCGGCTGTTTGAAAACCAGATCCTGCCCATCATCAATGAGAACGATTCCATCGCCACTCGCGACCTGAAAGTGGGCGACAATGACCGTCTCTCCGCCAAGGTGGCCCAGATGGTCGAGGCCGATCACCTGATCATCCTGACCAGCGTCGAAGGTCTGTATGACCGTGACCCCTCCGAACCCGGTGCCCAGTTCATCGAGGAAATCGAAGACGTGTCCGAACACCTCGAATCCACCAAAAGCATCAGCGAATTGGGCAGCGGCGGCATGCTGACCAAGATGCTGGCGGCCAATATGGCACAGAACGCCGGTGTCGAGACGATCATCGCCGACGGCATCATCGAACGCCCGATTTCCTCGGTGCTGAACAACGAACGCCGCCACACCCGTTGTCTGGCGTCGGGCAAGGCCGCGTCGCCGCTGATGATCTGGCTGAGCAACCGTTTGCAGGTTGCCGGAACGCTGGTCGTCACGGACGAGGCTGTCCGCGCGATCACCGCCAAGGAGCGCGGCTTGCAGCGTGATGATCTGGTGTCGATCCAAGGCGAATTCTCCAAAGGTGACGTATTGCACGTCTATGACGAGCAGGGGAACGAGTTCGCCCGCGGGCTGACCAACTTCTCGTCCGAAGAGACGATCCTGATGGCGCGCAACCCCGAGATGGAGATCGAGGACGTCATCGGCTACAAAACCAAAAGCGCGGTTGTGGGGGCGGAAAACATCCTGATCCTCGAAGATCACCACCTGCAGCTCGACGCGCCCGAAGAAGACGACAAGCCCGTCATTTCCCTGTAATTGACCATTTCACGGCGGGAGATATTTTTCCCGCCGTTTTGCTTTAAACTGGGCTAGACATTTCCCCAGAAAATCGGGATAAGCGCCAAACGCATAGGGGCCAGCGGCCCATGTGCCAGCCGCGTCATCGCGGCCGAGGCGAGTTGGCGGAGTGGTTACGCAGCGGATTGCAAATCCGTGTACAGGAGTTCGATTCTCCTACTCGCCTCCATTTAATTTCAATGACTTAGGTGCCGAAGCTGCAACGCGAAAATGCGGCTGCCACACAGTTTGCCGCACATTCTTGTTCTGTTCTTGTTCTGTCTTCTTGGAGTTAGGCGGGCTTCATAGAGCAGGGAGCGGCAATGATTTAATGGATCTTGAGCCTCAAATTTTGAAGCCGATAGAGGATCAATCTCGACCAAGAGTTTGGGTGCTCGAATGACCCTTAAACGCTCTCCGGCTAACAACTGTAAAAATTGCGTCGGTAGAAGTGATAACGCGCGGTTGCGCTTGACGTGCCGCTAGTGTCATGGTTTTTGCATATGTGAGAAAATTGCAGGTCTATTGATGGAAGCGCAGTCCGCAAAAGTTCTACTGAAGTCCTTAATGAAAGAGCACGGGGTGAGCACTGCTGATTTAGCCGAGCTTCTTTCTGATGATGGATCAACAGAAACGAAAGCTTCTATCGATAGCAAGATAAGCCGAGGCCGGTTCTCGGCTGATTTTTTTCTACGCTGCGTAGGTTTAATGCAAGTACAGGATATCAATGTGAACTTTCCCATTCTGCCATCAGATTCAGAAGCGGTTGCAGTCACAGAACCGGAAAACGCTAACCCGGTAAGGTTTCATGATGAACGAACGGGCAAAGATTACATTCGTACCGATGTGAGCGAACAAGAGGCTGCGCCATTAGAGGTAGTGAGCCTGTTCTCGGGCGCGGGCGGGTTTGATATTGGTCTGGAGCAGGCTGGCTTTAGAACACTTGCTTGTGTGGATTTTGATAAGGATTGCCGAGAGACACTTGAATTCAATCGACCAGATTGGGTCGTTGTCGACGGTAGCTCCTACCGAAAGCAGGCAGAGCTACCCGAGCGTGTTCTTGGCGATATACGTGCGATTGAGCCATCGGAAGTATTGGGGGCCGTGAAGCGACAACCTGGCGATATCGACTTGGTCGTTGGTGGAGCTCCGTGCCAACCGTTCTCAAACATGGGAAAGAAGAATGGCCAAAACGATGAGCGAAATGGTGACCTGTTCCTCCACTTCGTCCGTTTTGTTAAGGAAATGCAGCCTAAGGCGTTCATTTTCGAGAATGTTGTTGGCATTACGCAAGGTCGGCACCGCGAAGTGATTTCCTATATGGAAGAGCAGTTCTCGGGGATGGACTACGGTATTTCACACGCGGTTTTAAATGCCGCAAACTATGGTGTGCCTCAGCGGCGTGAGAGGTTCTTCTTGGTTGGCATCAAGAATTCTGATGTCCCCGCATTTCCTCTGCCCACCCACTTCAAAAGTGATGCCAGTTGGAAAACCTTTGTTGGTGGGTTTGATAAAGTTCCAACGGTATCGCCAAGGTCTTGGGTGACGGTTGGCGAGACGCTCAAAAAAATCCCTCCGAAGCGGCGGGAAAACGATGATTACGCCTGCATGTCGATATCAGACAAGGTCGTTGAACGGATGCTTTTCATCAAGGCGGGTGAAAACTTTAAGGTCGTGCCGCCTGAGCTACTTCCGCAGTGTTGGAAATCTGGAAGACATCTCGGATCAGATACCTTCGGTCGGCTTGACCCCGAGCAGCCTTCGGTCACCATTCGGACAGCCGCCTATAACCCGTCGAAAGGGAGGTACATTCACCCCTTTGAAAATAGAGGGCTCGATACTGTCGAAATGGCCGCTTTGCAGGACTTTCCACCAGAGTGGAAATTTCGTTGCAAAGATAGAAGCCGGGTTACCCTTGTGAGTGCGGGAAAGCAGATTGGGAATGCTGTTCCACCTGGGCTTGCAAAGGCACTTGGGCAAGCCATCCGGGCGCAGCTTACTGAGACGTTAAGCTAGGATCTCTTTAAACGCTTCATTAGCGGCTCCCAGCGTATCAACCTCATAGACTTCGTCGACAGCGGGTTCCGGTATGCTTGCGACAGTTGTGATGGAGTGCGTTGCAACTGTTTTAAGGGATTCGCGATCGGGTGCGCCGACTTTTGTCGCCATTGCATAATACCGAAGGCCCGGCGGATTTAGGATCCATTCGCGTGTTTGGAGGTGTACGTAGAGAGCCTTCATCAAAGACCCTTCGTGTGAAATTTGCAGCCGCCGATCGGGGCGTAGCGAAGACTTCACCGACAAATAACCAACAATGTCCTCGAACGCACACTTGCCAACCAATCTGCCCCAGAGCCCGTTCAAGGCATCCAGATCAGCCACGTCAATTTGCGAGTAGGGCGTGATCGGTCCAAACAGCTGATCCGCAAGCTCCCTTCTAATAAGAATGAAGTCCGGGTTTGAGCTGATCAATTGTACGGTTGAGCTTTCTTCGACCTTTCGCCGCAGGTCATCAATTTTCTCGCTGAGGCTTTGGACATATAGACTGGAAAGCTGCAGCGTCGATTTGTTCGGCAGCGGTATAGCGACATTCAAGCCCGGATCATTTGCGGACATATTCCACGACGCGATCGCGAGCATCCATTCATACCAGTCACCATGTGCATTGCTGAGGGCACCCTGTGAGACGTTGGGGGCAACAGCGCGAATTGCATCATCCATGTCATGTAAAATATATGTAAAACGTTCGTGTCCGGCGGGTATCAGCCCGTTTCTGATCTCTACGAATGCTTCCCGCTTCAAGATTTGGGATCAGCCGCCCGCATTGGTGTCGATGAGTGCCAAAATATAATCTTCCAGTTTATTGGGCGAAGTGCATTGCACAAGAATTCGCCTAATACGAATCTATCCCGTATCTGTAACAACCTGCACCACGCGGCGCATCTGCAAAACCTGATCGGCTGAAGCCCAATGATCCCCGCGTCAATCTCAGATGCTGCCGTCGCAGGGCATTGTCTGTCTGACCAGACGACTGCGCAGATGATGCGGTTTTAGTTGGCGTTGTCAGATGTTCGGAGATTGATGCCTTGCTCGACTTTGGCAGAGTGGATGATGGGCTGGCCGTCGAACGTCTAAAGTCGCTTGATTCATGCGTCTTCGCCAATGCCTCCGAAGGCTGAGGAACTTTGAGTGTAGATCTCAGGCTTGCGTTTGTGGATTCGACAAGATCGTTTTCGAAGGAAATGCTCTCACTATGGACGTCGAAGAGAGGGCACACACTGCGATCGCAACCGTGATGTGTTGAAGCCGAAGATAGCCCTATGACAGTGTATACGGTGATAAATGGCCATTGTCTAAGACTGCACACAAGTAAATTTCCTGTGTGAGAATCAGAGATAGGTTAGATGGGGATTTGCGCGGCTTTGTTGATCAGAGAGTATCCATAATGGTTGCGTAGCTAGGGCAAGCAACTAGTATAAGGAAATCGCTGCCGAAGAATATCGAATTGGATTGTCAGGTCCCGGAACCGAAGGTAGACCAAATGCAAGTTGTAACATCACTGGCATGCATAATTCGGCTATCAATGCGATCCAAGACGACTCGGTAGCTAGGTTCTCGTTCGAAATGTGAAACTCAGTCGCCTTATTGTGCACGATAGAACAACGAATTCCATAAACCAATAACGAGAAATTTCTACGGAAAGCCGCTTCATCTCCGTTGAAATGCGCGCCATACTCCAGTCGATTTCCGTTTCCCTTTTTGATATCCAGTGATCTGAAAAAACTATCAAATTTGGCAGGTGTATCTTGATGTCTTTCCCGAAATGCATCCCTGGATTCTATAGCCATTTCAATCAGCGACTTGCTGCCAATTTGCTGGTCCCAACACCTTTCGAACAACTCGCTCAAGAATTTACTTTCACTTTGGTCGATACGTGTCCCAAGACGCTTGAAATCCCTGACCCGGCTGAGTGATAGGGTTGCGCTCTGCGTAAATGTGTCCGCAACCTGACTTCTGATCATGTAGTTTTCTAAGGCATGGTAAGCAGCCATAAACCCTTCAAGGATGCCAGTTGATGCGTTCACTCCGCTAAGCATGGAAAATGGTTCACGGAATTGGGCATAGTGTTCTGGGCTTCCAATGAAATCTCGTAGATCATTAATATTGGCCATTGTTTCAATCGGTAATTGCACGGGTGTCGACCAACTATCGCCACTGAGGACTAAGTGATATTGTAGATGCGCCTGTGCTTGGTTTATGTTCTCAATTTTTGAAATAAGCACGCATCCTTCTGATAATTCAGCTAGGTTCTCAAGCATTAGCAAGCATGCAATGACCTGGATGCCTTCATCCCCAACATTGAACCTGCTTCCGGGAATATCCACCGAAGCAATCCGCAGATCGATAAAAGCTAGAGAATTAACAAACGCGTCATTACCATTGTAATAATAAAAATCAGTATCCCTTCCATCCACTCCCGTTGACTTCTGTATATTATCGGTTTGGGAAAAGGAGTGAAAGCTTAGCTCATGTTCATGGTTGTATTGTTCAGTCCATGCCTCTGGATTTATTTTTCTTCCAATACTAATAATTCTTGCAACATTCTTAATGTTGTCGTCGTCTATAAGCTGGAGAAAGTTTTCATCGGGTGAGATTAGGTCGCTCAGCAGGGGCCAAAAAACTTCGGGCCTGGTCGATGGGCGATTAGCGGGAGCTAATAAATTTTCCAGTAGATCGTCGGCGGCGATCAAGTCATCCTCCGTTGCCTCCTCATCAAAACCAATTTTTTCACTAAGCAGCTGAATGAAACGCTCTTCGAGAGTCATTTAGGAAACTCCCGAAAACGCGGAAACTCTGATTTTTCGGGCCTGAAGTACTGGCTCCAGTTTACTGTTTCCGTGTGGCCACCATCCAGATACTCCTGAACGGCCAACATCACCGCGTTCTTGTTCATGTTGCCGATGTTCACACTTCCTGTGTCTTGGCTATTTCTGACAGCTTCAAATTGCTTCAAATCCAACCAATTTTTAAATCGTGACACATCACTTACCAGCTTCTCATAGGTCCGAGAAAAAGGTACTTTCGCTTTCTTAGACGAGCTCCCTATTGCAGCAAACAGCCCAGCTAATACAACTTCCCTGCCAAGCCAGCGGATTTCAATATCATCAGAAAACTCAAGGTCGAGTTTCGCTAAAAATTCGGAGAAAGCACGTAGATCCTCTTCTGAGATGTCTATGAAAGTATCTGCAGAACTTGCGCTCTCATTGGCAACACCAGCGGCGAAATCTGCGTTTGTCGATACTGGCTTGCCAAGCTTCAACGATTCAAATGCTGTTACCAGATGAGCGAAGAAGAACTGACCCTGCGTTCTGCGCTTACTGTAAGCCATTGAGCTTTGCTCTCGCTCGCGAACAATCCCACCGGGAAAGGCGCTTTTGAAAATCGGCAGGTAGGATGCAAACAGCAATTCAATCTGGTGCTTAATACTAACTGACTTATGACCCGCGTTGAGCAGGAGCATTTTTTTAATCTGCTCATTTTCGGTCAATCCCACCCAGAGCTCTAACCAAAGAGTATTTTCTGCTATTATATCTAGTAACGGTCGACTGGGTTTTTCAGCCTTGGTTCTCAACATTTTTGCAAAGAGAACTGGTGGACAGTCTAATTCATTGAGTTTGGGCCTATGCGTCTTGGTAAGCTGCCGAACGTCGAAATGACTTCCTCCAAAGAGGTCGTTTTGGACAGCCACTTCTCGATCAATAAACCTTGCAGTATCGGCAATGATCTTGAGTCTATTGGTCCTTTGCAGGCCGTCCAGTATTTTCCAGCTACCTACAAGAGCTGGATTGGACGTTTTTTCATTTTCGGGATCGCCAACAACTACGATTATTGGAATATGAAGTCGCTGCTCAAGGGTTTCCCAAAGTGTATCGAGGTAGCGGTTGCTGACTATTCCTCGCTGGACAAAATAGTCTTTAAACTCAATAGGTAAACTTTCTATAAACTCGAGCGCACCAACGCGGCAAAAGTAGCCTTTGGCGCTTCCTTCCTCAAAGGTGTCTATGACCTCTAATGTCATCAATCTCTCCTTGGGTGAGGCGGCTGGATTGCCAGCAGGAAGCGAAGATCACCATAGAAGGTGTTGGACCACGGTCAATGCCAGCATTGGGTGTGTTGTATAAAAGCACGGATGCTGCAGTCAAAATGTCCGGGCGCGACTTTGTTCAGATATTGGGCAGCTAGTTTTTCCTAGTTTTTTTCACGCGCGATGTTCGCTGCTCTGGCCCGAAGTTTCTGACGTTCGGCCCCGGCATAGAGCTGCACCATACGGTGGGTCTTGTGTCCTGTGATGGCCATGATCAGATTATCGTCCAGGCCGACCCGGGCCAGCTCTGCTGTCGCCGTGTAACGCAAGGAGTGGATGTCGTATGCTTCACCGCCGATTTGCCGTCTCAGCTTCATCATTCCGTCGGCTGCACCGCGGTAAGACCAGGGGCCAGTCTGTGCCCGGTTGGTCAGAATAAACACAGAGCTGCGCTGGGCGGTCGCCAGGGCCTGCAGAAGCATCTGTGGCGCTGGGATCCAGAGATTGGCCTTGGTTTTGCCCTGGCGGACGCTGATGGCCTCTCCGTCGAAGTCTGACCACTTCATCTTGAGCACGTCGCCGATCCGCTGCCCGGTGCCCAGCAGAAGCTCGAACAGCAGACGGGTGCGTGGCTCAGCGTTTTCCCTGGCGGCGTCGATCATCTCGGTCGGCCAAGGCATGCGCTCTTTCTTGTCGTATTTCACTTCGGACACGCCTTTGGCCCGGTTGCCGCCAGTGGGCAGCAGGCCGAAGTCGATCGCGCGCTCCATGACAATCTTCAGGACGCGCAGCCGGTAGTTGGCTTTGTGCGGACTTTTCTTGGCCCATGCGTCCCGCCACTTGATAACATGGTGCCGCTCGATCGCTTTGGGCTGCAGGTGGCCAATCTTTTCCTGAAGAAAGTCCAGGTGCTGGCGGTAGTCGGCCTTTGTACGCGCGGCGAGGTTGGCAAAGTCGTCAGACCTTTCATATCGCTCGATCACATGCGAAACGGTTTTACCCTCAGCCACTGGCGTGGGGGCGTTCAGCATGCGCTCTCGTTCTTGGTGCAGGGCAAAGGGGACAGGGTCGCCCGCGGGGAACTGGGTCTGCAGCGGGATCTCGACGATCTTTGTGCCGTAGCGCTTTCGAAAGAACAGCTTACCGTCCCGCTTGCGTCGATGGATGTAGGAGGGGAGATCGCGTCCCTTCATTCAGTCATATCCACAAGGTCAGCTGGGTTCGACGAGTTGTCATGGCCTGCAATCTCCACCTCAATCCCTCCGCCTGGCAAAATCGTTGCCTTGCCGATTTGGCGGCCAAGCTTCTGTTCCAACGTCGACACATAGAGAGCGACGCGGGCAGGAGACAAGATGGTAGTGCCCGAAGTAGGTTTGACGTGTGCGTTCATCGTGCTGCACTCCGATACTGGCCGGGTCGCAGTCGCAGAGGCTTCGCATTAACGTCGACTATCTCGATGCATCTTGTACCGTATTCGCGCGACATAACGTATCCGGTTTCCCGCTCGTGGGACGGGGATCTGGTAAAGACTACCTCGTCACCTACTTCGGGGAAGTGAAACGGGAAGCGAGAGTTCACAGAAACGCTCGTCTGCACATCGACATTTGGTGCCGTTGTAACCGTTTGCTCACAGCGGGCGGAAGATTTGGGTTTCGATTTGTCCATCATGGTATGTCGGCCTACCGAGTGGTGGGGACTACCTCGCCAACTGAATAGCTTGGTTGCCCCTAAGCTGCGCTGAGACCTTAGAGGCAACCAAGGTGCGGCAAGAGCCACACTAGTTGCAAGCCTACCTATAAGTTTGGGAAAAACTGCGAATTTGTCAACTTTTTCGCACGCAAAGGCGGCGGCTTTGAAAAAAGAGCCAAGCCGGATTGTGTTGCGCAATCCGGATTGACCTAGTGCTTCGTAGGGAATGTTTGCCCCCGAGCGGGAGTTACTGCTCAGGGGCAGATGGGGAATTGCAGCACTGTTGCTGAGTGCAATTCCACTGATGAGTGTGGCAGATCCTAATGGCATGTCAATATTCCTTGCATCAGTGGCGTCATTCGCAGACGCCTTCGATATCCAGTTCCATGAGCCCCTGTTCAGTGAGATGTGCTCTGCGATCGGGCTTTTCACCAGAGACCTGAAGCAATCCAGCCCGCACCAGCAGCTGCGTTGTGCTGTCGGCGTGACGCTTTTTGTAGGTGGAGTTCATCGCGGTCCACACGATGTCGAGCGGGTTGCGAGAGGGCATTTCGATGAGGCCGCCGTAGTTCAGCGATCGGTGTGCATCGATCAACGCCGCTAGTTGCAACTCTGTCAGCTTCCTGGTGCTCATAGTGCCATCCCCCGCTGCAACTGCGCTAAGCGTGTCTGGTTCACCCTGTGGCCGCGAGCCGCCATCAGCGTCGACCAGGCAAGACGGCGTAGGAGAGGGCGATCGTAGACCAGCTCAGGGTGGCTGGCGATCGCCATCGCATTGCCGAGTTGAGTAGGCGGGGGAACCGCCAGAGGAAATTGGATTACCCGCGGGCAAGTCTGTTTGCATGACTTGTCCGCGGGCATGATGCCGGCGCTACCAACACCGACATCCAATCCATCCCGCAAAAACAAAGGAAATACGGGATGAAACTCAGCTGTGAACTCGCGCTCGCTGGAGCGTGGAGAAAATTTAAGGAGGCTCGGCGAATGCTGATCATCATGTACGACAACCCCGGTCTCACCATCTTTTTGGCAGTGTGCCTGATAGTCTTGGCTCTGTGCCTGCTGGCTGCTTACGCAATCTACCGGCTTGGCTAGGCCTTGGGCTGATGGGGTGGGTCCGGTGTGGGTTCGCATGTCTTCCTCCAAATATATTGAGAAAGAAATAGTCCGAAAAATGCGTACAAGTCAAACAAAAATCCGAAAAAAATGGATATAATGTAGGCGGCTGGTTTACAGGCGGCGATAGGTGGGTGAGAATAAAACGTGAACATTGGAGAATCGACTTGAGGATCTACGCCCTTCTAGCAAAGCCGTTGCGCCTCCTTGGGGTAGACTTAAATTGGGTGTTCGATCCGGTTACTCAGTTAGTGCGGCTAACTGTGCAAAGAGTCGCTCCTGAACGTCCTGGGGAAGTTGAGCAAAGTCACCATGAAGAATGAAATTGAAGTCGATGCGGTGTTGTCTATGAAAATAGCGCATCGTTTTAGCGCTCGGAGCCCCTCGAACCTCTTGGGAATTAAACGTGGTCTTTTTTAACCCTACGGCTGCAGCGACATCTTGCTGCTTCATCCTGATCGAATTCCTCGCCGCTAGCAGGCGGACGTGAACCGCTTCAGGCGAGATATCGCCAAGTCGGGCTAGGCGCTCTTTTTGTTCAATATCCATGCTTCCTCGATAGCCTAAATCCGCAAATATTGAATTTCCTGAATGACGGATGTTGAAAATCCGCAAAAATCGGATTATTCCGATTTCTATGTATGAAAATCCAAGGAAGTTTATAGCTGCGTTGGGGGGGTACAGAGCGGTTGCTCGTGCTCTGAACAAGACGCACACCACTGTACACTCTCATATGCAGGCTGGCGTATTGCCTGCATCTTGGTACGACGCGCTTTGCCAAATGGCGCTCGATGCGTCTTTGGAAGAACCCCCACGCTCGATGTTCTCCTTTCTGCAGATTGAGGAGGACGCGGCATGAGCTGGTCACCTTCAGTTTACCACCCTGTTTATCGCGGAGGGGTGTTTGAGAGGCTCGACGGTGAATACTGTCTCGCAGCCGCTGCAGATCTTAGTGTTGTTCCCTTGCAGAAACGACTTTCTCTTGTTGGCCATGCAGTTCGGACAAATGAAATGCTCTGGTTCTCCCATGTCATGGCCTTCTTTCAGCCGATACATGAGGCTGCCGGCAGGAGTATTCCAAAGTTCATAGCGGTCGAAGTCAGACTGCTTTGTCTTCGATGCCGCAAGCGAAGCGGCAAGCACCGACAACCGTTGTATCAGCGTCGCGTTCGCGACCTGGATGCTAGCCACCTGTGCCAGCAATTCGCTAGCGGCGAGTTTGATTTCCGGAGCTGGGATCTCTTCCACCGTTTTCGACAGCTGTTTGATTTCGACGAGGGTTTCAGTTGCCCGCTTCGCAGACGTGCCAGTGTCTTCCGCGAGTTCAATCGCGTCTCTGATGGATTGGAATTCGATATCCACAGTCTTCCCCAAGTTGATTCGTTTCCGAATGTTACCTCCAAAGGGAGTTTCGCGACATGAATGCGTTGCCGGCGGGTTCCCCGATCGTGATTTATGTGAATGGCTCTCCATACGGTGACACTGTCACGGTAGAGGGTTCGCAGACGAGCGGACCTTCCTCCGGGGCCCGTGCGGGGTACGATGCGTATCAAGTACACCGTGACTTCCCAGCGCGCTGGCAGGCATACATCGTCGCCAACTATCGAAACATCGGCCATGTCACGAATGTGTTCGGAGTGTCCGAAAGAACCGCCAGAAACTGGTGGAAAGGGCAATTTGGGGCCAATGGTGGCCACGTTGCCGTGGCAATACGCGAGCACGGCCAGATCGCTTTTCAGATGCTATTTGCGGAGGCCAGCTGACATGGGCACTCCGCATATTTTTTTGCCCAGTATCGGACTTATCGCCGGACTTATGGCGGGACGGTTACTGCCCAAAATGCTGCACAGCAGCAGATTCGTGCTTGCGGCAGTAAATCAATTATCACGTTCAATTCAATGCATTCGCTCTGCTCGTCGGATCGTTTGCATGGGTGCGCCGAGCGTGAGCCTGCCCAGGACGCACTCGTGTGAGGTAATGCTATGAGCCACGCTGCTACCCACTGGTTGGCAACGGTGCCGCCCAACGACATGACGCATGGCGAGTTCAGGGTGCTGTTTCACCTGTGCGATTGCCACAATGCCAGCATGGGGTGCTTTCCAAAGCAGACCTATTTGCGCGACCACACAGGCCTGTCGAATGGTGGTTTGAACAAGGCGCTGGGCGAGCTCGAGCGTAAGGGACTGATCCGCAGAAAGCAGGAGCGTGATCCGCGCACAAACCGTCAAAAACCCACCCGATATGTCCTCGGTTTCGAGCTGTCAGAAGCCCAAAAGCCGACTCCACTCAGTGGAGCCGGAGCCGTCTCCACTTTTGACGCAGTTCCGTCTCCACTTTTAGAGGGGTCCGTCTCCACTGGGGTGGAGTCGTATATAGAAGAACCAGTAAGAGAACCTGTAAAGGAACCTTGCGCGTCGGAAGCCGACCCGCAGACAGATGGAATTTCTTCGGATTTCTTGGAAGAGTTCCTCGAGGCGCATCCACGCCCCGGAGATCCTGTCGAAACCGAGGCCGCGCTGAAGAAGGCGATTGCCGCCGGTGCCGATGCCGCTGCCATCCTTTCTGGTGCCAAAGCTTACGCCCTGGAGCAGAAGGGCAACGAACTTCGCTACGTGTCGTATTCGCAGAATTGGCTCACCCGTCAGGGGTGGGTTCAGTTCCTTGCCAAGTCGGCAGCCAAAAACACGGTCAACGCCGATGCCGTAAAAAAACGCTGGGCGCGCTGGATCCGAACGAAGGCTGAGAATGCGCGGCATTGTTCGGCAGCGATGGCCCGTCAACTGTGCACCGAGGGCCTAGTTTCCGCCCAAGAGTGCCGGGCAGTGGGGATCGACGTATGAGCTCGGTCCACAACGATCCGTCAAGCAATGGCACCACGTTCGATGGCGTCACTGTGACCGTCGATCTGATCGCGGGGGATTGCGTCATCCACTCGCAGCGGCCTGGGCCCTGTAGGGATATCCCATACCGGAAACGTTTTCATTCCATCGACGAGATTCAAGGAGCCTACCAGGTCCAGCTCGGGCTCGGCGTTACGGATCCTGACGCAGCCAATGTTGCGCGGGCTCTGAAATTCGCGGCTACCCAGTTGATGGCTCAGCGGAAGGGGGACAAGCGTGGTTGAACGTATGACCGCCGCTGATCTGCGAGCGACGCAATTCCAGCCAAAGATCCAAAAGTACGGGGCCCAGCGCACCGTGGTGGATGGCGTAACCTTCGATTCCAAGAAAGAGGCCGCGCGCTGGGCGCAGCTTTGCCTTCTCCAGCGCGCTGGGCAGATATCTGAGCTAAAGCGCCAGGTGGTCGTTCCGCTCGTGGGGCGAGACGGACCGTTGCTGTCTCGGAAAGGGCGGCAGATGCGGATCACGGTCGATTTTGGCTATGTCGATCTGGAGACTGGGCTGCAGGTCTACGAGGACGCAAAGGGCATGCCCACCCGTGACTACGAGGTCCGTCGAGCTGTCGCCGGTGCCCAAGGCATCGAGGTGGTGGAGGTCTGATGGGACGCGAGATGGTCGCACGGCTGCCAGAGTCCGTGCAAGAGATTGCGGAAGTGATTGGGCGTGACAAAGCGCTCGAGTTCATTGGCAAGCTGCCGGTGTCCGGATCACGCTCTTGGCGCGTGTGTGTCTACATCCCAAAGCGCATTTCAATTGATCACAAGCTGGTCGAGCTGCTCGGATGGCAGGATGCCTGCAAGATGGTCTACGCCTTCTCAGGTATGATCCTGCAGCCAAGTAACTGCCGCTTCATCCACCGCAAGCATCGCGATCGCGAGATCATGCGGATGCTGAATGAAGGCATGGCAATCAACGAAATCGCAGACCGCGTCGAGCTTTCAACCTATCGGGTTCGAGAGATCGTTGCGCTGCAGGAAGGGTCAGCATGATGCGATCCGCAATCCAACCCAATGAAAGGGACGTACCGTGAGTGGCGGACGAATGAAGCGCGTCATCGCGCACTGGACTGCCGGGGCAGGGCGCGCCTCTGCTGAAGACAAGGCGCACTACCACAGGCTGGTCGAGTATGACGGCACAGTCGTTGCTGGGGCAGAGGCTGTTGAGGACAACATCGTCACGTCTGATGGCGACTATGCGGCCCATACTCTGAGGCTGAACACAGGATCGATCGGTGTTGCTATGTGCGGCATGCATGGCGCTGTAGAGCATCCCTTTGATGCCGGACCCTCGCCGCTCAATGAGGCGCAGTTCAACGCCTTTTGCAAACTGGTCGCTGATCTTTGCGTCGAGTACGGCATCCCCGTCACACCCCAGACGGTCCTCACGCATGCAGAGGTCCAGACAACGCTTGGGGTGCAGCAGCGGGGTAAATGGGACGTTGCGCGGCTGCCCTGGCGGGACGATCTCCGCGGGGCTCGATCAGTCGGTGACTTCATGCGCCAGCGTATCACCTTGATGCTGGGGGGCGTCGAAGTGCTGCAGTCCAACCGGCCGATCCTGCGGTTCGGCGACAAGGGCGTGGATGTGGGCGTTTGGCAGGTGGAGCTTTCCGATCGTGGCTATCACCTGGGTCGCGCGGATAAGGATTTCGGCCGGCTCACCCGTGCTGCAACCCTCGCTTTCCAAGCCGATAACGATCTGCCTTCCGATGGTGTCGTAAACGCTGATGACTGGCTGCAAATGGCAAAGGCGACATCACGGCCTGAGCGTTTCGTCACGCAGGAAGAGATCGATCGTGAAAGTGGCACTGCGCAGGATGCCCAGATGACGGCCCGCGTCGGTGATCTGGTCGGAATTGGCGGTATTGCTGGCATCGCGACCCAAGCAAAGCAGGCAGGTGAGGCAGCGCAAGCCGCATCTGGCGTGATGGGGCAGGTGACCGCAATGATTACTGATCACTGGCCTGCGCTGCTGCTGTGCGGGCTATGCGTGACGGCATGGTTTGCGTTGCGCGCGCTTGGGTATTCTACCCGTCGTCGCCGGCTGTTGGATGCGCGTGAAAACCGGAGCCTGGCGCGATGATCGGTTTGCTTGCACATCGGTTCATGCGCTCGGCATGGGGACGCTACCTCATGCTCGGGCTTGCCATCTTGGCTGGGCTGAAAGGTTGGGGCGAGCTCAGAGAGCGCGAGGGCAGAGTTGACGCTAAAGAGCGTCAATCGCTGGAAAACATCAAAACTATGAGGAGGATGCAGGATGCAGGCGCTGCCGTTGCTACTGATCGCCGGTCTGTCGTTACACGCTTGCGGAAGGGAGACTTCTAGCGTGTTGCCGACCGTGAAAGACTACCCGCGCGCGGTCCAGGCGCAGGCCGCTAATGAGCTCGAAGCATTGCCGCAGGGCTCGGTGCTGCCAGTGCTGATCGGCGACTATGCCGTACTGCGTGAGCAGCTGCGCGCGGGCAGGGCGCAGTGAAATCGTCATATAAAAAGGGGTCCTTCTGCGGGCGGGAGGGCCAGTGGGTGCGCATGGTCGCAAAAAACAATTTGTGAGTGCTCCATTTTTTCCATTTCGTTTCGTTTTAGGAGCAGCGCTTGTCTGATCTAATTTCTTACACCGACGTCGAGATGTTGCCGCCCGGTGGCCTGACGCCCTACGACCGAAACTCACGGACGCATAGCCCTGAGCAGGTCAACCAGATCGCGGCATCGATCCGCGAGTTCGGGTTCACCAACCCGGTGTTGGTTGGGGAGGACGGCACCATCATCGCCGGCCACGGTCGGGTGCTTGCAGCCTTAGAAATAGGGATGTCGCAGGTTCCGTGCCTCAGAATTACCGGCCTGTCAGACGAGCAGCGGCGCGCCTATATCATCGCCGACAACAAGCTGGCGCTTAACGCCGGATGGGATGATGAGCTGCTTAAGCTGGAGCTCGGCGAGCTGCGCGATCTGGGATTTGACCTCGGGGTTGTGGGCTTTGATCAATCCGAATTAGACGAGCTTTTTGTCGATCTCGACGGCCTTGAAGAGGAAGGAAAAACCGAAGACGACGAGGTGCCGCCGATCGGGGGGGACTTCGTTTCTCGGCGTGGCGATGTTTGGGTTTGCGGTGATCACCGGATCATGTGTGGCGACTCCACGGTCATGTCCGACATCGAGCGGCTGATCGGTGACGAGCTGGTCGATATGTGTTGGACCGATCCCCCCTATAATGTGAACTACGAGGGCACGGCCGGCAAGATTGAGAACGACAACATGGGCGCGGACGCGTTCTTGGCCTTCCTAACCGATGCTTTTGTTTCTGTCTTCTCTGCCGTCAAGCCAGGCGGTGCGCTCTATGTGGCACATGCCGACACCGAGGGACTGCCGTTTCGCACAGCCTTCAGCTCCGCTGGGTTCAAACTGTCGGGGTGTCTGGTCTGGGTGAAACCGAGCCTTGTCCTGGGCCGCTCGGATTATCAGTGGCGGCACGAGCCGATCCTTTACGGCTGGAAGCCAGGCGCACCGCACCGGTGGTTTGGCGGCCGTAAGCAGACAACGGTCATCGATGCGGAGGATCCGCCGTTCGTCGTCAAAGAGGACGGGTCGCTGTTGATCGACACGGGATCCGGCCATCTGCGCGTTTCAGGTTCTGACCTTCAGATCGAGGAGCTGGTGTCGTCGGTGCTGCGCCACGAAAAGCCGAGCCGCAACACCGAGCACCCGACCATGAAGCCGGTCGGGCTGGTGATACAGTACCTGAAGAACAGCAGCCGGCGCGGTGATCTAGTCCTGGATCCTTTCGGCGGTTCGGGGAGCACGATGATTGCGGCGCAGAAGATCGGCCGTGTCGCGCGGCTGATGGAGCTGGATCCACGGTTCGCGGATGTGATTGTGAAACGCTGGCAGGATTTCACCGGGGGGCAGGCCGTCCTTGAGGGCACGTCGGATCGCTTTGACGATCTGCGTGGCAAACGTGGGGAGGCAGGCAAGTGACAAGGCGCGTAGGTTGGCTGCCCGCACTGGATTGCTCGGATGTTGAATGAGCAGTTCGGGAAATCCAACATATCCGGTCAGCGTGATTGCGAAGCTGCTGAAGCTGACCGAGCGCCGGGTCCAGCAGCTGTCGAAGGAGGGCGTGATCCCGAAAGCCGAACACGGCCGCTATGAGCTTGCGGCCGCGGTACAAGGCTATGTCGGGTACCTGCAAGAACGGATTGCACCCCGCGGTGCCGACGGTGATCCCGAAAAGGCCGACTACCATACCGAAAAGGCGCGGCTGACCAAGTCGCAGGCTGACATGGCAGAAATGGAAGCGGCGAAGATGCGCGGTGCGCTAGTGGATGCCGAGCAGATGAAGGAGGCCCTGGACTTGGTGGTCGCCGAGGTCCGCGCCAATCTATTGAACAACGCGCCCACTCGGATCGCGGCGCGCGCTAAGTCGGAAAAGAAAGAGGCTTCGATCAAGCTCATCGCAAAGGAAGAGATCGGTGCGGCTCTGCGCAAACTGTCGACCACTGATCCGTCTTCTCTGGTGGGAGCCGACTGATGTCCTGGCCATTTGGTAGCGCCGCTCTGATGGTGGCCACCTCGTTCCTCGCAGGCTTGGCACCGCCCCCCGACCTGAAGCCGTCCGAGTGGGCGGAGCAGTCGGTTCAAATTCCCGTCGGCAACGCGATCCCTGGTCTGATCAGTTTCGACAACGCGCCGTATCAGCGCGAGCCGTTGGACATGACGGCCGACCCATCGTGTCACCGTATCACGCTCAAATGGGGCGCGCAGGTTGGCAAGACGCAGCTGGCACTCTGCGCTCAGGGTTTTAAGATTGTGCACGACCCGGTGTCTCAGCTGATGATGCAGCCGTCGGAAGGCGACTTGCAGACATGGCTGACGACGAAGTTTAACCCGCTGGTCGAAGCCAACCCCGACCTTGAGACGCGGATCGCCACGCCTCGGGCGCGCAAGGGCGTGAACAACACGCGGATGAAGTCCTACCCGGGCGGCTTCATCATGTTTGCCTGGTCCGGATCGCCCAAGACGCAGCGCGGCCGGTCTGCGCCGTTCATCGTCTGCGACGAAACCGACGGCTACGATCGCACGGCCGAGGGCCATCCTGTCGGTCTGCTGTGGGAGCGCGCCAACACCTTTGATGATCAGCGCAAGCTGGTAGAGATTTCGACGCCAACAATCCGCGGGATTTCGTGGATCGATCATGCCTACGAGCAGGGGGACCAGCGTCAGTTCCATGTGGCCTGTCCGCAGTGCGATGCCGTCCAGACGATCGAGTGGTCAAACGTCAAATGGCAAAAGAACGCGGACGGCGAGCACATGCCCGAGAGCGCCTATTATGAGTGCCAGGCGAATGGCTGTGTTTGGTCTGACACCGATCGGTACTTTGCCATCCGAAACGCCGAGCGGCTGGGGCATGGGTGGAAGGCAAAGAAGCCGTTCCGGGGGCATGCGTCCTATCATCTCAACGGGCTCTATTCCTGCTTTGTGAAGCTGAAGATGATCGTGCAGTCGTTCCTGGACAAGAAAGCGGCCGGGGATCTGCAGACCTTCGTCAACGTCACGCTTGCCGAAGCCTGGGAGGAAGAGGCCGAGACGCTCGAGGTCGAGCAGCTGATCGCGCGCGCCGAGCCGTTCCCATCGAAGGTTCCGATGGAAGTCGGCGTCCAGACGTGCGGTGTCGACATGCAAGAGGATCGCCTCGAGCTCGAGCGCGTCGGCTGGGGGTTGGGCGAGGAAAGTTGGAGCCTCGATCATCAAGTCTTCTGGGGTGACCCGCTTAAGCCTGAAGTCTGGAACCAGCTTTTTGACTATCTCGATCAAACCTTCGAGCACGAATCCGGGGCGCAGATGCGGATTGCCTCTGCGTGTGTCGACACCGGTGGTTCTGGTGGCCTGACCCAGGCGGCTTATGAGCAGCTGCGCGGGAAGCAGCGGCGCAACATCTTTCCCATTAAGGGAGGCAAGGGGTGGGACAATCCGATCGCGTCTGCTCCGAAGAAGTCCAAGTCGGGCAAGCGCGCGCGGCCGGTGACCTTGTTCACGATCGGGGTCAATGACGCCAAGCTGATTGTGATGCGTCGGGCAAAGCAAGACACGCCTGGGCAGGGCTATTGCCACTGGCCTGTCGATCGGGATCCGGAGTGGTTTCACCAGCTGACGGCCGAGCGGTTGGTGACCCGGTTCGTGCGGGGCTTCCCAATCCGCGAGTGGAAGAAAACCCGCGACCGAAACGAGGCGCTCGATTGCCGGGTCTATGCCTATGCCGCGCTGAAAATCTTGAACCCGAATATCTTGGTGCGGCTGCGCCGGCTCAAACCCGACGACGATCATGTTGCGGAGGATGAAACGGTCGCGGGGGAACCGCCAGAGGAAGCGAAGCCAAAGGCTCGCAAGACTAGGCGAGGTAAAACGCGCCGCACACGACCTCGTGGATCAGGGCGGATCAGCAATAGGTAGTCAGGTTTGCTCCATCAGTTTCCCAGCTCAGTCACGGCCGGCTTAAGCATCAAGGCCGAGGTGCATGTCGATGCATATCCGGCACCCGAGTGGACATTGACGGCAATCATCCGTGGTCCGTCTTCGATCGATCTGGAAGCGGCACCGCTCGGGTCTGGGCATTTGTTCGTCGTAACCGCGGCCGTCACCTCGGGTTGGGAGGCTGGCACCTATGCGGTGTCGGTCCGTGCCGTCTCGAGGGAGGATGTGCATGAGGTCGAAGCCGGTCAGCTGACCATCGCTGCGGATCTGGTGTCGGTCGATGCCGGGTTTGAGGCACGTGGTCATGCGCAGCGAGTGCTTGCCTCGATCGAGGCGGTCATCGAGGGCCGCGC
>Ga0115012_10000601_pt1 | contig 20421 bp, 22 predicted proteins | sample TroAtlMetagenome_FD_88706 | JGI IMG/M metagenome (GOLD analysis project Ga0115012, IMG submission 88706) | Marine eukaryotic phytoplankton communities from Atlantic Ocean - Tropical Atlantic ANT10 Metagenome | ecosystem: Environmental > Aquatic > Marine > Oceanic | place: Tropical Atlantic...
AGGATGTACAAAAAAACTCATTAAATAATGCTCTCTTAAAACTATCAACAACAGTAGACGATCAGGATAATAAGCTTGGTATGTCTGGTGCTTTTGATCATGTAATTACACACCTAAAAGCTAAGGCAGATGCAGGTGAGTTAAACAATGCTGATATAGACAAGCTTCTTGAGCAGAAACCAACTCATGCAGGTGGTCAGAAGTACAAAGATCTTACTAACTTTAGAACAAAACTAGAAGAAGTAAAAATCTATAATACAGCAGCTAAAAACAGGATCATAGCAGCAAACTTAAAAGAAAAAGACAACGAAGGAAAGATAATTGCAGATAACTTTAGGGAAGCCGTTAAAGAAAAAGGTCAAGGTGTATTCACTGATGCAGAGCTTCAATGGTATGCAGATGAGTACAACAGTAAGACTGGTAAAAGTGGTATGCCTGATTTCCTTACTAAATACGACACAGTTGAAGATGAGGTAAGAAAGGATGAAGTAGAAGAACTTGAAAGACTACGATCTAACAGAGGTTATCTACTAAAAAGTGATCTAGTTGGTATGTCTTATCAAACAAGAAATCAATACCTTGACCGTGTTAAAGAGGATCAACCGTTAGCTCAAGCTTCTTTAAAGGGAGTTACAACTGAGACTGATGCTTTAATTAAATCTTTTGTATCGTCAGCAACTGGTATAGCTATTGGTGATAAGAGTAAAAGTAGTCCTGACTTTAATCGTATTTATATGAGAGCCAGTGCTGACTTTGAGAAAATATATATGGATCAAGTCAGAGCAGGTGTACCTCTTGCTGAAGCTCAAAACAATGCAATTGTTCAGGTAAGAGAAAAGCTAAAAGTACCTGCAGCTGGTGAGAAGATTAATGCTAAAACTCAGTTAAAAGATATTCCATATAATGCTCCGTTTGAAAAAACAGATATAAGTGAGCAAGTATACAAAGTGAATATGGGTCGAGATCAGATAGATGTTGATCCTAGAGTCATTGATACTCAAGTCTTAGCAGGAAGTGAAGATCATCTTGAAGTTCTTAAAAACAATTTAGAAAAAGGTATTACCACTATCCCATTATATTACAAAGCTGTCTCAGATTCATTCCCTAATTTAAGTGACTGGGAACTAGCTGATAAACAACTTAAGGCATCAGGTCATCCAGGTTTAGACCCTAACCCAATTGCTGAGGAATTAAATAATCTACCTGAATTAAAGAGATACTTTTACTACCGCCTAACTCCTAACCGAGTACAACAGAACATCGGTAAAACAGAAGATATAAATAATCCACAAGAGATTTCTTATTTTAACCGCAACCAAGATGTATTACTTCCTGGTTTATCAATAGCTTAGATATTATGCAAAGCGAATACGATCCTACGGGATTTAAAAGAGGCACAGTCAAAGAAGATATAGAAGCAGGTCAACGATTAATAGACGAACAAGCTGAAGCTGATAGGCTTAAACGCCAACAGGAAATTCAACAAGAACAACCTACAGCTCAACCTCAACAACAGGAACCTTCTACGGAAGGTAATAACTTTGTTGAGGAGCTTGGATCTGCAATAGGCAAAGGTGTTCTAGGCGCAACTCAATCAGTAGCAACTGCACCTGAACGATATTACGATATGATCACGTCTGGTGATTCAAATGATAAAGATGAAGTAGATGCTGACTGGAAACCAGATTTCGATCCACTAGGAATCAGTAATGTAAAAGACCCACTAGTTGAGACATGGTGGGGAAACATGGTTGAACGTGTAACTCATTATGGTGTATTAACAGGTGGTGTGCTTGCTACAGGTGCATTAGTGACAGGTGGTTCAACTGTAGGTTTACCTGTTTTAGCCGTTGGAGCTATTGTCGGTGGTACAGCTGCAGCCCTCTCTCATTACTCACAAAGAGAAGATAATATCTCTAGTCTTGTTGTAGAAAAGATACCTCAACTAAGTCCAATATTCGGTCATACAGCTATCAAAGAAACAGATCATCCATTGATGAAAACTTTCAAGACAGTTGTAGAAGACATGGGAGTTGGAATGATAGTTGATAAGATCTTCACACAGATTGGTGGTAATGGAGCTGAGATTGCTGCAAAGAGAGGAAAGAATGTAGACGACCTAACCTTAGAGAAAGCAAAGGTAGAAATGGAAGACCCTGGATTCAGAGGTCATAAGAACAAACCAATTGCTGATAGCTCACAAGGTAGTCCTAACTCAACTGGTACACCTGGACGGGTATATAAACAGTTAAATCTAATTGATGAGCTTGGAGAGGATCTTGGATCTACGGATGCAGTATTCACACCAACTCAATTAGAGAGAATGGTTAAATCTAATGATGTAACTGATGTTGAATATAAACAGTTAGCTCAAAAGTTAGTTGGTGATACTAAATATCAAGAGATGGTTTCATCTGCTAAGAAGCAAGGTATGACGTTTGGAGAGGTGCATAAGCATACTCTTATGCGTACTCAAGAGGTTCTTGGTAGACATACAACAGGTATGACACCAGAGGAGTTCTGGGAACCGTTACTTAAGAATCAGGATAAGTCATTAGGTCTTGAGCATATGTCACCAGCTGATATGGCTACAGCTGATTTGGTAAATGCAAGTCTATTTAAAAAGTTAAGAGACCACGGTATAGCTGGAAGAGAACTATTTGATTATCAAGATGTCTTTGCTGAAGATGGAATAATGAAAACCATCGCTGAACAGCTAGTTGTTGGTCTAGGACAAGCAAAGAAAACTAGATATCTATGGGGTGTATCAGGTCAAGTTATGCAGAAAACTGATCCAGCTGCACGCTTCAAAGAGATGCAAAAGGTTACTAAGAACTTAGCTGACATACATGACGAGACTGTTGATGGTGTGCGTCTAATGATGCAGATGTTGAAAGATAGTCCATCTGATGAATTAGCTCATGGAATATTAGAAGTCTTCTCTATGAACAATAAAATTCATAATTGGACTGACTTCAATGCATGGATGAGACAGAAGATAGTTGGTGGTGAGTTTAACGGTAAAGTTCAAACTGGCCAGATGGTTAAAGAGCTACAGGGGATGATGGTTAACAGTGTTCTTAGTGGTCCTAAAACACCACTCAGAGCGATCATGGGAACCACAAGTAATGCTTACCTTAACTCTTTTAACACAGCACTTGGAGCGTTGGTTAGAGCACCATTTACAGGTGATACAACAACCTTAAGAGCTAGTGCAGCATCGTTAAAGTCGATGGCTGAGATTATCCCAGATGCTTGGAAAGTATTTAAAACTAAAGTTGATGCCTACTGGACTGGTGACATAGCCACTATTAAAAATAGATACCAAGAGTATCAACCATTAGATGTTAACTGGGAGTTAATGGGTAAATGGGCGCATGAGCAAGGAACAGCTGGTGAAAAAGCTGCTTTTAATATTGCTAATGCTGCTAAATGGGTGAACTCTCAAACCTTCTTTACATACAGTACAAGGATAATGGCTGCTACTGATGACACCTTTAGGTACATCATGGCTAAGTCTAGATCAAGAGAGAAAGCACTAAGAGAAGCACTCGATGCAAAAGCTGCAGGAGATATATTTGATATCACTCCTGACATACTTAAGCAAGCTGAAGATCTTGAATACAAGAAACTACTTACACCTGATGGAGATTTAGATTTAGCAAAGGATGCTTATCTCAATAGCCAATTCAAAGAAGTTACCTTAACTAGTGAATTAGGTAGTATGGGTAAGAACTTAGATCAGGTATTCAATCAAGCACCATTTTTAAAACCATTCTTCCTATTTGCACGTACTGGTATTAATGGTTTAAAGGTATCTGCTAAGAACTCACCACTAATGTCGCTAATGCTAAAGGAGAGTAGAGATATAGCTTTTGGAAGTGTTGATGATCTACCTAAGTTAGCTAAGTACGGTATTGAAACTGCAGAGGATTTAGCTCAGGCTAAGGCGTTATTTGCTGGGAGACAAGCTCTTGGTATAACAGCGACAATACCAATTACTCAAAAATATCTAGCTGGTGAATTAACTGGTAATGGTCCTGTTGATCATTCAATGAAACAGATGTGGATTGATACAGGTTGGCAACCTAGAAGTATGAAAATAGGTGATGCTTGGGTTTCTTATGATTCATTTGAACCTTGGAACCTTGTACTTGCCAGTGTTGCTGATATAGGAGATAACCAAAAACTAATGGGTGATGAATGGGCTGAAGATAGGTTATGGAGAACGGCTATGGCTGTAGGTCTTGCTAACCCTGCAAGTAAAACATATCTACAAGGTCTTAACCAACTTATTGATTTTGCACGTGGACAGCCTGGTAGTGGTCAAAGAGTTATAGCTAACTTGGCGAATAACACCTTTCCAATGTCTAGTCTTAGAAATGAGATAGGTAAAGTGTTAACTCCATATATGCGTGAGTTAAACTCTGGTATTTTCCAATCAATACGAAATAGAAACTTATGGGCTGAACATCTTGCAAAAGATGAGTTACCTATTAAGTACGACATGCTTAATGGAGAACCAATCAAGAATTGGAACTTCATGCAACGTATGGTTAACGCCATATCACCTGTCACTTTCAACATAGATAAGAAAAGCAAAGGTAGAACTTTACTTTGGAACAGTGGTTACGATCTAAGACTTACAACCTTCTCAGCACCTGATGGTACATCTCTTGAAGATAGCCCCAGGATTAGATCTATGCTTCAAAAAGCAATGGGAGATTACAACCTAGAAGAGGTATTAAATCAACTAGCTGAAAGAGAAGATGTAAAAGCTTCTATGGCAAGGATGAATCAATTAAGAAGAAGTGGACAGTATGATCTAAATCCTTCTGAATCATTCTTACATCTTGATCTTATTAGTATGCACATAGAGGCAGCTAAGAGACAAGCTTGGGCTTCAATACAACATGAAGAAGAAGTACAAGACCTCCTACAAACGAGAGAGGAGTTAAAAGGTCGTCAACGTGTAGAAAAATACAACACCCAAAACTATTCATCCGAAAAAGATCCCTTAACAATGAGGAATAAATAATGTCTCTAGTTTCTCCTGTACGTCCAGTGGAGTACACAGGGAATGGAGCTAAGAAACGTTATACTTTCCCATTCCCTTATGATAATAAAAAAGATGTAGTTGTAGAATTAGATAGTTATGGTACATGGATTGAACAAAGTGAAGGTGGTAGTTATAGATTTGTAAATGACAATACAATCGAATTTAAAGTTGCACCTAAGAATAAAATTAAGATATCGAGAAAGACTTATTCTAGAAAGGTAGTAGCTAATAAGTTTGCTACATCTAGACCTGAATGTGAAGTAGTTGATATTACTTGTAGAGGTAATACTGATGGGACAAATGGTACTATCACTGATGATAGAGATGAAGCATTAAGACCTTATAAGGTTGGAGATACAATTACATACACATCTCCATGTGATGATGGGGCGAATGTCTATTGGTACACTACACCTACTTCAGGAGGTTCAGCTACTTTAATTAGAACAGATCATTTAAGAGGTTTAACTAAGACAACATCTTTAACATTAGAACCTATTCATATAGATAAAAGAATTAGTGTTAAAATTAAATGTTTAGGTTGTGGTCCTCCAGATGGTTTATGTTGTGAATGGACTGTTAATACTGATAATGATGTATTAAAGAGTGATGTCTGTGGATTGAATGCAGTTATTGGTTCAGCAGATTCTAAAGTTCTACATGATATTAGAGCTGCACATGGGGTTATAAAAGTAACTTTTACTAGTCCTGATATTGGTAGAATATTTAATGTAACCTTCCCAGATGGTACAAGTTATAACTACACAGTAGGAGGTGGTAGTACACCATCAGCTGAAAAAGTTATACCTAAACCAACTAACTCTGCTTATGTAATAATTACAGTACCTAATGCCTCTGGTAAGGGTTGGCAATACTCCTTACGATGTACAGAAGCTGTAGATACATCTAAATATAAATATGTTAGATGGGTTGGATCTGGTAAAACATACTCTGGTTCATTCAGAAGTATATGGGGTAGTGAATATCCTAGTTCAACTCAGGAACCATCATCAGGTTTCCCAAAGACAACTCAATGGTTGGAATATAATTCAGGTACACAAACTGATGGTTATGCAACTATTAATGGTCCAGGTATAGCTACTTGGAGTTCTTGGTCATATACTGTAGGTAAATATGGTCCATGGTATTTTAACGATAGACCTTGGGATAATGTATATAACTACCAAGTAAAACCTTGGAGATCTTCATTTACTGTGTATGGTGGTCATAATGGATTAGGTATATATTTTGGAGCTTTAAGTGTTAACAATAAAGGTCTTCCAAATCATAAACCTAATGGCAATAATCAAAACGCAACCTATGGAGTCCATTATTCATTATCTAATACAAGCTATCAAACTGTAGCTGGTTATTGGGAATTCTCAAACGATACAGCAGTAGATAAAGTAGTAGAGGCAAGATGGGATGGTTATAGAGGTGACGCTTGGAATACTAACCATATGGAACCAGTTAAAGAATTCACCGTAGACGATTCATATATGCCAAATCTTTCAGACATTTAATTCTTATACATTACAAACAATATGACAAACTCATTTCAACCAGGCAATGCTATAAGAGCAGATGCTCTGAACGAAAACTTTGATCAAGTACTTCTATCAATACAAGAATTAGAAGGTAAGGTCACAAACGCTGAAGGGACAATGACGGGTCCACAAGGAACCCAAGGTGTACAAGGTCCAACTGGTGCAACTGGTGCAACTGGATCTACAGGTCCAACAGGACCGACTGGAGCTACAGGTGCTACAGGTGCAGCAGGTCCAAAAGGTGATACAGGATCACAAGGTCCAATAGGTCCAGCTGGTCCAACAGGAGCAACGGGTTCTACTGGAGCTACTGGTCCTAAAGGTGATGTAGGAACAGGTTTATTACTAAAAGGTTCCTATGCCTACACAGGTGCGCCAAATACATCCACAACTGGAAGTAGCCCTAGTCAAGGTGATTTATGGAAGTCTAGCAATAATGATTGTTGGGCTTATGATGGATCAGCTTGGACTAATGTAGGAGCTATAGCAGGTAGTGCTGGTGCTCAAGGTGCTACAGGTGCTCAAGGTGCAACTGGTGCAACTGGTGCTCAGGGGGCTACTGGAGCCACAGGTGCTCAAGGTCCACAAGGTGAGACAGGTGCTCAAGGTCCAGCTGGTGGTCAAGGTCCAAAAGGTGATACTGGAGCTACTGGTACAACAGGAGCTACTGGTCCTCAAGGTGCAACTGGTTTGCAAGGTCCAGCTGGTACAGCTACTACTATGGAGTCGCTTACTAATGTAAGTATCTCTAGTGTATCTGCTTTAGATAGACTTGAATATGATGGTACTAACTGGGTAAATAAAGGATTAGCTGAAGGTGATACTCATTATAATGTTATAGCTAACGTAGCTGCTATACCAGATTTTACTGTAGCTAGTATATCCGTAACTAATGGTGGTTCTGGATATTCAAGTGCTCCTACAGTAACGATCTCTAACACATCAGGTAGTACAGGATCAAATGCAGCTGGTACAGCAGTTTTAGATGGTAATACAGTAAAAAGCGTTACTATAACTAATGCTGGTTCTGGTTACTCAGCTGGTGCTACTATTGCCTTCTCAGGAGGTGGTGGATCAGGAGCTGCAGCAACAGCTACTACTAATCCTACAAATGGTACAGCAATTGAAATAACAGATTCATCTGGTATTCAATCATTTACTCCTCTGTCTGGAATGCCATCAGGCTTCACAGGCGATTCAGGTTTATCAGTAAGAATACAATATGATACTAGCGGTACTGATACATGGAAGTGGAAGAGATACTTTGCTAACACTCCAGAAACTAGATATGCATCTATAGCTGGTGAGACATTTACAGGTGCAGTTAACCTTGATGAGAACTTAACTGTTAAAAACAACAAAGAAGTTAGAATTAGTGAAGCTACTTCAAATGGTAGTAACTATATAGCTTTAAAAGCACCAACATCATTATCTTCAAATGTTACCTATCAACTACCTGTTGATGGTAATAATAATGAGATATTGAAAACTGATGGTAATGGTAATTTATCGTTTGCTACAGCATCAAGTCTAACTCAATCTGGTATTACTGAAATATCAGAGGATACTACACCTGAACTTGGTGGTGATTTAAGTGTCAATAATAAGTCAATTATCTCACCAACTGGTAATGCAAATATAAATATCACTCCACACGGTACAGGTAAAGTTGTTTTAAGTGGTCAGAAGTTTCCGCATACTGATGGAAACCAAAATCAAATTTTAAAAACTGACGGACAGAATAATCTAAGTTGGACAAACGGTTACTCGATAGCTAATGATCTTCTTGATGAAGATAACTTCAATACTAACAGTGATACAAAACCTGCTAGTCAACAGTCGATCAAAGCTTATGTAGATGCTAATGATTTATCTTTAATTGATGAAGATAACTTTGCTTCTGATAGTCCTACACGTCCTCCTAGTCAACAGTCAGTTAAAGCTTATGTAGATGCTAAAACTTATCCTGCTAATTTAGGTAATGCTGCCTCAGGTACAGCTTTAACAGTTACATCTAGTTCAGGTACTAACACTAATCTTCCAGCTGCTACAACCTCAGCTTGGGGTGTGATGACAGATGAAGATAAGACAAAGTTAGATGGTATTGAAACAGCAGCCACAGCTGATCAGACTGATGCAGAAATTAGAACTGCTGTTGGAAATGCTAGTGATTCAAATGTATTCACTGATGCCGACCATACAAAGTTAGATGGAATAGCTACCTCAGCTAATAACTATACACACCCTAACCATAGTGGTGAGGTTACATCTACTGCAGATGGAGCTACAGTTATTACTGATGATACTGTTGATGAAGCTAATTTAAAGATTAGTAATGCTGGTAGTAATGGACAATTCTTATCTAAACAATCTGGTAATACAGGTGGTTTAACTTGGGCTACACCAACCGATACGACATATACAGCTGGTACAGGAATATCTATTAGTGGTACGACTATCTCTGCAGGTGCTTTAGCAATAACTACAGTACAAACTGCAGCCAACCAATCTGCTCATTTAGGATTAACAGCAGAACAAGGTGATGTAGTTGTTAGATCTGATGAAAACAAATCGTATATCCATAACGGTGGATCAGCAGGTACTATGGCTGATTACACATTACTTGCTACACCTACAGATGCTGTATTAAGTGTCAATGGAAATACAGGTGCTATTACAGCTGCACAAATAGCTACAGCAGTAGAGGCAGCTAGTGATTCAAATACATTTACTGATGCAGATCATACGAAGCTAAACGCAATAGAAGCTTCAGCTACCGCTGATCAAACAGCTGCTGAAATTGTTGCTCTTGTAGCTGATCAAACTATTGCTCCTTCAACCATTGATATGGAGGACAGTGAAAAGATTCTGCTTGGGACAGGTGATGATCTCCAGATCTATTACACAGGTTCCGCAGGATGGATATATCAATCTGAATCAGGTAATGACGTAACTTTAGGAGCTAATGCGGGTAATGTTTGGTTAAGGACAGGAGCTTCCGCTAATGATGATGCAATTAAGTGCGTTTCTGACGGAGCCGTAGAACTCTATTACGACGGTGTGAAGAAGTTTTATACAGGTAGTGCAGGAGTTGCTTTTGTTGGTGATTTATACGGAAATGATAATGAGAAAGTTCGATTAGGTACTAGCCAAGATTTGGAGATCTTCCATAATGGGACATACTCAGCAATACGAGCAAATACTTTATATTTACAAGATAATAATGGGAGTGGTCATGCCTACATAACATGTGTTGCTGATGGTGCTGTAGGACTTAGGTATGACAACAGTCAGAAGCTTGCGACACGTTCCGATGGTTGTGAAGTTTTTGGGAATATAGTTTGCGATGGACATTACGAGGCAAATGATAACTCAGAAATAAGATTAGGCTTGCATGATGATTTAAAGCTCTACCATGATGGATTGGATTCATACCTTACTAATGCTACAGGAGAGCTAAGGGTTTATAGCAACGGAGGAATACTTCGTATGCGAGCTAAAACCAATGAGAACGCTATCCTTGCAATACCTGACGGAGCCGTAGAACTCTATTACGATAACGTTAAGAAGTTTGAGACTACGAGTACTGGTGTTTCTGTCACTGGAACGGTATCAGACGGCAGAGGAAATCTAAGAAGACTTTCTGGAATAAATACAACAGGTGCTTATACTGTAGTAGCTGGAGATAGTGGAACTCAAGGTAGATATCTTTTAACTAGTCATGATATTACCTTGGCAAATGGTATGACTGCTGGAGATATGATAACGATTATCAATAATGGTAGTAGTGCTATATCAATTAATGCTTCTACAAATAGTGTTACGCTGACTAATTCAGCAGATGGTGCTACAGGTAATAGAACTCTTGCAGCTAAGGGTATGGTGACAGTTTTATATGTAGGAAGTGCGACTGCCTTTATTTCAGGTGCGGGGTTAAGTTAATGCCTATTCAACAAATGCTTCTAGGTGCAGGTGGTGCTGTTACTGCAGAGCCTGGACAAGCTTTATTTACAACAGCAGGAAGTACTACATGGACTTGTCCTGCTGGTGTCAGTTCTATAAGTATTATTTGTGTAGGATCTGGACAAGATAAAACTAGTAGCTATGGACAAGGCTCTGGTGGTGGAGGACTTGGATATAAAAATGGTTATAGTGTTACTGCTGGTACTACTTATAACATACAAGTAGGTAATGCTAATGATGGAAATGTAACTAATAGAGATTCTTGGTTTAACAACGCATCTACTGTAAAAGGTGGTGGAGGCAGTCAACGCACAGGCAATACTGCTCAAAATGGTACAGACAGCCAAGGTACTTACACTGGAGACGGTGGAGGTAAAGGAGGCCAAGGAGGTAAAAAACTATGGGTATTTGGTTCTGGTGGCGGTGGCGGTGCTGGAGGTTATTCAGGTGATGGTGGAGATGGAGGTCATGGATCTTCATCAAACGCATCGACAAGTGGTGGTAATGGTCAAGGATATGGAGCAGGTGGCTCTGGTGGTGCAACAATGGATAACTCCTCTAGAGCTGGTGGTGTAGGTCTGGAAGGTGCTAGTAGTGGAGATGAGTATGGAAATGCTGGCGTTGGTGGTGGCGGCGGCGGTGGCGCATATTCAGCTGGTGCTCACGGTTCTGGTAATTCTTATACAAAAGCTTCTACTGGTGGATTAGCTGGAACTACAGCTAGTGGCGGTCCTGGTGGAAGATTTGGATCTGGAGGATCAGGTCATAATGCATTAAATGATGTAGCTACACCTCTACCAGATGGTGCAGTTCGAATTATCTGGCCAGGTGATGAACGATATTTCCCTACAACTAGAACTACAGATGAATAAATTCTTAACGAAAAACTTATGACTATTATTTGGAAAGTTGTAAAATTGGAATCCGTATCTTCAGAAAATAATTTATCTAATGTATGTAAAAAAGTAAGTTGGGTAGCTAGTGAAGAATATTCAGATAGTTTTCCAGATTACAACGCATTCGTATTAGGTGAAACTCTACTTAATGACGCAAAGTCTGATTCATTTACACCATTTGAAAGTATTACTGAAGATAATTGTATGAATTGGGTTAAAACTCAGATAGGTACTACTGAAGTAAGCAATATTGAAAATAATATTGCAAATCAAGTAAATAAACAAAAAAACGGCAATACAAAACTAACAATGCCGTGGACTTAATTAACAAAATTACAAAACAATGGCAACAAAAACTTGGCAAGTAAACACCCTTCAACGCGAACTAGCAGACGGGTATGTAAATAAAGTTATCTATCGTGTTAACGGCGAGGATGGCACTTATAAATTCAGAGCTACAGGTGAAGTTGATCTTCCTAAGCCTGATACTCTTGTACCTTATGCTGACCTTACTGAAGCAACAGTACTTGGTTGGATAAAGGCAAAACTAGATGCTGATAAAGCTGGTACTGTAGCTGCTATTGAAGCTGCTGTAGAGAACGGTGTTAACGAGCAGAAGACTCCAACAACAGGTGTAGGTAAACCTTGGAGCTAGGTGAAGGTTCCTAGTCTACCCAAAGCTTTAGATATGCCTAGCATCCCTCTAAAGCAACCATCAGCAGAGATGCCAGTCTTTCCACCTATTGTCATCCCTCCAGGTAATATCAAAGCTCCAGCTGGAGTTGAACTGGAGGAAGTGCCAGAGGAAACAGATACTGAAACTGCAACGACTGAACAACCAACTCTTAGAGTTCCTGTTGTAAAAATAGATCTACCCTTACCTTCAGCTGAAGTAGTCGCAACGGCTACCTATGCAGCTGTTGCAGCTGTAGCCACTACCACCCTTGCTACTCCTTTATTTGACAAGATAAAGAAACAAATTCAAAAGTTCTTACAAAAGAAAGTTGATAAATGGAAGGAAAACCGCCAGAAAAAGAAAAAGGAGTCCTTGGAAAGCTGAAAGATGCTGTAGAGGATAAAGAACATCAAATAGAGGTGCTTGGAACATTCGTGAGGCTCGGAGTAGTCGTATGGTCTGGGTTCATCATCACTATGAATTATGTCGAGTTACCAATGGTGAAGAAATCAGGTAACTCAGATATCACGTTCGTTGCCAGTGTCTTTACGGGCGCACTTGCAACATTCGGCTTGACCACTGGTAATAAGAACAATGGCAAACCACAAACCGTAGACTGTCCTATGGCTAAGAAAAAAGAAACATGAAGAAATGGCTTTTACTTTTCCTACTGGTTTCACCCACGGTAGTAAAAGCTGAATTAGTACAACCCAACTTCACCCAGGGTTCTATGAACAGTACTACAACTACAACTCAAGACATAACTGAAGAGATAACAACAACCACCTATGGAGCAGCGTTAAACAAATGGTCTGGGGACAACATAACCCACACCTCAGCAACCTCTGGAGGAATAGCAGACACCGATTCAATCTTCAATATGACAACAGCTGGTTCCGACTTCTCATTAGAGGTCGTGACACGAGCAGCCAGTCAGGTAATCGAATTAACAGAGATCGAAAGAACTATCGAAACGGAATCTACTACTGTCTCCTTATCAGTCTTCTCTCAATAGCTCCTGTTAAGGCAGAAGGTGAAACTAATAACACGTCTAATCCCGTTGCAGCAGCTACTGGGAATGTCACAAATCAGGCGGTTCAATTCCAGAACAATGGTGCTCCTTCAAGGCAGCACTACGGTTCTGGGGTTAGCTGTAATGGTTCAACGATGACGTTTAGCCCATTCTATATGGGTAATCATACAAAACCTTTTGACGAAGAGATGTCACAGAGAAGCTACACCGTAGCTGAGAACTGGGGAGGTCAAATCAACTTCATGTTTCCTTTGGATCGTAGAGGTTTAGCACAATGTAGACGTATAGCCAAACGGCAAGAAGAAAAGATGAGGCTTGATTATGAGCTTGTACGTGTATTGAAATGTGCTGAACTTCAACGAAAGGGATTCATGTTAGCTGAGGGTACTCGTGTTTATGACATGTGTAATGACGTAGTACCAATCGTTGAATACAAAAAAAATAAAGAGGATGCTGTTAAAGAGTATCTAGAAACAAAATGTACTCCTAAAAAAAAGAAATTCCTTTGGAGCGAACAGGAGTACGAATGTCCAATTACCACTAAACAAGAATGAGTACATTAAGTGATCAATGGCAAAAAGAAGTAGAAGAAAAAGCCAAACCTAAGAAAAAAAAATCTACTAAAAAAACAGTAAAGACAAATGAAAGTTAGAATCGCAATATTTGTCTTAGTTATTGCAGGTGCGTCGTTCGGTATCCATAAGGTAAACGAATTCAGAAACTCACCATCTGGTCAACTAATAGAAACACTTCAAGAACGTAAACAACTAATTGAGAGCTATACAAAATCACCAACTATTCAACTCCCACTAAGCAAATGATCATTATTAAACCCATCCTAATGACTTTCCTCTCCACTAATGCAGTGAAGAACTTAATTGTTCAACTGCTAGAGGCATATGCGAAATCCACTGATAATACTATTGATGATAAAGCAGTAGAGATTGTCAAACGTAACCTATTTCCAGGAATGAAAGATGCCAAAGAAGTTTAAACCTAAAAGTGACTACTCAAGGAGAGGTGGTCAAGCAGCCTTATTAAGAGATCTCGAAGAACACAATCTAAAAGAATATGGTACTAAATCACCATATAAAAAATCTATAACTGAAGCTTTAGGAATAAAGAAAAAAAAGAAAAACAAAGAAAAACTTAAAACGAATAAGAAATGAAGAAACGAGCCACTGAAGACCAATTTAACGAACTACATAACCTTGTTACCTCTGAGTTTCTAAAGCGAGTCAAGAGTGGCGAAGCTTCTACTCAAGATCTCAAGGCAGCCTGTGAATGGCTTAAAACAAATGACATTAGCGGTATTGCTATTGACGGCAACCCTCTTTCTAAATTGGCAGCAGTCATGCCAAAGGTAGACCCCGAACTCGTACAACAGAGACTTTATGGTAAAAGGTAGCGGAGCCAAATATGCCAATGGCAACTTTAAAAATCAACAAAAGGCATACAACAAAACAGAACATGGTCTAAAGATACGAGTAGCAGCAAATAAAGCAGATAGAAAGACAAAACGAAATGGTACTGGACATGTGGGTGATAAAGACGACAACTCCCATGTTGAAAAAGGTAAAACCCGTTTAGTTTCTCAATCTAGAAATCGTGCTGGCTTAGGCATTCATAAAAGAAGAAAACCTCGTTATACATGACCCCACTACTACCAACCCCTGATCACTATTTATTCAACCTAATAACCATGACAAATTCAGATGCACGAAAGCTCTGGAGAAGAGCTATTAAAGAGCACTTCAATTGTACATGTGTTTATTGTGGAAACAACTATGAAATTAATGAACTTACACTCGATCATGTCAAAGCTAGAACAAATGGCGGAGAGGATCTTACAAGCAATTTGGTCCCCGCCTGTCAATCGTGTAATCAAGGGAAAGGTAGCAGTCATTGGCTCGGATGGATGCGTCAGACATATGGACGTAACCATACCAGAGAACAACTTATTATAAATCATATTAGTTAACTAACCGCCTCCGTAAGGGGGCTTTTTTTATGTCTGAAATAGTCAAAGTAGATGGTGCTTGGAATTTAACTCCACAACTTGCTAAAGACATGGGTATGACCCTGTTTCAATTAAAACAGCATTTTGCAAGGGAATACGTTATACCATATTTAGCAAAACAGATTGATGATAGAAAGTTAAAAGGTAAAGATAGAAGTGGACAAAAGGGAGCTAGATCAGGTTTTGGTGAGATCTTTATTGATGGTAAAAAGAAAACAATACAAAATGTAACTGCCTATTTTGATAAACGTGCAGATAACATTACATTTACCGATGTAAAAAAAAATCAAGCAGTTGCACACGATAGATCTGAAGGTCAGTATGGATTCAACCCAGACACGGTTAAACAGGTAAAATTCTTAGATAATGTTGAGGAATTAAAAGCTGAATTAAAAGAGAGAACTGATTTTCCTAAAGGTCCAAACGACGCACGTAATGCTGAGAAAGATTTCCACAATAAAATGAGGAAATTATTTAGAAAGCATTACCGAGGAAGAATTCAATACGACCCTAATATAGGTACAAATTACGGTTGGCCTGAAGGTAAATCTCAAAAAGGTTTTATGAAATGGCAACGATATGTCTATAACCGACTAAAAGGTGGAGATGGAGATATAGTTCATGTAGGTCACGGTAAACCTGTAAACCAGGAAGGAACCAACGCAGCCTCTAACTTAGCTCTTGAAGATGCTAAATCTAATGTAAGCACAGGTGCTAAAGAAGGAACTTTTAGACCAGATGAAGAGTTAGAAAATGTTTATGTCTCTCATGGTAAAAGTCTTGCTCTACAAGAGTATCTAGCTTTTGAAGATGATGAGAATATCTTAACCCCAATGGATCTTCCACCAGAGGATCATGCTAATCTACTTCAAAATGTAGATGAAGATCCCGAAGCTATATTTGCTCAAGGTCTAGATAAAAGATATAACAGCTCATTCGAGGATAGTAGAACGATTTATGAGAAAGAAAATAAACCACTTACACAAGTTCAAGCCGCTTTAGAAGCTTTCGGTAAAAGTGAATATATGAATTATTTAACAGGTGGTGCATCAGGTCAAATAGTAGATGCAAATAGAACGTTAAATAGTTTGTCTAAGGGAAATATACCAGAAGCTGCTATGAATGTAGCTCCTTTATTAATTAACGCTTCAACTATCACAACTATCAGCCCTTTAAAAGAGACTGAGAAGTACTTAAAAGCTGCTCAATGATTAAACACACATGACCAACCCTTTAGAGGCCTTACAGGACGATTTCAAGCTGTTTCTGACCGCTTTATGGGAACAGCTTGAACTCCCTCCACCAACAAGAGCACAATTCGCAATTGCTGACTACCTACAACACGGACCTAAACGTCTTCAAATCCAAGCCTTCCGAGGAGTCGGTAAAAGTTGGATTACTGGAGCGTTCGTGTTGTGGACATTATTCAACGACAGTGAAAGAAAGATCATGATTATCTCTGCCTCTAAAGAGAGAGCAGACAACATGTCTATCTTCCTACAAAAACTAATTATTGAGACACCATGGTTAACACACCTAAGACCAAAAAGCGACGAGGCAAGGTGGAGTCGTATCTCCTTCGACGTACAATGCTCGCCTCATCAGGCTCCCAGCGTAAAAAGCGTTGGTATTACTGGGCAACTAACTGGTTCTCGTGCAGATCTCATGGTCCTGGACGACATAGAAGTACCAGGAAACAGTATGACGGAGTTGATGCGTGAAAAACTTCTTCAACTTTGCACAGAAGCCGAAAGTATCCTTACCCCCAAAAGCGATAGCCGTATTTGCTACCTTGGGACTCCTCAGACTGTTTTTACTGTTTATCGTAAGTTGGCAGAGCGTAACTACCGTCCGTTCGTTTGGCCAAGTAGATACCCAAGAAAAGACAAACTCACTAAGTACGAAGGACTACTAGCACCACAGATACAAGAAGACCTAGAACAAGGTGTAGACGAATGGAGTGTAACCGACCCTGATCGCTTCGCAGAAGACGACCTCCTAGAGCGTGAAGCAGCTATGGGTCGTAGCAACTACATGTTGCAGTTCCAATTAGATACAAGTTTAAGTGATGCAGAGAAATTCCCTCTTAAGATGGCTGATCTTATCGTTACCAGTGTTAACCCTAAGTCTGGTCCCGATCAAATCATCTGGTGCTCAGACCCAAAAAACGTTATTAAAGACTTACCCACAGTCGGTCTCCCAGGAGATTACTTTTACTCTCCTATGCAACTCCAAGGAGAATGGTCCAACTATTCAGAAACAATATGCAGCGTCGATCCATCAGGTAGAGGAACTGACGAAACAGCCGCAGCATTCATATCTCAGAAAAACGGCTTCCTATTCTTGCATGAAATGCGTGCTTACAGAGACGGGTACTCTGATAACACCTTGCTCAATATTCTCAGAGGATGTAAAAAATACAACGTCACTAAACTAGTAATTGAAACTAACTTCGGTGATGGAATCGTAGGTGAACTATTCAAGAAACACCTACAAATGACAGGTCAAAATATAGACATAGAAGAGGTACGTGCAAATGTACGAAAAGAAGATAGGATTATTGATTCTCTTGAGCCTGTCCTTAATCAGCATCGTCTCGTTATCGATAAGTCAGTCATCGAATGGGATTACAAATCTAACCCAGACGAAGCTCCAGAAAAAAGACTCATGTACATGCTCTTCTACCAAATGGGTAGAATGTGTAGAGAAAAAGGAGCAATTAAACATGACGACAGATTAGATTGCCTTGCTCAAGGTGTTAAGTACTACACAGATGCTCTATCTATATCTGCTCATGAAACCGTTAAACAACGTAAACGAGATGAATGGGCTTCAATGATGGAAGAATTCTTAGATAATCCTACTAACAGTGCTAATCATATGGTCTTCGGTATGGATAAAGACCAAAGAGACCAAGCTAATTTAATCAAAGACAACAAGTCAGTCCACACCTGGGTTTAGTAGGTGGTCTCCGTATACAGGGGAGAGAAGGGTGGACTCGCCCCTCAAAGGGGGAAAAAGCTGCCTACTCACGTAGACAACTCTTCCCCCTTTATACATATATCGACAGAGGTTTCGATATACTTATAACACCTTCACCTAACACCCTAACTAACTGTATATATATTATACATATTATATATGACTATTCCACACCAACCTAAACAGGTTAAGTCTAAATGGTACTACCTCTTCTGGGGGTCTGCTACCTTAGTAGTAGTTATGGGACAGATTTATATAGCTAATAGCTATAGATACTTAGCAGAACTTCTACAACAATCTTTAGCATGATAGCTAAAGAGGATAAGATAATAAGTATGTTACTACTTAATAGTCATGAGTCTGATATGACTTATAGACGACCTGATAGTACGACTTATGTATGTCAAATAAGAAAGAATAAAGAAGATACTTTCTATATCCCTGAAACTCAACTAGAACTTAATTTATGAGTAAAGTAACTCTAGTTCATTCAACCAAAGATGGTGATGAACTGATAGCCTATATGGCTAGAGTCTCCAACCCTACTAATCAAGATAATAAAGATAGTTCTAAGTTAATTAAGTATCTCATTAAACATAAACACTGGTCTCCTTTTGAGATGGTGAATATGTGTGTAGAGATTAATACAACTAGATCTATTAGTGCTCAGATACTTAGACACAGATCATTTAGCTTTCAAGAGTTTAGTCAACGGTATGCAAATGTAGAAGAACTAAAACTTCCTTCACCCCCTGACCTAAGACTTCAAGACTCTAAGAACAGACAGAACAGTATAGATAGTGATACTATTGATACGCTTAACTGGCAAAGCTCTATACAGCTTCATTATGCTCATTGCTATAGGTTATACCAGAATCTTATTAAAGATGGTATAGCTAAAGAATGTGCTAGAGAAGTGTTGCCTATGGGTGCTCCAACACGTTTGTATATGAATGGTACGTTAAGGTCTTGGATCCATTACTGTGATCTTAGAACCGCTAACGGTACTCAGAAAGAACATCAAGACATAGCAGAAGCTTGTCAACAATTAATTAAAACTCAATTCCCCCTTACTTATGAAGTTATTTCTTGATACAGCTATAGTATCTGAACTTGAAGATAGAGTATCTACTGGTCTTATCTCAGGTATTACAACTAATCCTACCCTTATCAAGAAGAGTGGTAGAGATCCTTGGAAAGTTTATAGAGATATTATTGAACTTGGAGTAGATGATCTCAGTATTGAAGTAATGGGAGAGTCTTCTAAAGAATTAATCAATAATGGTATCAATGTTAACGAGACTTATGGTAATGTAGCGACTATTAAGCTTCCTTGTACGATGGAAGGGCTTAAAGCGTGTAAATACTTAACGAACATTGGCCTTAGAGTTAATATGACTCTTATATTTAGTGTTAGTCAAGCTATTCTCTGTTCTTTAGCAGGTGCTACTTATATATCACCGTTTATTGGTAGAATGGACGATAATAGCCTCACAGGGCTTAGTTTGATAGCTGATATAGCAGATGTCTTTAAGAAGCAAGAGATAACCACACAGATCCTTGCAGCGTCCATACGTGATGTACAGTCAGTCGGTAAGGCATTCGAATTAGGTGCTAATATATGTACAATACCTCCTGCAGTGTTTGATCATATGGTTGAACATGTGCTAACAGATAAAGGATTGGAACAATTCAACCTTGACTTTTTGGCATAAATTTCTGAAGCCTATTAACGAGTGTACGGGGACGGATTTACCCCCAGGGGGGGGGTCGTGCGCGGTAGTTGGAACGCGATCGCGTGTTGATCCTGTCCAAACCGTGTCCAAACCGGTTTCCACAGGGGTAGATCCATTGGTATGACTAGGCTGCATAACTGTGTAAAAGGCAGTTATGCATGTCATACACGCGTGGTTCTATCTTCGCGGGTGCATATGGGCAGGCGTGGTAGTTGGTATGGCGTGGGTAGGTATGTGGGGATCTGTACGCGATCCCTAGCTTCGCTAATGAATCACCAGCTGATTGATAAGCTATGCTAATATCTACTGCTATCACTGCTATCTCAGCAGATAATGTGGTAATGTCAGCAAATCCACACCGAACATCGCTTGACTTCTCGAACTGGATGAACTAGATTGATTCTTGAAGATTGAGATCTTTCGAACTCTCGTTAGAGGGTGAGAGAGTTCTCAAGATTCAATCAGAATCAACTAAGAGAACTTTCTGGTGGTGTCCCTTCAGCCAGCTC
>Ga0115012_10000602_pt1 | contig 20401 bp, 16 predicted proteins | sample TroAtlMetagenome_FD_88706 | JGI IMG/M metagenome (GOLD analysis project Ga0115012, IMG submission 88706) | Marine eukaryotic phytoplankton communities from Atlantic Ocean - Tropical Atlantic ANT10 Metagenome | ecosystem: Environmental > Aquatic > Marine > Oceanic | place: Tropical Atlantic...
CTGCTCACACCTTGCTCGTAGAGCTCTCCTCCGAACAGCCGCGCCTTGTAGGGCGCCAGGCCGACGAGGTTGGACTCATTCACCGAGTAGACCAGCTCAAGCTTCTGGTCATCCTTGACGTCCAGATAACGACCGATGCCCAGGTTTCCACCACGGCTGACCTCGTTCTCGAGGTACTGCTGCTGAGTCAGGTATGCACCCACCCGAAGGGTCCAGCGCGAGTCGAGGAAGTAGGGATCAAAGATGTTGAAGTTGGCCTGCTGCCGCATGCCGCTGATGTTTGCGGAGGCGGCCATGATGTAGCCCAAGCCCAGGAAGTTGTTCTTCTGTACCTGAGCGGTGAACATGAAGTTCTCGATGCTCGAGAACCCAGCGCCGATCGAGAAGCTCCCTGTGGGCTGACTGAGGACATCGACCCTCATGTCCAGGGTCTGCTCTTCTGCCGCCTTGGGCGTCTCCACAGCGACGGTCTCAAAGAAGCCTGTTCGCTGAAGGCGCATCTGCGCCTCACGCACCTTGGAGGTCGAGAACAGCTCACCCTCATTGATGGGGATCTCCCGTCGAATGACCTTGTCGAATGTGGGGTCATTGCCCGTGATGTCGATCTGGCCGATCCACATCCGCTCGCCCTTGGAGATGGTGAAGTTGAGATCAACAACAGCGTCTTCGGGGTGCGTCGTCGGAATGGGGTTCACGTTGGCAAAGGCGTAGCCTTCTTCGCCATACAGATCCGAGATCTGCTGCCGAACCATCTGCAGCGTGCTCAGCTTGTAGTCATCGCCCGGCTGAACAGGCTTGTTGGCGTCCAGGTTGAACGGGTCGACGCGTCGTCGGTCCCACCCTGGCGCGGCCGGAGGGTTCTCGTCGTCGCTGCCCCGGGCTGCCTTGCGCTTGGCGCGCTCGTAGCGATGGCGAATGTCCTCAGCAGATGTGCCCTCCAAGATGCGCTGGACAGCCTCCTTGGTGAGCCCCTTACTCTCGTCGAAATCACCGTCGATGGTGATCTTTCCGAGCTTGTACTTCACACCCTCTGTGACGTGGATCGTCGCGTAGACAAAGCGCTTGTCCTTAGAGAGGTATGTGGTGGCTGGCTCGACCTTGACGTCGACAAAGCCGTGCTCCATGAACACTTGCTGGAGGAGCGCGGTGTCGGCCTCGAGCATCGCCTCGTTGAAGACGCCTCTAGAGGAGAGCCAGGGCATGATCCCTGCTTCCTTGGTCTGCATGAATTTCTTCAACTTGCTGTCCGGCACCTTGTCGTTCCCGACGATGTTGATGCGCTGGACGCGGACCTTTTTATTCTCCTTGATCTTGAACTCGACCTCGACCACATCCTCATCCACCTCGTGGACGATGGGCTCGATGTCGACCAGGTAGAACCCCTTCTCGAGGTAGAGATCGCGCATCGCTGAGATGCTGTCGTTGATGTCCGCCTGGTTCAGCACCGCAAAAGCATCGATGAAGATCACCTCACGGAGGCCCTCTTCGTCGATCTTTTTGTTGCCGCTGATCAGCGTGTCTCGAATGGCTGGCTTCTCCTGAAGCTCGAACGTCACAACCACCTGCGGCTGCCCATGCACGGGCTCTCCTGGGGCGGGTGACACATCCACGCTGACATCATCAATGAATCCAGTCTCGTAGACGGCGATGAGGTCCCGCTGAATCTTTCCTGTGCTGACCAGCTCACCCGCACGCATGCCGACGGCGGCCAACATGGCAGCCTCCTCGACACGACGCAGCCCAGTGAAGCGGACCTCGGCGATGTGGCCACGAATGGATTCGGGAATGCCCACATTGGGCGGCCCCGGGACGGGAGTTGGGGTCGCTGCCGCTGGGGTTGACTCGACTGTAGTGGCCGGCTCGCCCGCGGGCGGGGCATCTTGCCCGAAGGCCGGGGCACTCATCAAGAGCGACATGAAGACGGATCCCATCATGCGCATGGCCGCTCCGAAAATCGTCCACTCTCGAGGGCGAGTTGGCGCGGGAAACGTCCGGCGAGATCGAGTGAGTGTGTGACAACCAGCAACGTCGTGTCCTGTTCCTCATTGAGACTGAGCATGAGGTCGAGCATTTCCGCTGCAGTGTCCGGATCCAGATTTCCCGTCGGCTCGTCTGCGAGGAGGAGCTTGGGTCCCTGAACAAGCGCACGGGCCAGGGCCACACGCTGCTGCTCGCCGCCCGACAGCTCACCTGGTCGGTGATCCATGCGATCACTCAGGCCCACACGCTCGAGCAACGCCGATGCCCGATCTCGGGCCTCAGGCTGGCGCATGCCGCTAATCAGCGCAGGAATCATGACGTTGTGCACGGCGTCCTGATCCGGGAGGAGGTGGTGAAACTGGAAGACGAAGCCAATGTGGCGGTTGCGCAGCGTATCCAGTTCAGCGTCTCCGCGCGCGAAAGCATCTGCACCATGCAAAAACACGCGGCCATTCGTGGGGTGATCCAGGGTGCCGACCACGTGCAAGAACGTGCTCTTACCTGAGCCACTCTGACCCACGATGGCAATCCGTTCTCCGACCTCAACCTCAAGGTCAATGCCTTGCAGTACGTCGACGGAGCGGCCGCCCATCTCGAATGACTTCGTGAGTCCCTCAACCTTCAGTGCAAGCTCGCTCACTCGTACCTCAGTCCGTCGACTGGACGGATACGCGCGGCCAGCGTGGCCGGGTAGAGGGTCGCAAGAAAGCAGATCAGCACTGCGGCCACGGCCACGACAGCCACAGTGTCGTACTGCACGACCACAGGCAGGGTGTCCAGGTAGTAGACATCCGTATCGAGCGGAAACTCATAGTTTCGAAGACCCTCGCAGCCGAGCAAGCCCAGCGCCGTACCGATGATGGTACCGACGAGACCGATGAGCACACCCTCCAGCATGAAGATCTGACGAATGCGGGCAGCAGACGCTCCCATCGCGCGCAAGATCGAGATCTCACGCGTTCGGGTGACCACCACCAAGATGAGCATGCCGACAATGTTGAGGCTCGCCACCATGACGATCAAGCTGAGGATCAGTCCCATGACCACCTTCTCGAGGGCCAACGCCTCGAACAAGGCCTTATTCAGACTCTTCCAGTGATTGGTGTAGAAGGGGTAGCCGAGCGCTGCGTCGATGCGCGCCTTGATCGTGGCGGCCTCCTCGATGTCGTGACCCTTGACCTCGAAACCCGTCACCTTGTCTGGTGTCTTGAGGAAGGCCTGCAGATCCGGGATGGCCACATAGGTCCACTTGGTGTCGTACTCGTACATGCCCGAATTGAAGATCCCTGAGACCCGAAATGGGCGCACATGAGGCATGGGCGCACCCAGGGGTCCCTTCCCTCCACCAACAGGGTTGATGAGGTGCAGCCGGTCCCCCGGAAAGAGACTCAACTGGTTGGCGAGCTGAACACCGATCAAGATGCCTGGGAGATCATCCGTGTCGTCAGCTGGCTGGGCGATGGCCCGATCGGGCTTCCGAAGCTTGGCAAAGATCTCCGCCTGCTCCGAGGCCTCAGTCACGGCCCCCTTTGGTCCGACGACCAGATTCTCACGCACGTCGGTGACCGTGGGTGTGGCCTCCTGATCGATGCCCTTCACGATGACCCCGCTCGCACCAAAACGACCCTGAACCATCGCCTCCGTGTAGAGGAATGGCGCGGCGGCTGCCACACCCTCGACAGCACCCAAGGTCTCACCAGCCACCTCGTGATCTCCGAAGTAGCCATCGTAGTGGAGCACCACCACGTGCGCGTTCGAGCCCAAAATCTTCTGTCGCAGATCGACCTCAAAGCCCTCCATCACCGCCAACACCATGATCAGCGCCGTGACGCCGACAGTGACGCCGATCACGGAGACCAGACCAATGGCGCTCACCCCCGCCGTATGGCGACGGCCCTTGAGGTGAGACCAGGCAACCAGGAAGGCGAAGCGCATCAGGCGGACTCGTCCTCCTCGTCCGCCGCAGCCTTGGGGGCTTCTGGCCGAAGGGTGGGAAAGAGGATGACTTCACGGATGCTCGCCCGGTTGGTGAGCAGCATCACCAGGCGGTCGATGCCGATGCCTTCACCCGCAGTTGGTGGAAGCCCATAGGTCAGCGCCCGAATGTAGTCCGCGTCAAAGTACATCGCTTCATCGTCTCCAGCCTCGCGAGACGTGGCCTGAGCCTCAAAGCGCTCGGCCTGATCGACAGGGTCATTGAGCTCGTTGAAGCCGTTGGCAATCTCTCGGCCAGCAATGAACAACTCAAAGCGCTCAGCGATGCCAGGCTCTGTCTCACTTCGCCGAGACAGGGGAGAGATCTCCACCGGGAAGTGGGTAATGAAGGTCGGCTGGACGAGGTTTTCCTCGACGTAGGCGTCCATAAAGAGCTCAAACCACTTGCCCAGCGTTGTGGGCAGGTCTGGATTCGTCTCGTCCTTGGGGTGATCCTTGAGCCAGCGCGCCCTGAGTGCATCCACATCGCGTGCATCCTCAGCGGACATCTCTGCGTACTCAGCGATGGCATCAGCCATTGGCAGTCGTCGCCATGGCTTCGCAAAGTTGAGGGTGACGTCACCATACTCAACCGCATGATCGCCGGTCACGTGCTCGGCCATCCCGCTCACCAGGTCCTCTGTGAGGTCCATCAGACCGTGCCAGGTCTGGTAGGCCTCGTAGAACTCAAGCATCGTGAACTCGGGGTTGTGCTTGGTGCTGACCCCCTCGTTTCGGAAATTGCGGTTGATCTCGAACACACGCTCAAAGCCACCGACGACCAGTCGCTTGAGGTACAGCTCAGGCGCCACACGCATGTACAGCTCCATGTCCAGCGCGTTGTGATGGGTGACAAACGGTCGCGCCGTGGCTCCGCCAGGGATGACATGCATCATCGGCGTCTCCACCTCGAGGTAATCCCGAGCCGCAAAGAACTCGCGGGTGTAGCGCACAATCTCTGAGCGACGCCGAAAGGTCTCGGCCGACGCTGGGTCCATGAACAGGTCCACGTAGCGCTGTCGACTCTTGAATTCGATGTCTGTGATGCCCTTGTGCTTGTCAGGCATCGACGCAATGCACTTGCCGGCGAGCGCCAAGGTGGTGGCCTGAATGGTGGCCTCTCCTGTTCGTGTCCGCATGAAGCGCCCAGAGACATGGATGTGATCGCCCACATCAAGGCGCTTCCATGTGGCGAATGCCTCGTCACCGACGATGCTCTTCTTCACGTAGATCTGGACGCGGCCGGAGCGGTCTTGAATCCGTGCAAAGCCAGCCTTGCCCATGAGGTTCCGAAACATCAAGCGACCAGCGACGGTCACCACTGTCTCGTCTTCGGATAGGATGTCGTTGTCGCGATCTCCCATCAACTCCACCGCCTCTGCGGCGGTGTGCGTCACGCTGAAGTTGTGCGGATAGGGTGAGGCCCCCTCCTCACGCATACTTGCAAGCTTCTCCAAGCGACTGTCATCGAACTCGTACATGGCTCAATTCCCCTCCGTGCGCGCGAGGCGCAGGCAGCGGGGGATAACCGATCAGCGACCATTCCGCGTGTCTTTGGGCCTGTGTTTTCTACAGTGCCGTGGCCCGGGCCAACTCCGGGCACCACTGTGCCTCGATGGACCCCGACAGGTCGCCCTCTGCGGCATAGCGCTCAGCGCTCACCTCATCTGGAAAATTACCGTCGAAGCTGCTCATCTCGAGATCGAGGGAAATGTCTTCATCATCGCCAGAGATCGACCAGTCGAACCGGTCAGGAATCCCAGTCCAAACCGGCCCATCCCAGTAGTAGTCCTCATAGCCCGAGCCTCGAGTCTCGAGAACCCATGTTCCATCGCCAAACTCACAGCGAAGGTTGCTGCTCAGGCCAGGATTGTAGCCCTCCGTCTCGTCAGGGCCCCAGCTCAACGCAGCATCACCGTCCCACTCATCGACAACGATCGTCATGGTGCAGCTGCCGCCCTCGAGGATGCCGTCCTTTTCGAGCGCTCCGTCGTTGGGACCGAGGTAAGACGCCACGGACGAACAAGACGCCCCCGCGGCTCCGGTCAGAAACGCAATCAAGCGACCATCCTCGGCGTAAGCAAAGGCGGCATCCCACTGGACATCCGCAGAGAGCGTACGCGCTGGAACATTCACCGAACCCGACACGCTGCCAGCCTCGTCCTTGGCCTCACAGGCGGACAACATCAACAGTGCAAGCGCGACCCTCACTCGGCCACCTCGACTGTACTCATCTGCACCAACCACGCCTCCATGAAGCCCATGAGGTCGCCGTCGAGCACCTTGTCGGTATTGCCCACTTCCACTCCGGTACGGAGGTCCTTCACCAGCCTGTAGGGATGCATCACATAGGACCGAATCTGACTGCCCCACTCGATGGCCTTCTTCGATGCATTCACGGCATCGGCCTCGGCCTGTCGCTTCTGCATCTCGTGCTGGTAGAGCTTCGACCGCAGCATCTTCATCGCTGTGGCCTTGTTCTTGTGCTGACTACGCTCGTTCTGGCACTGGACCACGATGTTGGTCGGCATGTGCGTGATCCGAACCGCAGAGTCTGTGGTGTTCACGTGCTGCCCACCTGCACCGGAGGCCCGGTATGTGTCGATGCGCAGATCAGACTCGACGATGTCGATCTCGATATTGTCATCCACCTGTGGGTAGGCAGCGACCGAGGCAAACGCGGTGTGGCGCCGAGCGTTTGAGTCAAATGGCGAAATCCTGACCAGGCGGTGCACACCGATCTCGGCCCGAAGGTAGCCGTAAGCATACTGCCCGGCGATCTCGATGGTGCAGCTCTTGATGCCAGCCTCTTCGGCTGCGGTCTCATCGACCAGCTTGGCCTTGAAGCCCATCGACGAGGCCCACTGCAGGTACATGCGCTTGAGTATCTCGGCCCAGTCCGAGGCATCTGTGCCTCCCGCGCCTGAGTTGATCTCCACGATGGCATCCGACTCATCAGCCTCACCAGAGAGCATCTGCTGCAGCTCGAACTGCCGGACTGGGTCGGCCAGATCATTGAGCATGGTGACACCCTCCGCCATGCTCTCTTCATCGTCCATTTCTTTGGCCAATTCGAGCATCGTCTCAGCATCCTCAAAGGCCGTACAGAGGTCCTTGAAAGACTGAACGGTCCGCTCGAGCCTCGCCTTATCCTTGAGGACGACTGCGGAGTTGGCCGCATCGTTCCAGAATTCGGGATCGGCGATCTGCTCTTCAAGCTCGGAAATTCGACGGGTCAGGCCGTCGACGTCAAAGATGCCCCCGGAGCGTCGAAATTCGACCGCTCAGTGACTTAAAGAGCTCGTGGGTATCGTGATTCATGGGCCACCTTGTCGTCCGATCAGCCCGGAGGTTGTAGGCCACTCAGCCATCGCCGGCAAGGCAGCAAGGAGGGCATCCTCAGCCGCGGCCATCTCGATCCGCTCGGCATCATCAATGTGGTCATGACCCAGAAGATGCAGGAGTCCATGCACAAGGAGCACTCGAACCTCCGCGGCGACCGGATGACCCCGCTCCAGCGCTTGACGCTCCGCAGTCTGCAGACTGATCACCAGATCACCAAGGACCGGCACCATGCCAGGGAAGACCTCTCCCTCATCCTGCCCGAAGCTCAAGACATCAGTGGCCGAGTCTTTGTCCCGGTAGTCGCGGTTGAGGCTGTGAATCTGGGCGTCATCGGTCAACAAAATGGAGAGCTCAGCATCCTCACGCTCAAGGACCGTCAGGGCTGCCTCCGCGAGGCCGAGGACATCTCCTGCAGCCTCCACCCAAGGGGCTGCACCCTCCGAAGTGCTCACATCGACGGGCATCAGGCCTCAGGGGTAGGCGTGAGCGGCATCTCGCCCTCCTCGCCAGTCTGGCCCGCCACATCGAGTGTAATGATGGACGACTTGGACACCGTGTCTCCCTTCGGTGGAGCCACCGGCATCCCGGGGTACTCGATGCGATGGTGATAGATGCCGAGCAGGGTCTCGGTGAAGGTATCGACCACCGTGTAGAGCTCGCTGATGGTGATGGGACATTTGACCAACTGGCTGTCCGTCACCGCCCCGTTGACCAGCTTTTCAATCATCGCGCGAATGTTCTCACGGCTCGGATCCTTCAGCGTGCGGCACGCAGCCTCAACCCGGTCAGCCAAGAAGATGATGCCCGCCTCGCGCGTCGAGGGAAGCTCACCGGGGTAGCGGAAGTCATCCGGGTCCACCACCATGCCTTCGCCAGATTCCTCGACGGCCTTGGCATAGAAGTACTGAATGATGCCTGTGCCGTGGTGCATCATGATGCCGTCAACGATGGGCTTCGGAAGCTTGTACTGTTGGGCGAGCGCCTGCCCATCGAGCACGTGGTTGATGATGATTCGGGCGGACTGGTGAGGCGCGAGTCGGTCGTGGGGATTGGGTGCGTCCCTGAGGTTCTCGATGAAGTAGTTCGGCTTGACCGCCTTCCCGATGTCGTGGAAGTAGCAGCTGACCCGCGTCATGAGCGCGTTGCATCCGATGGACTCCGCGCCGGCCTCTGCCAGCGAGCCCACAATGACCGAGTGGTGGTACGAACCTGGCGCTCGCAGCATCAACTGACGCAAGAGCGGGTGGTTGAGGTTCGCCAACTCCAGCAGCTTGTAGTCGGTCACAAACCCAAACAGCTCGAACATCGGGACCATGCCGAGGACCATGATCGCGGACAGGTTGCCCGCCAGGAAGGCCAAGCCCATGTCCCACAGGGGCTGCGCAGCGCTGGCGTAGCCGACCTGCCCGAGCTGAACCTGGAGCAGACTGATGAGCAGGGCCACAGCAGCATTCACCAACCCCGTGAGCAGGCCAGCCCTGAGGACATTGACACGCTCCTTGGTGTGGGAGATACCGCCCGCTGCGACGAGGCCAGAGCTGAGGAAAAAGATCGCGTACATGGCGCTGGCATCCATCATCAGACCGGCCATCAGGCTCGTGGCTGCAACCCAAACGAGCGCAGTCTCCGAGTTCACCAAGATGCGAACCAACATCGCACCGCCAGCCACAGGCGCCAGATACCAGAGACTCTGACTGGGCATGCCGCTTCCGACGACGGCAGCCATCGGCTCAGACATCTCCATGACCAGTCGGCCCAGTCCAATCACCACCAGCACCAAGAACGCGGTGGCTTCGATGTCCCGGGGTCGGGTCGAGAACTTCTTGATGAACCCAGCGCCGAACATGTACAGCGAGAAGAACACGAGGGCTGAGAAGAGGCTGAGCGCAGCAAACAGTGAACCAGAGCCGTAGCTACCCCGAGCCTCCGCCATGGCAGACAGTGTCTCAAACTGTGCCTCGGACACGACCTCACCCTCGCGGACAATGGTCGTCCCACGCTGAACCTGAATCACCACGTCAAGCACATCGCTTCGCGCAGCTCGACGCCGATCCTCGGTCAGCAACTGGTTGTAAGAAAAGTTCGTTCGCACGGCCGCCTGAGCCACAGCGACGGCAGCCATTCGTGCCTCTGCAGCCATATCGGCAGGCGCCATATCGAAGGCCGCCATCTTGATTGCGCGACGCGATTCTGCGGGCGTCACGATCTTGGAGAACCCATCCAAGGTGATCTCATCCCGCGAGTCTTGCAGAATACGAATGACGCTGATCGGTCGCTCATCTCCGGGAAGGAGCGAGCGCTCTGCTATCGTGAACCGTCCCAGCTCGGCCTTGATGAGGGTCTTGACGAGTTCCTCGATGTCCTTGGAGTAGCGCTGGGAAGAGAGCCGCTCGAGCGCCTTGGCATCAAGCGACAGGTCGAGCATCTTGAGGAAGTCTGAACGAACTGAGGCGTCTGACTCACTGCCGGGGTCGCTGAGCTCCAAGCCAAGCCGATTCCGAGCCATCTCGAATGAGTCTTCGATCCGCGTCTGGGTTCGAACCCCCAGGGTCGTGTCGAAATCAAAGACCGGCTTTATGAGCCCAGCGGCCGCACGCTGTCGCTCATGGGTGGCCTCCCGATCGATGAACGGGAAGTTCGACGTTGCTCGAACAGAACGCTCTGCGACCCCTCCTACTTTGAGGTTCGTCACCGGCTCTCGAGCGTACTCTCCGACCAAGGCTCCCGTCCCGAGGGACAACACGAGGAGGGCGAACAATCGTCGGGCAATGTCAGACTTCAGCGCGGCCAATAGCCTGGTTGTTGGTTTGGACTGGCTCACTTACTGGTTCTCTGCCTTGGCGTAGGCGTCAATGATACGCGCCACGAGCGGATGACGCACCACATCAACGGTCGAGAAGCGGGTCATCTCAATGCCCTTGACCCCCTGTAGAACGTTGACGGCATTGACCAAGCCGCTGGTGGCCCCCCGAGGCAGATCAATCTGCGAAGGGTCCCCCGTAACCACAGCGCGCGAGGACATCCCGAGTCGGGTGAGGAACATCTTCATCTGCTCAGCGGTCGTGTTCTGGGCCTCATCCAAGATGACAAATGCATCTGCCAAGGTGCGGCCGCGCATGAACGCAATCGGGGCCACCTCAATGATGCCTTTGTCCAGCAGTCGGTTGGCGCGCTCGCCGTCCACCAAGTCATAGAGGGCGTCGTACATCGGCCGAAGGTAGGGGTCGACCTTCTCGACCATGTCACCTGGGAGGAATCCGAGCTTCTCTCCGGCCTCGACCGCAGGACGAGAGATGATGATGCGCTTGACCTCGTTGCGGAAGAGCGAACCCAGCGCCATGGCCATGGCCAGGTAAGTTTTACCCGTACCCGCCGGCCCAATTCCGAACACGAGGTCATTGCCTCGAATGGCGTTCACGTACATCCGCTGCGTGAGCGTGCGGGGATGAATTCGCTGCTTACCGACACCAATATGGATGGTGTCACTGAAGAGGCCAATCAGGTCGGTGTGGGGCTCTGCAAGCAACAAGCGTGCTGCCTGCTCAACGTCTCGGACATTCAGGTTGTACCCCGTGGCCGTGATGGCTTCGAACTGTTGCAGCAGTGTGGCGGCAAGCTCAACTGCATCCTCGCCTCCCAAAACCGTGAGCGATTGACCGCGCTGTGCCACATCCACGGTCAGTACTTGGCTCACCAACTTCAGGTGTTTGCCCAGCTCTCCCACGACCTCACGCAAGGTATCAGCGGTCTCGAACTCGAGCGTGACCCGGAAGGGACGTTCCTCATCTCCTGTCTTCGCTACGGGCGAACGGATGACCCGCGGAGAGGGTGTGCTGCGTAGATTTTCGACCTCGATGTCTCACCTCTTGGGCATATAAGGATCCTAACCCGGGACGTTATGGCTCGGGTGATCTGTGGGAAAACCCAAGGCCGTAGCCCATATCTACAAACGGCTATTCCCATGAATATCTCAACAGGATAGAGCCGACGTCACCCTGATTGGAGGTCGTCATGTTGGTTGGTGTTCCTAAGGAAATCAAACCCCAAGAGAACCGTGTGGGCCTTATTCCCGCCGGTGTTCGTCAGCTGGTATCGAATGGTCACAGCGTGATCGTCGAGCAGAGCGCTGGCGCTGGTTCAGGCATCCCCGACAACGAATACATCGCCGCTGGAGCAGAGATCGTGTCCACCGCCGAAGAGGTCTGGACTCGGTCGGGAATGATCTGGAAGGTGAAGGAGCCCATCGCCCCAGAATACCCCCGCATGCGGGAAGGGCAGATTCTCTACACCTACCTTCACCTGGCTCCCGATCGGCCCCAAACTGACGCGCTCCTGAACAGTGGTGTCGTCGGAATCGCTTACGAGACGGTCCAAGACCCTGACGGATCCTTGCCGCTGCTGACTCCGATGTCCGAGGTTGCAGGCCGACTGAGCATTCAGGCCGGTGCTCGCTGCCTTGAGCGTGTGAGCGGCGGACGCGGCGTTCTGCTCGGCGGTGTCCCCGGTGTGCCTCCAGGAAAGGTCGTCGTCATTGGTGGCGGTATCGTGGGCCTGAACGCCGTGCGAATGGCCATGGGAATGGGCGCTGATGTGACCGTCCTCGACATCTCGCTCGATCGCCTCCGTTGGTTCGACAACAACTTCCAGGGTCGGGTGAAGACCCTGTACAGCTCCGCGCACAACCTCGAGGTTGCCCTCGGTACCGCGGACCTGGTTGTGGGTGCGGTCCTTGTGGCGGGCGCCAAAGCGCCTCACCTGGTCACCCGATCTCACCTGTCGCTGATGCAACCTGGTGCGGCCATCGTCGACGTCGCAGTGGACCAAGGTGGCTGCGTAGAGACGACCCATGCCACCACACATGCCGACCCCATCTACGTGGTCGACGGCATCGTTCACTACGCTGTGGCGAACATGCCTGGTGCAGTCGCGCGTACCTCAACGTTCGCGCTCAACAACGCCACGATGCGTCAAGGCGTGATGATCGCCAATATGGGCTGGGAAGCCGCGGTCGCTGCAGACCCGACCTTGCGTCCTGGGGTCAATGTTGCCGATGGGAAGATCACATACGAGGCTGTCGCCAAGGCCCACGGCCTCGACTACCACCCCCTGGCGTAGACCGCGTCGCCTGGGGACACCCTCAGGCTACTTACGATACTTTGCCTTGAACATCTTCATCGCTGTCCCGAAGATCACTGAGGGTACGTTTCGGTTGTTAGCGAGCTGCTGAAGGTCGCGCTTGTGCAGACCCTGCAGTAGCCTGAGTGCCACAGATGGTGGCGTTTTGGGGTTGTTCACCAGCGCCACCTGCACCGGGTACTTGCGGGTGAACTCTTTGTTGTCCGCAATCAGGCGTACAACCTCATCATGGAGGTTCTTGTTGCCCGCAAATGAGGCAACCTCATTCGGGGAGAGCCTTCCGGACTTCACCACCGCCGCCGCGACAATCTTGTTTGAGTCCCGAATCAAAATCTTTCGGGCTTCCTGGTTGCCCATGTAAGCCAGCTTGATTTTCTTTCCGACGGTCATGTCTCGAAGTTGCTGCTCAAGGCTGACTCGCTGCGGCGCCTCTTCGTTCTCGGGGCGGGCTTCTCCCTCCTCGGATTCGTGAGTGAGGTCCCACGAGAAATCATCCACCTCGTTGTCAAAGTTGAATTTGAAAGCACCAAACTTGCCTGAGTCGGTCTCCACCTTGCCCAGATCGAACATGTCGAGGTCAGGTTGGGCCGGCGACTCGACGACCGGCGGAGGGGCGGGAGCCTCCGGGACGACCTCTACAGCAGCCTCTGCCTCGCCCTCAGGCACATCCTCGCCGGATGACGTTGGCCCATCATCGAAGAGGTCGTCAAGGGCATTTTTCTTCGGTGCTGGACGCGCCTTTGCCGCAATCTCCACCGGTTTTTGCTGCTGGAATGGACGACTGTCTGGAACCTCCGGAAGGCTGTTGTGCAACCTGAGGAAGGACTCGGCATTGGCCAGTTCGTCGTCTGAGCAGAGCGGATTGCCGTGCAACGCGAGAAAGACTGACGGCGTCATGAGCAGCCGCTCTTGGTTTCGGACAAGGATCTCGCAGAGGCCTGCGTCTGCACGTGCCGCCACCATCTCCGCGGCACGGTCCGGCGTATTTCGAATCTGAAGCAGTCGCTGATCGAGCTCGCGGTCAGGCTTGAACTGCGCGATGAACTCCAGCACCTTCGGAAACGTGCTCTGAGAAATTCCGCTAATGATCTGCGGCACCGGCATGGCCTTCATCGTCCCGCGAGCAGCCTTTGCTACAGCACGGTCTTTATCGACAGCGAGCACGTACAGCAGCGCGAGCTGCACGTCAGCAGTACACGGAATCAATCCCTTTGCGACCGCCACCTTGGCTGAGCGAGGTGCGCCTGGAGAGACAGACTTTCTAAATGGAGCTGGGATGCCCAGCCGCTCGAACGGGATGCCCATGCCTTAATGGTACCCCTGATTGCAGCCAAGGTGTCCAACTATGGCCAGCAATCAGCCGTTGTTTCTCTCCCAAAGGATGCGGAGACCCTTGAGCGTGAGGTGCTCATCGTGATCATCAATCTCATCACACGCACCACCGATGAGGCGCGCGAGGCCACCTGTGGCCACGCACCGCGGCCGCTCTTGGAATTCGTCCTTGCAGCGACGGGCGAGTTCATTGACCAAGCCCACGTAGCCCCAAAAAAGGCCAGACTGCATGCTCGCGACCGTATTTGTGCCGATGGCCTGAGCCGGACGCTGAAGCGGCACTCTGGGCAGCTTCGCTGTGCGCGTGAACAGTGCATCTGCGGAGATCTGATAGCCCGGAGCAATCGCTCCACCGATGTAGTCGCCGGTTGAGCTGACGCAGTCGAAGGTTGTCGCGGTACCAAAATCCACGACCACGAGCGGTCCGCCGTGATCCTCAAAGGCGGCGACCGCGTTCACGATGCGATCTGCACCAACTTCTCTGGGGTTGTCCGTCCGAACACGCATGCCCGTCTTAATGCCGCGCCCGACAACCAAAACTTCACACTTGAGGTACCGGCGAACGGCCTTCTCGATCGCGTAGAGCACGCTCGGCACCACACAGCAGACAGCGACCCCCTCGACCTCTTCAATGACGATCTCTTCGTGGTCGAGCAGCTGAAGCAAGGCCAAGCCAAACTCATCTGTGGTCCTCGGGATGGTGCTCACACGCCATAGGTGCTTCACCTCGAGGCCATCGAGTGCACCGATAACGGTGTTTGTGTTTCCGACGTCTATACCGAGCAACATGGTCGCCTCTCTACCCAGAGTCCGAGGGACAGTCCAGCCGCAGCACAGACACACCGATGCCACCAGGCTCGGCGGGCAGATGCTGAGCGGCAACACGGTGCCGGTGTTTCATCAACCTCTCCATGGTCAGCGCAGTTGCCTTGCAGAATGGAAGCGCAGAGACAAACACCAACTCATCCACGTACAGGCAGCCGTCTGATGCGCTGAGAATACTGTGATCATGCGTCCAGCTCTTGAAGAGCGCGTTGGTGGACACATCTCGGTAGTGCAGGCCCGGCTCAATGAGGGTGATGTCCATTGGCCAATCAATCCCGAGCGGACTCAGCCGCGCCCGAACACTCGCATGTCCTGAGTCTGTGGCCAGGGTACGACGGAGTACTTCTTGGTCTGCTTCAGACATGGTCATGTAGACGTAGGGCCTGAACTCCCGGGCGAGAACCTGTGGGTCGGTCTTGTGGACCCACACGGCCTGCGGCTCGCACAGAAAGCGCGTCCACACCCTCAGTCGCCAAGTCCGGCTCACTCGGCCACCATCGATACATCGCCTGCGAGTACTGGGTGACCATCGACGATCAACGCGCCATCGTTTCGCACATCGGTGGCCACACCCTGAACATCGCCAACGCGAACCTTGCGTCCAAGGGTGTGACTGCGCGACCGCCACAACGACAGATCGGGCTGTCCATCCGTTGGAACGGATTCTACTGCTCGAACCAAGCGCGTCAGCAGTCGAGCCCTGTCTTGGGGGTCACCCGTCACTCGGCGCATGCTCGTAGCCAACGGGAGGCCCGGAAACTCTTCCTGGTTCACGTTGATGCCGACCCCGAGCACCACAAACCGCACGCGCTCTGCTTCAGCAGATAGCTCCGCGAGGATTCCGCCCAGCTTCTGACCATCCGAAGTGATGAGGTCGTTGGGCCATTTCACCTGACAATCGAGCACCTCAGCCATTGCCGCCGCCCACGCCAGGACGCATACGGGCGCCAGTTGTGGTGGCACCTCGGGACACAGGACAAGACTGAAGAGGAGATTCTCCCCACGGCCGCTCTCCCACAGTCTTCCCAGACGACCACGTCCAGCGGTCTGCGCATCGGCCACCACCAAGGTACCGCTCGGGTCATCGAGTGAGTCGGCAATTCGTCGGGCCTCTGCATTGGTCGATCCGCACTCCTCGAAGAAGGTCACGTCTCGTTCCAGGCGCCATCCAAGGGTGTGCCGACCGAACCCACCGTCGCTCACCAGCGTGTAGCCGTGACCAGCCTCACCCTCGATGACGAGCCCTTCTTGTCGAAGTGCCTGCATTCCCTTCCACACCATGGTGCGAGACACACCAAGGCGCTCGGCGAGCTGCGCGCCGTTGGCTCCGCCCTCGTCGATGGCGACCAGTAGCTGCGCCAAGTCCATCGTTATGCGTCTGAGTCGCAGTCTTCGTGCGTACCGGGCTCGGTGATCGGCACCAGGTTGTTGTCAATGCGCATACCCTCGATGTGGTGCGACGAGACCCGAATACACGACAGCGCGGTGTTTGACGGACACGCCTCACACGGGATGTCCAGGTTCGACGCGAGCGTACACAAGGAATCCACGTCACCGAAGTCGGGGAGGAGTGTGACGATCTCTTCGACGCCAAACACAGCCTCGTAGCGCATCCCTCCGATGGTCTGTCCGTCAGCCGAGATGGTGGTGTCAAAGTCAAATGACTCAAATCGAATCTCACCCCCATATGCTCCGAAGGTCGAGTCCTCGACCCGACCCGAGACGTAAGGAAGCTCTGATGTGGGGATCTGATTCATCTCGATCGTTCGTGCGCAGGTGTTCTGCTCAACCGGCTCGACGCCTTCCAGACCGATGCCAGCAAGGACATTGAGGTACGGTCCATCAACATCCAGGATCTGGACCATGATTGGCCATCGGAAGATGGCATTCATCAGCTCGCCGGCGTTCTCGCCGATCAGCATCTCTCCACCGGTGAAGCTCAGCGTGAAGGTTGCACCCTCAAGCTCTGTGCTCGCCTCCAAGGGAGACCCATAGTGGGACGTGGTGAAGCTGACGGTGGGTGCGCCGCGGCAATAATTCAGCGTCACCGCGTACGTGGTCGACGGCGCGAGCGGCTCATCCGGCATGTAGGTGATGGTGAGTCCATCTTCTGAGACGGTGGTCTCCCCTTCGAACTCCGCCTCGACACTGGCCGTGGAGTCGGGCTCTGAGAGCTCGAAAACAACTGGGTCCAGATAGTAATGACCATTCGCTCCGTCGAGCGGTTTCACCTGATTGACGGTGGTCTCACAACTGGCGGGGGGCGAACCATCCAGGTCAGATTGATCGCCATTCTCTGAGGAATCTTTGACCTCTCCACAGCCTGCGAGGAGGACGCTGAGGGCCAATGTATGTAGTGCAAAAGTCATGGTTCCGTCATCGTACCAAGGTCTGAGAGACCCTGCCGCCCACAGGCGTGGTAAAGATTGAGCATGATGGATCTTCAGGATGGCACTCGGCTCGATCCCGGGGTGGTGATGCTCTGGCGCCTGCAGCGCTTGGTTCGCATGGTGATGATTGGGCTACCAACCTTGATCGGACTGGGATTCTTTGCGTCCAGCTTCGTTCGCACAGAGCTCGCTGCAGTACTCGTGGTCACCCTGATCGCCATGAACCTGGTGTTCGCCCTGTTCTGGCCTTCCCTCGAATACAATGCCTATCGCTACCTCGTCAGAGACCACGACCTCCTGGTGCAGCACGGTGTCTTGTTCCGCCGCTGGTCATCCGTCCCGCACAGCAGGATTCAGCACGTGGACACCAGACAGGGGCCCATCGAACGTGTGTTTGGCCTCTCGCGCCTGATTGTCTTCACTGCAGCTGGCAGCCTGGCCGATGCAGCCATTCCGGGGCTGAAGACCCAGGACGCTGAGCATCTGCGAGACGAACTGTCTCGGCGCGGGGGGGACGATGGCGTCTGACCAGGACGACAAGACACCGCTGCCAGAAGATCCAACTGACATCTTCATTCGGCCCCAGCCTGGGCAGCTTGAGCCTGAGGAGGACCAACCCACCGAGGAGGCCCCCCGACCTGCATCCCTCGCCGTACCCAACGAGCCTACACATGTCTCCGATGACCAGCGACCCGTCACGATCGAGAGCCTGGCGTATGGATACCATCGCGATGAGCGCACCTTGGGCGAAGATCTTGAGGAGGTCTCTGAGACCGTGGGGGTCCACCTCGAAGAGGACATCACCCAGACCGTTGGCGTCCACCTTGAAGAGGAGGGTCCCAGCCTGACCCTCGGCGACCACCTGGAACCAGCCGGGTTGCACGATGCCGAGACGATCATCGCGCCAGACACACCGTGGAGAGGCCTGCACCCGGTCAGTCTGGCTGTGAACCTGATCCCACGGGCCTGGCAGACCATACGCGGACTCTGGCCGATCCTCCTCGTCGTCGTGCTGAGCGGTGAAAGCATTGGCATGCGCTTCGTCGACATGCTCGTGATTCTCATGTTCGCCCTCGTGAGCGTGTGGAACACCTTCATCCACTGGGCGACACTGCGTTACCGAATCCACGCGGGACGCCTCGAGATCCGGCAGGGGCTCCTCAACCGCTCAGCGCGAACCATCGATCCTGCACGCATCCAAAACATCGAACTGGTCCAGAATCTGTTTCACACTTGGTCGGGATTGGTCGAGCTTCGGATCGAGACCGCAGGCGAGCAGACAACCGAAGGACTCCTGTCTGCACTGTCCGTGGAAGACGCCACAGAGCTTCGAAATCAGCTCGCCGCCATCGGCTCATTGGCGAAACAGGGTGATGAAGATGAGCGTGAGGCCGACACCGTTGCGCAAATCGGGCTGACCGAGATCCTCGCATTCGGTCTTACGCAGCGCACCATCGGGACTGTGGCAGTGATCACCGCCATCGGCCTCGAGGTCATGGGCCAAGGCGGCCCTGACGTCGCCGCAAACCTGACCAATACTATGCAACCCACGATGGTGATTGCCGCGTTCATGCTGGCCTTTGTGGTCTCTTGGACCATCTCAGCCATCAGCGCAATCTTCCGGTTCTATGGGTATCGCATGGTCCACCTGGGCGATGCCATCCGAACTGAGCAGGGCCTGACCACCAAGCGTCGCGTTGAGATCCCACTCAGCAAGGTCCAGCTTGTGCGCTCCGATGAGCCGCTGATGCGGCGAATGATGGGCTACGGCACCGTGCTCATTGAGACTGCCGGGCTCGGGTTTGTTGAAGGCCAACAGCGAACAGCAGAGGGGATGGTCCCCATGGTGGAGCGGCAAGACCTCGGCCGGATTGCGACCACGGCCGCGCCGCACGCTGACGTTGACCCTTGGGCCGCGAGCCTCAACCCTGCCCACCCACGATCACTGTACAGGGCCCTCGCAGGAGCCACCATCCGCGTCAGCATCCTGATTGCGCTGGGCATGAGCTTCTTTGGCCCCATCAAGTGGGCGCTCCTGGGGTTCCTCCCCATCGCTTGGATCGGCGCTTGGCTGGACTGGGCAAAGCAAGGGTGGCTGGTCACAGACAGCGCCATCGTCTCTCGTCGAGGATTCTTCAACAGGCGGACCTTCATCGTCAGCCGAGACAAGCTCCAGAGCGTTCACTTGGTGCAGGGTCCGCTGATGCGACTTCATGGCCTAAACCGACTGGTCGTCAGCGTGGCCGGAAGTCGGATCGCACTTCCTGAGACGGGCGAAACGGACACAGCGTGGCTTCAGACCGAGCTGAATCGCTCAACCATCTGAGTTCAGCTGAGTAGCCAGTGAACGGCCCAGCAGCTGGCAAGGACGCCCATAAAGTCCGCCGCAAGGCCTGCTGGAACAGCATGACGGATCTTCGTGACCCCGATTGAGCCGAAGTACACCGCCAAGACATAGAAGGTGGTCTCAGTGGAGCCGTTCATGGTCGAGGCAATGTTCCCCACCAGCGAGTCTGGACCGTGGGTCTCGATCAACTAAGCCGTGATGCCAAACGCACCAGATCCGCTGAGGGGTCGCAGGAGCGCAAGGGGCAGCACATCTCCAGGAATTCCGACGGCCTGTGTCACAGGACTCACCCAGTCTACGATGCGCTGCAGACCACCCGAGGCACGAAGCATACCGACCGCGCTCAAGATGGCCACCAGGTAGGGAATGATCATGACGGCGAGGTTGAAGCCCTCCTTCGCACCCGAGACAAAGACCTCGTAGACCTTCACGCCGCGCACCACACCAATGAGGAGCATGCCGAAAATCAAGGCCGGCATGATCCACTGGCTGGCCGCCTCCCCGAAAGCATAGACCACCGTGACGAGGGCCACCAAGGCCATCATGGCCACACCAAAAGGAAGCAGGGAGAGCGGATTGAATGGAGCCGGGTCCCTGGGGTGTGCGGGGGCCGGGCTGGTCTTCGCGAACACTGGGATTCGCGAGAGCAGGATGGCCGCTGAGATGCCAACGACAGTCGAGGCAGCCGTTGCCAGCAAGGTCGTTGGGAAGATGGCTGCAGCGTCCGCTGAGCCTTTCAGCGCGCGGAGACCGATGATTCCTGTGGGCAGCAGCGCCAGCCCGCTCGTGTTGATGGCCAGGAACAGCACCATCGCATTGGTCGCCGTTCCCTTCTGTGTGTTGAGATCGTTGAGCTCCTTCATGGCCTTCAAGCCGAATGGTGTGGCGGCATTACCCAGCCCGAGCGCATTCGCTGCGATGTTCATCACCATCGCCCCCATCGCGGGATGGTCTGGGGGAACATCGGGAAACAGGCGCACCAGGACTGGCCGAATGAGGCGCGCCATGAAGGCCAAGCCCCCAGCCTCTTCCACCACCTTCATGAGGCCCAGGAACAGGGCTATGTAGCCCA
>Ga0115012_10000604_pt1 | contig 20384 bp, 14 predicted proteins | sample TroAtlMetagenome_FD_88706 | JGI IMG/M metagenome (GOLD analysis project Ga0115012, IMG submission 88706) | Marine eukaryotic phytoplankton communities from Atlantic Ocean - Tropical Atlantic ANT10 Metagenome | ecosystem: Environmental > Aquatic > Marine > Oceanic | place: Tropical Atlantic...
AGGAGGGCTTTGTCGACAATCTGCTTTGCCACGTTGGGGTTCTCTTCAAAGAACTCGCCTAATTTTTCGTAGACAATGGTTTGAACGATTCCTGTGACTTCACTGCTGACCAGTTTATCCTTTGTTTGGGATGAAAAGGATGGGTCTGGGTGCTTTACACTCACCACTGCAGCAAGACCTTCACGGACGTCTTCACCGCCGAGCGCATCACCTTTGAGCAGATTACGCTTCTTGGCATAACCGTTCACGCAACTTGTGAGTGCTGTTCTCAAACCAGACATGTGAGTTCCACCGTCTTTGTTTTTGATGATGTTGGTGAAGCACTGGATGGATTCACTGAACGCATCTGACCACTGAAGGGCAAGTTCGACTTCAACTGGACCCTTTTCAATGTCTTTTGAGCCCGCAATAGTGATGACATTCTCATGCATGACCTCTCGGCGTTCATTCAATTGTTGGACAAAATCACTGAGACCGCCTTCATAATGATGGTCAACATCATGCGATTCTTCACCACGTTGGTCACTGATGACGATTTTGAGCCCTGCGTTAAGGAAGGCCGTCTCCCTTACCCGGGTATTGATCTGTTCAAATTCGAATTCGATAACTTCTGTGAAAATCGTCAAATCCGGCTTGAACGAAATAATCGTACCCGTATCCTCGCATGTGCCGATTTCCGCCAGAGGCGCAACAGGGACGCCCGCTTCATATCGCTGGAAGTAGATGACGCCACCACGATGAATGGTGACATCCATCCATTCTGAGACCGCATTGACTGCCGATACGCCGACGCCGTGAAGACCACCTGACACCTTGTAGGAACTGTTGTCAAACTTACCTCCTGCATGGAGTTTGGTCATAATGACCTCTGCGGCAGAAATCCCATATTCTTCGTGAATACCAACCGGTATGCCCCGCCCGTAGTCCCTGACGCTGATCGAATGATCTGGATTGAGGATGATGTCGATTTGGGCGGTATGACCTGCAAGATGTTCGTCAACTGAGTTGTCGACCACTTCCCAAATGCAATGGTGAAGGGCTGTTCCATCGTGTGGATCTCCGAGGTACATTCCAGGGCGTTTTCGAACCGCCTCTAACCCTTCCAAAACCTGAATGCTCGAAGCACCATATTCGTCGCTCATTTTTAATTCCTCAAGATGGGTCGGATGCAGTATATTTTGATGATTGGATTTGCGGCAGAATCAGATGAAAATTTCAACATAATTTGCGGCGCAGTACTCAACTTTCTATACCTCGCACTCCCCTACAATATTACCCTGTGACGAGGGGGTATAAAGGTAGTGCAATATCCCCTTCTTAGACCCGTAAAAAACCCCTAAATTAAGACATTCAAAACCATCGATTTCCGACCCTAATCTCGGCGTCAAAAAGACATGAATTTCAACCAATCTCAGCGAACAGCCCATGCGAGAGCGTTAAGAAGCGGGCCCAAGTCCGAAAGGCATGGCTGACCCGTTGGTTTGTGTGTCCCTCGAAGGAACAACTGTGAAAGAAATGCTCGATGAAGCGGCCCGTGCAGGAATTGCAGGCGCTGATTTGATCGAAGTTCGATTCGACCGATTGTACCTGAGTCGACCAGAGCCAACCGTCACAGAAAACGAAGAAGGTGAAGTGACAAAAACAATGCCTCCCGCCAATGAATGGCCTGTTCGGGACTTCACCGATATCGATGTTGATGCATCGATTACTGCTCTAAAGGAAGGCATTGCCCTTCCTGTCATTTTCACTGCACGACCCGTTCGAGAAGGAGGATACTTTTCAGGTGACGAAGCACAACGTATCGACGTGCTGAAGCAAGGCATCGCTTCAGGAGCGACCTGGGTTGATCTCGAACTCTCCATCAAGGAAAAAGACCGTACAGCCCTCGTAGAAGAGGCAAAGAAAGCATCCTGCAAGATCGTCGCATCGATGCACGACACCGATAGCACCCCAAGCGCCGAAGAGATTCAAAACATCATCACATCGAACGCTGAAATGGGCGACATGGTCAAATTCTGCGGCACAGTCAACGACCACCAAGATGCGCTTCAGATTGTCGAAGCCACTCACGCATTGGCCTCAGAAAAAGTGGCCTACGCTGCAATGGCCCTTGGCAACGGTGGCGATTGGGCTCGTTTGCACGCTCCAGTCCTCAACCAAGCCATGGTTTATGCAACGATGCGCAACGAATTCCGACTCTCCGATAAAGGACTTGTCAACGTACGAGACCTCAAGGAAGCCTGGAATTTACTAGAATACTGAGCCCATAAGGGCGTCTGAGAGGCGAGCAGGGCTTGTCAGCCCCCGATTGTCGTCAAAGGTCCAATTCTTCACCTGAAGGCACATCCATCGACCCGGGCGGAGGCGTTGTCAACAACTGCCCGGCCTGAGGCGGCACAGAAACCCCTGGTAATTGATCGGGCAAGGGTGAATTTGGCTGACCAATCGTTTGTGGCATTGGAGCCACAGGCATTGTCGACGAGGGGGCCTCTTGGCCAAATTGAGGCAAATCTGCTGGCCGTTCAAGTGAAGGGACAAGCCCCTCCGAGGCATCTTTGGGCGAGAGCCCTGCTTTCATGTACCTTGCATTAAGGATGAAAGGAGCTGCTAAAGCACCAAGTAAAACAACCATGAAGGTAAGAGCAACGGTGTAAGGAGGCAGGATCAATGAACGGCTTGTCGTGACAATAGTGACATCAGCAGCAATCGTTACATCTGGCGCATCTGAATCATAGTCATGGATATTGTCCCAAGCATCAACAATGAGGTAGAAGTCTTGCCAGTCCGCACCCCCCCATATTGGAGTGTAAACCTCGGCTTTGTCGAGGTTCAAGGCAAAGTTGACCGAACTTACACGCTCATATTCATGTGAATCGCGGTATGATTTCCAGCCAAGTGGATTCCAACTTCGCCATTCTGGAGGGATGTCGCTCAACGACTCTTCCAAGTCACCTTCGTAGCACCACCAGGTCTCTCGCTGGCTACATTCATAGGAGGAACGGTAGGAATCATATTCTGCTGTTGTCAGCAAGTAGACATCGCCTGTGACGGGGTTTGCATCTGCATCTTGTAGCGTCACACAGATGGTTGTACGGTGGGTTGCTGAAAGATTCAATCGCAGTACGCCAGCACTGTTGTTACCGATCAGCATCGTCGTGTAGTGGCTTGTTTCAAGTGGCTCAAGAACTGGTAAGTTCCACATGTTTTGTTGGTACATCCATGGCTCTTCAGGCCCAAGACCGGATTGAGCGGCATTTTGTTGGGAGGGCCCATTTTGATTCCCCTCGTAATAGTAATCGTCTTCGTAGTACATTCCATCATAATACGGGTCATAACTGCCAGAATAATGTGGAACGAGAGCCATGCGTTGCATGGTTTGATTCCATTCAATTGCTTGCGTATCACCTTGGCAAGCATCTGCAGCTTGGGCATGAGTGAGGATTGGCGTTGAAAACGCACCCGATAAAACAGGCATCATCATGATGAGGACCAATGTCAAAGCCATGTGATTTCGCATACTCATGACCTCCCTACAAACTTCCCTGAACTTGAAGGTTCAAGGTAGTAGCGGTCAACCGCGCCTTCGAAGTGGGCGAACATACCCACTGTCATCGCTTCGACGCTCATCCTTTGACAAAATCCCTGGTGCAGGCGGTGGCGTGTGGTGATCCATGCCGAGTAGACCACCTTGGTTCTCAACGAGTTCCACATCTGCATAAGATTCTGCGGCCTGCTTTGCTTCATCTTCAAGATCCGAAGGTTCACGCATAACGAGGTATCCAAGGATAAGGGCCACGGCAATGAGGGCGACAAAGGTAGCAAGGTCTGAGCCCGCTTCTGTAAGCCAACTCTTCCAATCATCAACACTGAAATCCGAAAGGGAAGGAGCTGCATTTGGTGGCGTACTTACTTCGATGTCTTGAGTCATCTCAACACACATGCCTAGGCCATCACAGACCTGAATCATGAGCGTGTAGACGCCTGGGTCTTCATAGGCCGCTGATATTCGAGAGGTCGAACCAGAAAGTGGGTCAACCCAATCGTCTGCGGGGTCGCCATTTTCATTTTCATCAACCTCAATGTCCAAGTCCCATCGCACAACAAGGTCTGGGTTCAATGATTCATCCCGATCTGAAATTGAACCATCGTTGACGTTGGTATCCCTGTAGAGGGCAATGCCGAGATCAACTTCCAAATCTGAGATGTTTGCACTCAATGAGTTTGAATCCCCCGAGAAGATTTCATCAGGTATCAAGAGGTTATGAATCACAGGTGGGTGATCAACCAACACAGTGAATGATGCTCGACTCACATCGCCAGTGCCAAAGGCATCACGGACTGTGAGGGTCACGGTGTATTCACCTGGAAGCGTGAATGCGTGCCAAGGCGAGGGTTCCGAGTTGATCGGCGAACCATCACCAAAGTCCCACGTGTACTGAACAAGGCCGTTCCAATCGGGAGATTCTGCCTCAAGTGGAATGTATTTGCCTTCGAACATACGGTCACCATCACGGGTGCCATCCGAGTCAAAATAGAGCAGTGTGTGTGGTGCAGCGTAGGTATCACCTGCTTCGTTGAAGGTTCTCGACCACATGTCCGGCATCGTTCCTTCTTCGAAGGTGGTCGAATCTGTGATTAATTCTCCATCAATCCAAGCATCCAAGATTCGAACGGAGATAATTGGTAGTGGATTGGCCATCTCAATGGTAAGGATTCGTGGAGTGCTTGCCTCGCCCGCCTCATCAAAGACGACAAGTGTCACACTGTGAATGCCCGGTTCGGTGAAGGTGTGAGTGACCTGTGGTCGATCCCCAAAGGTCCCATCAGAAAAGGTCCAGTTGAATGTCAAATCTGATGAATCTCCGACGGTGCCATCCGGATCAAATGAATCCCTGCCATCGAAAGTGTAGGGGGTATCCACCTGACCATCTTCGACTCTAAAATCAACCGTCGAAGAGCCTGTTGTCGCCGTTGTTCGGACAATGAAATCACTCACTGGGAGCTGATTGTGGACCATGACGCTCAGGGTGGTCGTAACGGAACTACCATCGTCATCTGTGACAGTCAGTACAACGGATTTCAACCCTGGAGAGTTCCAAGCAGGCATTGGGTTCGCACTGTTCGAGGTCGTGGAGATAAATTCGTCCGTTCGGTCGCTAATACCCCCATCGAGGTTGACTCCATCCGGGAACGACCACTCGTAGGCAACAATAGTACCATCATCATCAGTGAATACATCCGGCATGACAATGGCCGTGTAGGTGTAGGTGGAAAGGTTATCAGTGAAAATTTGGAACGGGATTCTGTTATTGACATTCACAATGATTTCTTTGATGCCCGTGTTGATTCCATCTGAAACTGTAAGCGTCAGGTTGTAGGTCGCAACAGTACCTGAAATATCGCCCCATTCGTGGGCGTATTCGTAAACGCCGATGCCCGAATCGATTGTACCATCGCCCCAGTCCCAACTGTACTCCAGTCGATCCGTTGGAACATTGTCGATGGTTCGAGCAGCAGAGAAGAGAATCAATTGATTGGTCAAGATGTTAATTTCATTCTCAATCACGACATTGTTCACCGTGATGATTGGCAATGGCGGGGTTGTGTCACTGACATTGATTTGCAGGACCGATGTTTCCGACCACGTGTTGCCTTGATCCATGACACGCAGCGTGACGTTGTAGACGCCAGCTGATTCGTAAGATCGCAGAGGTGATTTCAGACCCGAGGTGCTGTTATCTCCGAAATCCCAAGCATAGGCGATTGGAGCATCGAGGTAGGGCAACGAGTTGTTGTCCAAGGACAAGCCCCATGCGTCAAATCCATCGCCTGTGAACTGAACATTTTCCCACGTCTGCGTAGCGTTCGGGTCGAGGGTCCCATTTGCCGTTGGCTTCATGTTGTTGAGGACTTGGGGCGCTGTGGTGATGCTGTCAACAGTGGTTCCAATCATGTCCACCATGTCCATTTTGAAGGTGTATTGTCCGTTCAGAGGTGCGGTGAACCAAAACGATTCTTCTGTGGCCACACCGCCGCCTGCTGCAACCCTCTTGGTGAGGCGATCAACCTCAACACCTGACGCGTCAAGCACAGTCATGGTCACATCAAGGTCTTCAAAGAAGGCGTTCGAGAAGACCTCGTAGTCAATTTGAGCAGTATCGGGGGCGCCATCACCATCACGGTCGATTTGTGCGTCCGTTGCGGTCACAGTGAGGCTTGCAGGTGCTGTGATGCGTGCAGCTTCGATATCCACGGTGCCTTGAGGATACGATGAGCCGCACGAAGTGTAATCGCAATCAGCGACCGTACTTGCATACCATGTGATGGCCCATACCTCATTCGTGAGGTTCCCAAACCCTGGAACAAGAGCAGTAGCCACATTGTTTTGGAAATTAAGATCGGTCACCGACCAAAGCCCGTCAGCAGTGGATTGACTGACGACAACACCATCGAATTGGCTCACATCAGCAGTCAAGCGCATGGTCAGAGGGGCTGGTGATGCGCTACCAGGCGTGAACTTGAAGGCACGAATCCCCCATCCTTCTACGGTATGTCCAGTCGAGGACCAAGGCCCAGCCCAATCGCTGTTGGTATCGGCAGGTTGGACCCTACAGAACGAGTTTGAAGAGCAGGTCGGGGTTAAATCAAGGTTTGAAAATCCGTAAATGCCCTGTGTTGAATCAAGGACGGCTGCGATTGAGAAATTAGCAAAGATCTCGCCCATGGTTCGGCCTAACATCCCACTCTGTCCGCTGACTGGTGACAAAGCAAGGTTTTCGACACCCAAACCGCCTGTCGCAGAATCCTGAACAAGTTGTCGAACCGCTGGACCACCGCCAAGGTGGTCGGCAAGGTACATTGTGAAAATGAATCCTGCGCCGTAATCAGCAAACCGTTGATTCCACCATCGCACCGAGAGTTCGGAGGCTGATGTCCATTGATTCAGGTGGGACACAAGGGTTGAATCGGCCCCGAAGCACAGGTAAATCGCAACATCCGCATTGCCTTCATCGATCCATAGATTTTCATAAGGATCCTGCGCATTGTGCAGGAGATGTTCCATTTCGTGCGCTAAAATCGATTTGCCCCATGAGAGGGTGATATCGGCGTAATCAACGTACAAGGCCTCTCTTGAAGTCGCCAGAGAAGGTGCGAAGTAGCCTCCGATGTTGAAGGCACCATCGATGTCATAGATGACAATCTGTACTTGACAGTTATTGTCGACATCTGGCGGTGCAAGGCCACGTCCATCGGAGTAATCCTTTCCATAATAGGTGGTCATGGTAGGGTAAATTGTGCTGTCCCAAGAGGATGCGAGGTTGTTGAGTACGGTGGATGAGAGCGTTCTACCACTCTGGACCAAGAACGCAACGGTGTTGGTTGTTTTTGCCACATACACATCAATAGAGCCTCCTGAAGTTGGCACGGTGAGCTGGTCGTTCACCACGTGAGGGTTGCAGGCCCGCCCTGCGGCACGAGCGGAGGTTTGAGGTTGAATGACCATCTCTTCTGCCCCTGGACGCCCCTCTTCAATCCAGGCGTTTTTCAAGAAAGAAAACGCTGAAACCACCGGGACTTCTTCTTCGATCATGATGTATTCTCGCCCTTGCGAGGGGTCGAAATCCGCAATATCTCCAATAATGGTCCCACCTGCATCATAGACCTCAACGACCTCGGTTTCGGACGACGCAGAGGCTGCGGGAGCAAGAAGCGGCGCGAATAATGCTGCGCAGAGAACAGTGACGAGAAAGAGGGCAGATGTAGAGCGCGGTTCCGACATTGATGACACCTCAGGTATTCGCATTACTGCTTAACAACTGCACGACTTGAAAAGAGGTATTTAAGACTGGGTCTATGAGGCTTCACATATGCTCACGCGAACTCGGAGTGGTTTACGCCCCCCGAATCATGCCATGGAGGCGCTTATTCTCGCATTTTTGATGCTTACAGCTTGCCTGAGCACGACCCAAGCCCAGAGCATCAAGGAACCGTACCAAATTGTCGATGCTTGTGAGCAGATTGATTCGTTGGAATTCAACGGCACGATTGCCAATGCCTCGATTACGGAACAAGTAAACTTGGGACCAAGAACCACTGGATCAAACGGCAGCGCCGACCTTCGCACGATGATCCATTCGGAATTAAGTCACTTAGAGGTTGCAAATAACACCTACACTGAAGACAACATCACGTTCACTAACGTGGTCGCAAAGTACTCGCCTGGTGAAGCCAATGCATCACGGCCAAGAGTTGTACTGGTTGCCCATTATGATTCACGTGATGTTGCTGAACGAGATCCCGATCAGAATCGGACCATGGAACCAATCCCCGGCGCAAACGATGCGGCAAGCGGTGTTGCAGTCCTGCTTGAACTTGGAAGAATCATACCATCTATGAATCTTGAATACGATGTTGAACTGCTGTTCACTGATGCTGAAGATCAGAATTTTTCCACTGGGAGCCTGTACGGCGCAAGAGCATGGGTCGATAACCAAAGTGAATCTGAGGTGAATCGGACAACGGCATACATCGTCGTGGACATGGTTGGCGATATTTTTCTACAACTCACCCATGTCTACCCCGGCGACAACGCCTTGTGGACCACAATCCCGCCGCTTGCTGCCGCCATTGGCCTCATGGACACCGAAACCGATTGCAATGGTAACTTGGGCAGAGACATTGTCAACATGACCATCAGCACTGGTGTCATCGATGACCATGTGCCAGCACTCAACAGAGGCATCAGGGCGATTGATTTGATCGACATACGCTTTGGCGAAGGTGCTGAACCCTTCGGAGGCCATTGGCATACTCATGAAGATACACCTGACAAAGTCAGCGCTCAATCCTTGCAGGATGTTGGTTCATTGGTGGAACTTGGACTTCGCTCGAATGCATGGATTTTTGATTTCCAGGCCATTGAAGAAAACCAAGACCAAATCGATGAAACCGAGGCTGAAGAATCAGATTCTTCTTCACAAGAACTGGAGGTCGAACGATACACAGGGTTGGCCGTTGTAGCACTCCTTGGTATTGGAGCGGCAATGACCCTGATGCTGGTGCTTGGCTATGCTGTCAATTTACGACGGGAACAATAAAGCGCGGACAAGAAGGGAAAGGCGTATTATCCGCGCACGCACCCAGTTCAACATAGCGGGGGTGAGATGATGGCGGATGACTCTGATTTTGACGAGCGGCGAGAAGCCCTCAAAGCCCGTGTTCAAGCCCAAATCGAAGCTTCAAAAGAAGCTAAATTAGAGCGTCAACAAAACGCTTCTGAAGAACTTGTGGTCGATGAATCCGATTTGAACGATGCCATTGCCCAAGCCAATGAAGAATTCAATGAGCATATGGCATCGATGGAAAATGCCAACGCCTCCCAACTACGAACGCTTGCTGCATCCCTCATTCTTGTCGGTAGCATCCTTGGAATGGCGTCTGGCGGATTGATTCTTCAAGGTAATCCTGCAGACCTCATCAACGCATTTAGCGTGATTGGGAACGATGAATCTGTCGACGTTTCTGGAATTGTCCTCGAACCAGACGGGAGCGCGGTCGCGGACGTCAATGTGGAGTTGATGAACGTCGACTCCGGCGAAGTTATCGGTTTAACAACGACAGATTCCAATGGCTATTTTTGGTTCAAATCGATCGACGTCACGGAATTACAACTGACATTCACGCTCGATGGCCATACAACCGTCGAACGGATCTTCATTCCCGATGGGGCACAAATCAAGCCAATCACGCTCCGTGAAGGAACCGGTACCGTTGTCGAAAATGAAATCGTTTCAAGGGACGGTTGGAATACAGAAAACGCAGTTGCATTATCTACCGCAGTTGGCGTGTTGACCGTGCTCACTGGCTTGATTGGGGTGCAATCAGCAGTCGAGGCTCGAAGGGCAAAACGATACAGACGAACTCAGTACCTCGCTGGCCTTGCCCTGTTTAGCAGGGGCCTGATTATCTTTGGACCTGCTTTGATCCTTGCAGGCATGATGTTACTCATGAAGAGTCGTGATCAATTTTCCGATGTAGGCGGTGAGTGAATGTACCTGATCAGCGTCGAGGGCGGCGATGGTTCGGGGAAGGGTGAAGCTGCTCGTTTACTGCTTGAATTAGCAGCGGAATTTCCGTTCCCTCAAATCCATGCCACACACGAGCCGAGGAGGCACAGTGAACTTGGTAAGTTGGCACTTACATCTGTAAAACTAGGCGATAAGACACCGTTGGAAGAAGCAGGTCTTTTTGCCGCAGATCGACTTGACCATTCACACACATGGATCAGGCCTTTGCTTCAGCAAGGCCATATTGTCATTTCAGACCGCAACATCCACTCATCACTCATCTACCAGGGTGTTGTTGGCAATCTTGGGGTTGAACAGGTCGCAAAAATGAACGCTGCTGCGATGGTTCCAGACCTTGTGTTGTGGATCGATTGTGACCCTGCCAAAGCGATAAAACGTATTCGAACCGGTACATTGCGAATGACCAGTGAGAAGCAAGAGTATTTCGAAACCCCCGAAATTCAAACGACAATTCGCCAAGGTTTCAACGACCTTTTGTCGGGAAAAATCACAGTACCTGCGCCTTTTGACAAGTGCTGCGTCGTGGGCCCGATTCTCAATGAAGGCGGATTAGATGATTTGAAGAAGAAATTGAGGACCGAACTTCGTGCCTTCTTCAACCGAAAGCCAACACCACTCAATGTTGATCCAGATGAAGTTGATCGCCATCTGTTGAGCACCTTAGTCCGGGATGTCAAAAAACAAACGCGACTCCCTGGTGCCCCTCAAGAGAGAACTGCGATTCACATCGGTTGGCTATCAGGCCGTTCCCCCTCACAATGGATGCAAGAGGCAGAAGACAAGTGGCCTGTTGAAAGTGCCCGTGCATACGATGTCCCTGCCACCCCACATGCACAATCATGTTGGTCTGTTCTTGGCACCCTCTCGCTGATTGTCGGGTCAAGTGAAGTGCCTCGACTCCACCGCGCTTTTGGGCCTCATAGGATGGTAACCCAACGGCACACTCAACGACTCGTCAAGTGGTTGGAAGAAGAACGTTGGATCCATAAACAACAATCTCACGTTCCTTTTGCTGAGGCCCAAGTGTTCAAACTTCGAGATGAACGGCTCGGTTATGGTCGCCTAGCACTGGCCATGTGGCCCCTACGTGCCCAGCTCGCCTCATGGCGAAGAGCCAATCCCAAGGCAAACTGGAGTCATGCCTTGTCCGCAATTGCATCCCCCGAAGATGGTAGGACGCCTCCGCCAGCCGTTCGTAAAGGACTTGAAGACATCATGAAACGACTTCACATGCTTTCCAGTGGACATGAGCATTGCCCCGTCCCAAATTCACTTGAGGAATTGCTGGCATGGTGGCAAATCCCACCACCGTGATTACTCTTCTTCGGATTTCAATTGAAACCTTGCATTGCCTGGAAGGACGACATCCGAGGCATGGTCGAATTTTTCTGCACGAGCGCCAATCGATGCTCCAATCAAAATGGCCAAACCTAGTCCAAACGGAGCCCCTGTTAGGGGCCTTGTGAGATTATTCGATTCATAGCCGGTCAACAGTTGGGTAAAACCATCAATGATCAATGGCATACACAAAACGATACCACAAGCAAGCCAAGCCAGTGTTCTGCGGTTTTTGACATAGACATCCACCAACCATTCATCGGGCAGCAACGAGAGGCAAGTATCTCGCACTGTCCAACGATTATACGAGCGCCTCGAGAAGAGAACACCCCCCATCATCAAACCAAAGAAAATGCCGACATCACGCGTGCAAACTGGCATTTGATTGCCACCGATCATCCATGAACGTTCATGATTTTGGTGGCAATTCAGATCCGCAAAGGCATAGATAAAACCGGTGTAAAGGTCCAATTCACTCCAACTGAAGTGATCGTGTTGGTGAAGTGTTCCGTCAGCATGCTCATGAAGTGACCCCTGTGGAGAATTACCGTATGAATTCGAACCGTCTTTGGATGCAAAGTCAAACGTATTTGCTCTGCCGTTGATATCAACGACCGTCCCCTCAGGGAGGATGAATGGTGCAGCGAAGAAGGAAAAGAAAAAGAATCCAGATATTCCTGCAATCCACAGGCCAATTTTCCGCTCCCTTAAGCGGTGTTCGAGCCCGTTTTTCTCCACGTTCTTACTAAACGAATTCAATAGATATAGTTTGGTACCAAACAGTGGGAGGCTTGATGTGCATCCGCCTCAGAACAACCACCATGGAGCTTGAGGAGGGTGAGCCAGTTGGCCTCGTCACAGGCCTTCAAGCAGGGGCCTTTTTGGGACTTTATCTTGGATTCAGTCTTGCGGTGATATCGGTGCTGACCGACCCCACGCAGCTCAAGCGTTTAGGCGGACTCATGTGCACCCCTCCAGTGCTTGGAGCTGTGTGCTTGGGACCTTTTTTGGCCCGGCGCAGAAAACCTGTCGACCTTGGAAAGCGCCCACTTTCCCACGCAAGAGAAACATTGGCTTCGTTCAACGAAGGTCAAGGCCGATGGCGAGTGCTCAGTCATGTCAAGAGCGATGGCATGTCCATTCGGATCGATATGCACGACCTTACAAATTTACGTGGGGTTGTTGATGCGGCACTTCCTTTGTCCAATCATTGTTCAGTCAAATTCATTGTTGGCCGAGGCGTACAGACCTCTCGTCAACCTGAATTAAGGCAACGTGTGCTTGAATTGGTGGAGGAACGTGTGGTTTTGACTCGGAGAAAAAGAACAGCAAAGTCAATCGAGATTTCGCCCATTCCAACAGTCAAGTATGTCGACCAACAAAGGAAGATTAACCGGGCCTTGTTGATTCTTTTACCGATTTTCTCGTTCTTTGCTTGGCTTGAAATGAAATAAATAGTTCACCGCAGTAGAATTTAAGCACCCAACTACGCTAACATCTCCATGCGCGAGGTCACCTTTTTTTGGAAGCGGTCAAATGTCAGCCACCTCGTGACTGGGCCAATCACAGAAGTAATACAAAGCATGCACTTCATCTCATACGCCCGAAGAGTTCCTAAGGATATTCGATGTATTTTCAAAGTCCACTTCCAGCCTGGAATGGGTCCAGCGGACATCGAACGGATCGGTTTCATTGAACTGATTGAAGTGCTCATGGATGCTGAAAATGAAGGCGATGGGACAATCCTCCTTGCACGTTTAAGCCACCCTGCATCTAACCTAAGCGCAAGAATCAATGGCACTTCAGCAGTTCCAGGGGCCTGTTTTCTCGACGGTGAGGGGATTACCTATACCATACAAGGCCCACCCATTAGTCTGCGTCTGTTCAGTGGGTTTTTGCGGATGATTGCAAAACCAGATCGGACAAGTGCAAGAAGTGTGAAATTTGCTGTGAATGAAGAAAACGGGGCGCTGTCTCGCAAACAACTCAAACTTGCCAAATTCGCCTACGATCGAGGCTATTTCGATACGCCAAAGCGAATTCGAATCGCCGAATTAGCCCAAGAACTTGGCTTAGCACGAGCCACCATCTCTGAGCACATGGCACGCATTGAATCTACAATTATGGACGACATGTTTTCTTCATTTTCTGAAATCTATGTGCCGCCAGAAACACTCAGAGAATTGCTTGAGGTGGTGGCCGATGATTATGATGCTTCGAAAGATCAAGACAAAGATGCATACCATGACGTCATGCAACAAATTCGAACCTCGGTTCAGGACGAATTATCGAGGATTGAGATCGTTGAAGAAAACCAAATGGATGTCCAAGCCTATGTCGAAGAATCGATGAGAGCACACAAAGAAAACATCTCCTATATTGATGACCTCACTACCAATAAAAACAATGGAATCAATCAACTTTGAGCCGATGCTTTACATGGGCCGGCGAATCTGTGCAGTTCATGACCGACATAGCGGGGTTGCTGCGACGTTTGGAAAAGGGCGGCATTCCGATGACGGCCTCAATTCGTGAAGCAATGCTGAACGTGGAAATTGAGGATTTCACAGATTATGAAACAGAACCGTTCTATGTTGACCGCCCTGTGCCATTTATGGAAACTGATGCAGGTGCAGTGAAGACAATCTCAGCACCGCACATGGTGGCCACTTTACTCCACCACATGGAACTAAACTCCGGTGATGATGTTGTCATTGTTGGAGCTAAAGGAGGTTACATTGCAGCACTGATCGCCACCATCGTTGGAGAACACGGCTTTGTGCGCGTGCTCGATCCTTCGCAAGATGCAGTGCTCCATGTTCGCCAGCGACTTACACATTGGCCAACGGTTGAAGTGCGCGAGTTAGAATCAGTCGATGTCGCCCCTGTCGCTTTCCCTGGTGACCTGCACCGAGTTCTCGTCACGGGCCAAATCAATTCACTTCCACATTGGATTTCTGACCGAGTCATCGAGGGCGGCTTTATCTTAGCACCACTTGGTCCGAAAAGTAGCCAACAACTCATGAAAATGGAACTTCAAGATGGAGAATTGATGCCAACCGATCTTGGCCCTGTGGCCTTTGGGCCTGTCGATGTCCGTCGAGGAGAGCCTGGCCCTATGAGTGCCGATGAACTTGCAGACATGATTGAATTGACGATACAAACATGTGAGGATTTAGGTTTGATTGAAGATGATGAACGTCATGCAATGCAAGACTTGGTCGTCAATCTTAGGAATCTACCCGATGACTTGCCACCGCCTGGAGAAGGCATGATACCGATGGAAGAGCACCCAATGATTCAGTTGATGTGGGAAGCTGCACCATCGTTCTTCCGATTGTGGCCCATGCTACAAACGATGCTGCACCCGAACCTCGCCCAACCAGGAGCAGAGGATTGGGACGATGAAAACGAGAGCGATGATGGTGAATTCAACCCCTAAATCGATGGATAACAATACCACAGGCCTATGAACAGGGGCTCGCTGGAGAAAACATGGCTGGTGGCTTGGACGGTGAAATCTCCAAACTTCGGCACAAGGATGTTCGTCAACGAAGACGAGCAGTCCGTGTCCTTTTCGATACGGACTTGCCTCGTGCCTTGGAAGGGTTTGTCCCACTGCTGAATGATCGTGACCCATGGTTTCGTTCTAAAGCCCTTGATGCACATCGTCGTTGGGCCCCTTTGCAAGGCCCTTCAGCACTCAAGGTCCTTGCAGAGCATTCTTCTATAGAGGCAAGGCGATGCGCTGCTAATCTTTTGTCCGAATTCAATGAAGATGTCTCAGAAATTGCACTTCTCATGATTGATGATGAGGACCTCACCTGTCGAAGAAAAAGCGCATCTGCCCTCCTTGACAGCGCACAGGCAAGTGAATATGTTGAACGATTCCTCACCTCCGAAGACGCCTATTTGCGGCGATTGGCCGTGTCGAGCAAGGGTGCAACACATGAACACAGAACACTTGGCATTCGAGACAAAAACCAATCTGTTTGTGAAGCTGCGCTGCAATCGATGAACGAATTGAATGAACCCCTCGACAGCGAGGATCTCCTCATGCTCATGGACCAAGGCATCACTGGGCCATCATTGATTCATTCAGTGATGGAATCAGATGGAGAAGCCCTGGTGAAGTTTGCTATGGCTGCAAAAGGGCCAACAATGAAGAAATTCGTTAAGGCACTCAAAGAGAGGTGTGATTCTCCAGAAGATCAGCTCATTAAAACCCTAAGAGATGCACAAGAATGGATTGTCGTAGGGCGATGGCTCCAAGGTTTGCGTGGTGAAGAACACGACGCATTGAGATGGGAACTGATTCGAAACCCAAACGTCGACCAAATCGAGCGAAGCAGATGGATTGAACGTTTAATTGGACGCTGTGATGAACCTATATTGGTCGAGGAAGCACGCCGTTTTATCGACGAAGAGCACCCAGATTTGCTTCTTCAAGCAGCACAGAACCTTTCTACCGCCTATGACAAACTCGATTTATGAGCAGCCAAAGTTCAGGGATTCGGTTCCAAATCGATGCCACCAAGGGCCCAACCCGACGCCTCGATGTCGGCATAGAAATCAACGGGCCATTCACTTCAAGGACTGTGATGTTGCATTTCCCAAGATGGGTCCCTGGATCGTATTTCTTGAGGGAACCGATTCAGCACATGACTGAATTTTACGCCGAAACAGATGCAGGGGCACCAGTTGCTCACAAGCGCCACAATGTGGATGCAATGCGCCTCAAACTACCTGAAAATACGAGTAAAGTCATTGTTCGGTACAAACTACTTGCCGATGATCTTTCAGTCCGATCCAATCACCTCGATGAGGGGCATCTCCACATGATGCCGCCCTTCACCTGGTTCTTGCCGACCAACGGAATCGAAGGGGGGCGGTTGGATATGGAACACACCATCGAACTTCACGCCCCTGTCGATTGGATTCCAGCAACACAATATCACCTTGTCAAATCATCAGAAGGAAAAGGAAGCCTCACTGAAAACCATGGAAAAACACATACCTTCACATGCCCCAATCGAGATGAACTTCTCGACGGTATTGTCGAAATCAATCCGTACCCAATCGACTCTTGGGTCGTGGATGGGCGCACACATCACCTCAAACTGTGGGACAGTGGAGGTCATCCTATCGATGAGGCAATGCTTCAGCGATTCAAAGAAGACATGGATCGAATCGTCAAGGAACATCATGCGCTCTTTGGAATACCCTCGTGGGACAATTACATCACAGTCATCCAGTTAACCGAAAAATCAAGGGGGGGGTTGGAACACCTTAACTCCCAAACTTCGATGCTTCCACGTCAATGCCTTATGCCAGGCCATGACGATGAATACAGAGATTTAGTGAGTCTATTCAGTCATGAATACCTCCATCAGTGGAATGTAAAACGACTTCGCCCTCGAAGCTTCTTGGATTACGACTTGCAAACAGAAGGCCATTCTGATCTTCTATGGTGGTTTGAAGGAGGAACCTCCTGGCTTGGAGACATGTTGTGCGTTCGCTCGGGCGCTTGGTCTGAAGAAGATTGGCGCAAGGACTTCCTCAGAAAAATGAAGCGTCACACTGGTCGGCACGGCATGAACTATGAGTCCCTCACCGAATCAAGCCATGATGCTTGGATTCACCTCTATCGCGGCCATGCATTCTCTCGTGAAACGCAAATCTCCTACTACCTTGAGGGTGAACTCACCATCATGGAACTCGATATGGAATTACGCAAACGTTCCAAAGGGCTGCATGGCATCTGTGATTTGATGGCATTGCTATGTCAACGCCATGGCCTAGAATGCGAACCAACGATGAGGCTGGGCATCACCCACTCAGACATACGAAAAGCCCTGACCTCAATGAAAGGAGGAAGGCGCCTTGGAACAATGCTTGATGACATGGTCAACCGAAAACAGGCACCTGATATGGAGCGAACTATGGCTTATTTTGGATTGAAATTGGAACCTGAGCACGCCAGCAAAGAAGGCGAAGTCAAGTCTGGATGGCTTGGCCTTAACCTTTCCAACAAAGCAGGAAAGGTTGTCATGAGCACACACATGACTGGCAGCCCACTTCGAGCAGTGATGATGCCAGGGGACGAGGTTGTTGCCATCAACGGCATGAGAACCTCAACAATGAAAACCCTGCAGACGGCCTTGAAAGGAAAAATTGGCCAAGAGGTCGAGATCACCTTCACTCATGAGGGCATGCTACGGACATGTTCAATCGAACTTCCAGAAGCTCCAAAACACAAAGTGAAATTGGCCGGGAAAGGCAACAAAAATTGGCAAAGTTACATTGCTTCTCGCCAAGACAAGTGAGTCGAGCACGGCGTTCGAAAGAAGAATCTGCTCGCCACAAAGACGCTGGTCCTGAGTGACTCATTCCAGAGGCATCGTTGGTGCCGGTTCTGCTAATTGCTCAAGAGGTATGTGGATCGGAGGCAAATGATCCGCCATGCGATGGCGACTTGTTTTTGGAGGAAACACATGCCCTGAAAGGCTCATGGCAATAACTTCCTCTTTCGTAAGTGATTCAATAGCAGCTGAAGGCCAAACATCGACTTCAATCCGATCATCATTGAGATAATCAACGGCAATGACTGGAATTTGAGCGAGGTTAAGTTCGCTGGCAATCGAATGGCGATGATGGCCATCAAGGATTGCACCTGTCACTTTGTCGACGATGAGTGGTTTGGTGTAGCCACCCCAGCGTTTGGTCATCTCGAGGAGTTTGTCACGATTACGCGGTTTAATTTCCTCGTGGGGTTTTAGCCATTCCAGTGGCACGAGTTGCACGTCGACTTCATCCCACATTACCACGAGCGAACGGCTTGTGTGCGATAATGCTATTCATTAAGCGTCCATGGTTCACTTCGGAAGGAGGCTCATGTCGTCAGACCACGAAGAAGGGCACCTCCCATTGTTGGGTGATGCGAAGAGTGAACCTTTGCCCCAAAAATTAGTTCATTGGGTTGAGAATTTGCCTGACGACATCAACACCATCATTGATCAAATTGCCAAAGCAGATGGTGGAGTTTGGATTGTTGGCGGTGCTGTCCGCGATGCTTTCTTGGGCCTCGGCGACAAAGATATTGACCTCGCAGTGACCCTTACACCTCATGAAATGCTCAAGATTTTTCCAGATGCATTACCGACTGGAATTGACTATGGTACGCTTACCCTTCGAGGAGAGGGTGGGCGCTTTTACGAGGCAACAACACTGAGAACGGAATCAGAATACAACGACGGGCGCCGACCAGAGGTGGTTGATTTTGGCACCTCATTACTTGGGGACTTAGAGCGGCGTGATTTCACATTTAATGCGATGGCGATCGATACGAGAAGGATGCTGCTCCATGACCCATTCAATGGAAAAATCGACCTTGAGCGAGAACGTGTAAAAGCAGTAGGTCAAGCCTATCAACGCCTCTCAGAAGATGGATTACGTATTCTTCGTGCTTACAGATTCCTTGACCGAGCAGATGCAGGGGTCTGGCGCTTTGATCCAGAACTTTCTGAAGCTTTACAACAGCACCGTTCAATGCTTTCTGGCGTCACGAACGAGCGAATTTGGATGGAATGGAAAAAAATCCTCGCTGGAAAAAATGCAGCCCACATCATTGAACGAATGAGTAGGGATGGCGTATTGGACAGATTTTTGCCAGGGAAATGGAGTGGTCAAGTGCATCGTATGCACGCGCAACATCATCGGTTATGTGAATTTTTTTCACCGCTTGAGCGGTTCGCCCTCCTCCTTTCTGAAAACGACTCTATAGAGGTAGAGTCAACCCTAAAGCAACTCAAGTTGTCGAAGAAAGAACGTCGAGAAATCGAACTGATCCACCATCGGTTTGGCCGAGTGCCTGAAAACACCAACGCCCAATTACGAGTGTTTAGAAATGTCTTACAGGAACGCGCAATGAACCACCTGAGGATGGAGAAAATCATCCGTGAATCTGGATTGATGGTCCATTACTTGGATGATGTGGCCACGGATCACATTGATGAAGTGATCAATCGCTTGGAACGCTTGGCTCCACTCATTGCTGGCGATGCATCGCTCGTTGATGGACATTGGATTATGAAACGAACCGGTTTGGGCAAGGGCATTGCGCTTGGACGGTTGAAAATGTGGCTTCACCGTCTGCAGGTTGAAAGGGATTTAGTTGATGCTGACGCCGTTGAAACTGTGCTTTGCGGGCTGAATTGGGATCATGAAAACTACGATGAATGGCCTCAAATCGAATTCTAACCTTGCCGGCACCATATTGATGAAAGAGAACCTTTTCATACACTCTAAGGGGACCACCATGTCAGACTTCATGATGAAACAAATTGAACAACGAATGGCAACACGAGGGATTGACCTCAATCTTCTTTCAGATGAGGAATTATCTGCAGTTGCCGTACGTTTTCTCGGGGATGCCCCACCTGGCCATTTGCCAAGAGAAACCGTGATTTCAACGCTTCAGAATCAACAACCCATCCAAGAGTGGGCGATGGGGATCAAATCACGTCTCAGTGCTCAAGCAGCAGAAAAAATGACTGACGCCACGCGTTCAGCAGTTGATACTGCAAGGAAAAATTACGAAACTCGACGGGAACAAGACCCTCGCCTTGCCGCCATTGCAAATAAATTCGGTGAATGGCTCAACGAGTCCAACTACAACGCCGCACAATTGACGGCGATGGCGGATGCAAACAAAGATGGCATCATCAGCAACGACGAAATTCTCAATCTTATCCGAACCATGTCCAATTCAGAACCTCCAGAATGGGTGATTGAACTCGTCGTCAAGCACATCGATACAGACGGAAACGGAGCAATCTCTCTTCCCGAATGGTGGGCTTTCCTTGAATCGATTGGATTTGAAAACGCCTCACCACTGATCCCAGAACAACCGGCTCCTGAAGCCGTTCCTGAGCCAGTTCCCGAGCCAGTTCCCGAGCC
>Ga0115012_10000606_pt1 | contig 20345 bp, 11 predicted proteins | sample TroAtlMetagenome_FD_88706 | JGI IMG/M metagenome (GOLD analysis project Ga0115012, IMG submission 88706) | Marine eukaryotic phytoplankton communities from Atlantic Ocean - Tropical Atlantic ANT10 Metagenome | ecosystem: Environmental > Aquatic > Marine > Oceanic | place: Tropical Atlantic...
AGTAATAGAGAAGTTTCTAGATCTCTTAAAGTGAGCATATTTTGTATCAACAACTCTGTCTCCAAGTACTTTTCTATCAACACGTGGTGTTACAAACGCCCTTATACCACTTCTACTTTGACCTGAAGTTGTTGTAGTAGTTGTCTCAGTAACTCTTCTGATTGGAGGACCACCACATTTTTGTCTTTCAATCCAGCTTCTTCTACCAGTAACTTCTTTACTTGTCCATTGAGTTTCCCATGAATTCCATTCTGTAGGTCCAAAACCACTATTAGTGTCTATATTAAGTTCACGTATTGTTGCTTCATAATCTCCTTCTACTTCTGTTAATGACTCTGGTAAACGATTCTCTTCTATCCAGTCATCAGATGCTGGAAATACATTCATTAAACCAACCCATGATACAACAGCAAATGGGTTTACATTTTCAAGAACACATGCATATGGTTGCTCAACTAATAATTGATCAGTATAATTAAGCATTAACAAATCACCCTTCATGTAATTTGTAGGTTCTTGACTATAAACTAAAGTGCTATTTGTACTATAGTGCTGAGGTCTTAATTCACCCAGAGTAGTGTCCATGGCACATCTATAGTTTGGTTCTTTTGGTTCACCAATAGCATGAGATGAGAAATTGTCTACTAAGAACCCATTCTTTAATCTATTATTACCACTACCATCGGCAATGAATAGGTTTTTAGTATCAGTTTCTAATAAACTTAATTGTGTATAGTACTCTATATTTTGTATTCTATTCTCAAGACCACCAATATCTTTCATGGTGTATCTTCTTTGATAGTGTCTTCTTATCTTAACATCATTTAAATCTCTGATATATGCAGGCATATCAATAGATAATACCTTCATAGCATTAGCAAGTGCATCAGATGGAGCTTCTGGGAATAAACTAGGAATACCTTCTTTACTAATAAACTTACCATTCTTATCAAGATATAGTTCATCTCTTCTAGCTAAGTAGAATTCAGCATCTGCATCAGTCGTACCACTTGGTAAAAGATATCTACCTGTTTGTTGGAAGTTTGTATTAGCATATTCACCAGCAACAGTAACTGCAGTTGTACTACCAACAATCGCTCCTACATTGATAGTATAAACACCTGTATTAATTTCTCCAGTTCCAGATAAAATAGGATCAGCATCAATTCTCCAGTCAATAAGATCACTTAAATATATTCTTTCTCCCTTAAATTCATAACTTGGAATATCATCAAAGTCAGCATCATAGAATGATTCTACACTAGCAAATACACCATCATTATTTTCTGTCTCAAAGTGATCGAAAATAACTACTAATCTACTATCAGTAGAGATGGTACTGTCTGTTGATACTTTAACTAATTTACTATAATTAAATGCTTGATCTCTTTGTCCATCATCTAAAATATATCTGTCTTTAATATTTGCAGCTCCATGATTATTAACTGCACTTATAGATCTTGTAGATGAAGAATTAAATCCAAATAAAGTTTCATTTGCAATAAAGTTTGTATTGCTAAGATATACAAACCATATAAGATTACCTGCTTGTTTAATTATTCTTCCCTTTGAACCACTTGTTCTACCAACAAATACCTCTCCAACTTCAAAATTAGTTGTAGAAGCAGACGAAGTTAAAGTGATTTTAGGTACAAGATCTGTTTCAGCAGTATTACCACTAGTATCTTGATAAATTGCATGTATCTTAGAAACCTTAGTAGTACCAAGGGTTAATGTATCACCATTAATTGGAGTTTTAGCATCCTCTGTTATTCTAAGAGTTCTCATTTTCTTATGAGAAATTAGATGCTGAGTTGGCGTATCAATCTTTTCAGGACCAATTAAAGTAAAGGCAGCACCATTGTTTCCTACTTGTATTGTCACAGTTCCACCAACAACACCCACAGATGTCGGATTAACACTAGAAGTAACACCATCAATTACTACTGTATAATCATCTTCATTAGTAGAGAAATAATTTCCTGCAACCTGAATATTCCCTGAACCATCAATTGTACCACTAGCAAAACTTTGTACTGATTGTACCTTAGTATCTGTTGTTGACTTTATAGTACGACCTTCATTAACTTTAAAGAATAAAGGTTTTGGTACATTTTGTAGTTTATTAATAGTATAATCTGTACCACCAGAGATTGTACCAGAAGCCCAGTTTATAGTACCGCCAACATTTACTGATCCACCAACTACATCTGTAATATTTTTACCACTTACAAAAGAAATATTTACTAATCTTACAATTACTTTTTGTGAAACACCACCTACTTTAACATCTTCATGACCAACTAATAATGCATATCCAATAACAGCACTACCAGAATCTTTTATTCCAACTTTAGTTGCCCCATTTAAATTAGATGCAATTAATGTTTGTGTTATAAGTCCACTATTAGGAGCACTTAATACAAATTCTGTACCTCTACCATCAGTAGGAACAGTTGTGTTATTTAATAATTCAGTAGTCCTTGGTTTGTTTATATCAACATAGGTTGTTTCAAGATTTTCTAATTCATAACCACGAACATATGATTTACCTGGAGATACTGCAATATTGAATATGTCTTTAGATGGAGTATTTCCATCATCAGTTGTAGTGTTAACTTCAAATACACCATTGTTTACTCCATTATTAAGACACTCATCCTTAGTGAAGTCATATGCTCTTACTTCATAGTCACCTGACTCATCATAAGTTCTTCTTGCTAATATATCTTCTATATTTGATGTTTCTCTATTATTATTGAAATTCTTAGTAGTACCATCATCAAGACGTAAAAGTTCAATAAAATCACTAGAAGAAGTATCAGATAATGCTTTCTTGGATAAAACTGCCTTTAACTTTAACCTATGAGCACCAGGAGCAGAATAGTTAGAATATCCCTGTGATGGGTCTGTTAATGTTGTATCTTCCTCTGGAGTTACAATTTCTTCTAATATTTGTAATCCAACTTTATATGAAGGAGATGTACCAAATTGATCAAGAACAATCTCTTGTTCTAACACTTTTACAAAGTGTCCTTTTGCAAAGTAAACACCTTCAGTAATTTTAGCAGAAGATCCTGTATAGGTAGCATTACTACTAACACACTTAGCAAAGTCAGTATTTGCCTGTATAACAGTACTTCCAATACTAAATGAGTCCTGTGCTAATAAAATTTCATCATCAGCAAACGTACCACTAGTATTAGCAGTACCAGCAGAAGTATATTTTACATATAACGTCGTCTTACTTTTCTCTGACTGACTAGAAGTTAATGCATTAACTACTCTTGCTTTAACTCCAGTCGTATTACCAATAATAGTTTGTCCTACAATATAAGGTGTAGTTGAACCTGTAGGTGCTGCAACTAAACCATCTCCTGGAATACCAAAATATTCATCTTCTATTAGTATTGCAGTATATTGTAAATCAAAACCTACTTGACCAGGAATTATCTGATCTCCTTCTTTGTAAATACTCTTTCCAAACTTCTCTATCTGATCTTGTAAGATAGATTGTGATTGTGTAAGTTCTCTTGCCTGGAGTGGATATCCAGGACGAAATAGTACCCGATGAAAATTCTTATCAGGGTCAAAATCCTCAAAATATGGAGGTGTATTAAGATCTGTTGACTGAGGCATTTTTTAGAACTCTACGATAATCTTAAAATCTTCTGTTTGGTCTTCGGCTCTCGAAATTGTAGCCCTATTATCTATGTAGATGATTTCACCAGAACCTCTTGTAAGTTCTGCATCTTTCACTGCAGTTGATGCATCAGAATCAATAGTTTTACTTTCGTTACCTGTAGAAACTTCAGATATAGTTAAGTTTTCACCAGCTTGGAAATTAGGTTTAGAACCTGTGCTGGTTAGACCATAACCTAGAATATTCTCTTGAATATAATAGATTGTATGAACACCATTAGCCGATTCATAATGAACTATCCTTGCTGTTGCTCCACTAGTAGCACCAGTTATTTTAGCATCATCATAATGACCAGTAGTAGCAGTTGATAAAGCTGATGTTATCTTAAGTTGCTTTGTACCAATTGCAATACCAGAAGATGTACTTACAACAGGATTATAAAGCAATCCAACAACATGAAAATCATTACCAAAAAGGAAATCATCCTTTTCCAACTTGGCGTGCATTGCTATTCTATATGCACCCAATTCTCTTCCTATTTGTTGACCTAATCCTTCTTTACCTGTAATTATAGGTCTTAATATACCATTTGAACCAGTAGATAGGTTAATTTGACCAAATGTATAACCTTGACCAGGATTGACTACCTTAACTCCTGTTATACCGCCACTTTGATCAGTAGATGTAATTCTAATCCTACCATTAGTACCATCACCAACTATATTATATTCAGTGTTTGCTAAGTATCCAGTACCTGCAGCGTCTATCAATACATTATAAATTGAACCACCATAGTTAGCAGCTGGTGCTATTACATTAGATGAATCTATTGCAGTATCTTCTGGAATAGGAACATACTCATCAGTTTTAAACTTCTCAAAATCATTAGCATTAACAGTAAACATATACTTCCAAACATACCCATCAGGTAAAGTGAAGGGTGCACTAGAGGTAGATGTTGGTTCTGAAGTAGATTCTCCGTTATTATTATTATCTAAACACTTATAAACTTTATATTCGGAAGTTACAACATAAAAATTGGTCTCATATAAATGCTGTTCAAAGTTATTTGATTGAATGTAAGTAGTAACATTATTACTTACATTAGTAATATCACCATAGTCATGACGATATATGTCATATACAGTACCAGTTGCCCACTTATTATTTCTAATAACAGAACGCATCTCTGCTGAAGTAATTCTCTTTAGACCAATAATTTGATCATAAATCTTAAATGCTTGACTCTGATTGTCAATAGGATTATTAGGTACGTTAGTAGTTGTTCCGTCAAACTCTGTCCAAGTTGTTGCTTTTGCAAAAAACAACCATACCTCTGCTAATGCAGAAGAAGGAAGAGCAGAAACGTTGGATATACCAGGTATTTCTTTAAGTGCTATAGCATCCTTGAACTTCTCAGCAAATACTACTCTAAATTTATCAGTTAAAATCGCTGCCATTGTCTGACGGTTTTCTTTTTATTTATAGGACTAGAAATTATAAATAAACCCTACTTTCAAGAGCAAGTGCTCAGTACCAGCAGCACCGCTGGTTAGGGAGATAAAGTTATCAGCTTCTAAATCTGTTTTAGATGCTGCTAGCTTTATTGTATTAATATCAATTACTTCTACATGATATTGATTGGTGTCTGTTAAACCACCAATTGCTGTGCCACCATCACTATCATAAGAAATCACATCACCTTGAGTAAATCCATGACTAAAGATAGTTATAGTATTATCGGTTGTATTTACAACTGAACCACTTGTAGCATCAAATACATGGGTTGCTAAACTCTGATATTCATTAATAAGATCATCACCTGATACTGAATGTCCTTTAATAGTATGTGAGTTCAATATAGGATATTGAGTATCTCCCAACTTGACATATAATAATCTATTTGCTTTATCCCACCTTACTAGAGTGGCAGTTCTAGTAGTATCATAAGTTATAGTAGTAGCATCAATAGTTTCAATACTTCCATCACCATTAGTACCACCAGCAGTTGATGATAAGAATGTTTCATTAGCTGCAGTAGCATCCAACTTAACTATTTGATCAAATGGTATATCAGCACCAACAGTTATACCCTGCAATTCATCTAGATCAGAAGGAGTTGCTCTTGGTACAAATGTGGTATATGCACAGTTAATATGCCTTACAGGGAAGTTAGATGTAGCTGGAAGAACTAAAGTAAACTTATTACTATTAGCATCAGGTGTAGGTGGAAGATCTGGTGATATATCAGTCAATGATATCTTTGCTATACTAGTTGTATACCAAACCTTACCTGTTAAAGGATAAGGTGAATTTGATACTCCAAATCCATTGACAGTACTCATCAATGCTCTTCTAGATCTTAATGACTCTCTTATTCTTGCTTTTTTATGTAAATCTGCTTGGAACCAATCAGTACCATTAGGAGTTGCATCTAAACTTCTAGCACCTAATACAGTGCCTCCAGAATCATTTACTGATAAAGTAGTAGAACTAGTAACATTATTAATAATTCTTGGATCTATTTCATCCCTTTGAATAATAATATCATCGGACTCAACAGTTGCATCAATATCAATAGCTTCATAATCATTATCAGATCCTACAAATATATATCCTTCAAAGGTAGAATCTGCCCTTGGAGTAGCAGTAAATTCAACCACACTACCAAGTAAAGTAAATGCTGTAATTATATCAGGGTATGCCTGAGGTCTTCCAAACTGTTGAGTAGATGGTATTTGTAATACACCATCAATAAACAGTAATAAGTTGGCACTAATATTAGTTTCTGGTTTTGATTTATGAAGTAAACTGAATATTTCACCATTAGTACTTCTTAAATCAAATACAGTATCAAGACCATTAAAATATGGTGACATATCTTGAATAGCTTCTAATTCACCAACATAGAATGAATTAAATGATACTCCATCTTCTGGTGCTTCAGTAAACTGAATAGTGGTATATTCATCTCCACTACTAGGATTACCTGGCGTTGGGTCTAGAGGTACAAGGTTATATGCAGTTCCTCTCTTCTGAAGTATACCGTTGATTATTATAAACACTTCAGCATTAGCTGCTATATTAACTCTCTCACCAGTTTTCTTTAATTCAAATATTGTCTTATTTCCATCAAACCCTCTATAAAAACCAGATACAGTAAGGGTTCTTGGAGTTATCTTTTCAACACTAGAACCATTAGCAAATACTCTATCATTACTGCTAGTTAATTGTGCTCTAGTTACAGTTAGATCATTTGTTGATACATTACTAACTTTAACTACTTCATAGTTGTCAATTAACAAATAATCATTTGTAGTGATACCAGTAGCACTTGTTACTGTAAATACAGTTTCACCTGTTAATAAACCAAATGGTTCATTTAATGTAGTAGCAACATTAGTCGTTAAAGCAGATACAACACCACTTTCTAGTGTATCACTTGAAGCAAAAGCAAGATCTCTATTGGCATTAGTTGTTTCTAACTCCTCTACCCATAACTCATAATGATTAATTCTAATAGCACTTAGGTCTAAAACCTCAATAGTTAAGTTACCACCACTAATATTAGTAAATGTTACCTGTAAATAAGTACCAGAATCTGGATCATTGTCTATTGCTGATATTTCTAATTCATCATCATCTGGACTTGTCAATCCTATAGAAGCATTATATTTAACTCTATCTCCTACATTTAATCCTATTATATCTGCTAAAGTAAGATTAAATGTGGCAGCATTAGCAACAACAGTTGATGCTATACCTGTATTAACTACCTTACGATTAGTTTCTCTTTGTATAAATGCTATTCTTCCAGAAGATGTAGATGTGACAATATAGTCACCAATAACAAAATTAGCAGGATCTTGTTTAACTAGAACCCTATTCTTACTAACATCATCAAACTGATAGTTTATTGGATTAGGTGGAGTAATTGCTTGACCATTAATAGTAGTTTGATCACCTATACCCCTTCTTCTATAGAGGATACCAACGAACTGTCTACCTACTGTTAAATCAGGACCAACAAATCTTTGTGGTGCTTCAAAGAAGTTAATTTTCCTAACACCACTGGTTATTGTCTTATATGCAATATCTGGAGTTTGAACTACACCTGCAATATCTACAAGATACTCTTTAGAGTTAATTACAGTACCAGTTGGTATAACAAGTTGTCCATCATCAATCTTATAAGTATACTGATTATTAATAATTCCATGAGTAGATGATTCTAAAGATACCCCTAGAGGATCAATCATAACAATTAAACTATCATAAGAGAATCCATAATCAAATACAAGGTCTTTACTTCCATCTATTTCATAATCATCAGTTGACTGTAATACACCATCAACCCATACAAAGTAACTTTCCTTAGAAGTAGAACTAGAAGGTTTATTAGTTAATGTTACTGCAGTTAATGCTGTTACAGAACCACTAGTAAATTCATTCTTCAAATATCCATTCATGTACCTAGCATTTATTTGAGATCCACCTGCAAGATTTTCACTAAATGCAATCTCTCCATTATTACTAGAAGCAATAACAAAACTACTCTTTAACTGTATAATACCATCAATAAAGACCATCCAATTATCTTCATCAATAGCAGTGTATATTGAAGAAGGAAATGGATTACTATCCTTATCTACTAACTGAATAGCAGTACCAGCACTTAATGCAGTAGTTTGTGTTGTGCTATGGTTATGAATAACCATATCTTCATTAAACTGCCTATATGTTAATTGTTCACCTGCAGGCATTAATTCACCAAGATCTTTTACAGATTCAGTGAAATCAAGAGTTTTATCAGAGTCAGTAATGATCCATGATGTTCCATATGTCTGAACAATGTTATCAAGGATAATAACCATCTGATCTACTGTATATCCTTCAATATAATTGACAGCACCATTAGCATCAGTAGGATCGGTTGGATTAACTACTTTAAGTTCAAATGCTTGTTTTACTCCATCAAATTGATTTGATATATCTTCAAATACAGCAACTACTGATGTTTTGATATCTCTAACGTCAGTAAGTAATTTATTGAGAATATTTACTTCATCAAACCCTTTATTTCTACTAACGAAGTAATTATACTTCTGATTCATTCTAACAATACTATTAACGTCAGTAGAAACCTTTAATGTAGTTCCACCTTTAATATCAACCTTTTCTCCAGTTCCAAATTTACCATTTTCGGGCATATCATATCTACCCATTCTAGCACTATTCTTTATCTCAGTATTTGCAAATATCTTATAACCTGCTGGATGTGCTGCTTTTTGATATCCTTCTTTCCAAGTAGCAAATGGTGTTTGTGAAGATATCTCATAAGCAAATTTCTGGAATCTTAAACTATCTTGTATCTTATAGACACCATATCCAATATGTGATTTAGTGTCTAAGAATTGTTTTGGTGTTTCAACTATAGAACCAAGAACCGCTTCAGTACTAGCATTATATGCATCATCAACATATCCATATGCTCCTGAGTTAACACCAACTACTACATTACCTGGTACGATAGTTTTATTAGAATTCTCTAATCTAAGAATAGAACTGTTAGGTTGCCATCCCTTACTTGTTGCAACATAACCAAAATACTTATCTGATATATTAGAAGGAGAATCACCAATATAGACCTTTTCATTAGTAATAAATGATGATTTTCTAATGGTTGCAGTAGCAGTTGCTTTTCTTTCTAATAATATTACTTGATAATATTCAATATTAACTCCAATTGGAACTATAATTGCTTTATCTGCTGCACCACCACTAGCAGGGGCATCAGTGCTTAATGGATCAACATAATCAGTACCATTAATTGCATATCTATTCTTCATAGTAATGGTATCAATATATGCATAGAAAGTTCCACTTTCTATGTAATTTGCTCCACCATTATAATATCCTCTAATCTTATAAGAATCATTATCTCTAAAATACTGTTTAAAGTTAAATTTAAACTGTAGATCACCACTACTATTAAGTGTAGCATAATAGAATTTCTCAATATCTAATACAGGTGCAGTAGAGTATCTAATACCTTCAAATGTAATAGGTAATTCTAAAACTTTACCAGTTACAACTACTGGATCTACTGTAAGATGACCAGCATCACCAGCAGATAATCCTCCACCAGTAACAACAACTCTTGGAGTAAATATATAACCTTCACCTGGATCAGTAACAGTTACATCAGAAACTACAAAGTTTTGAGATATTTTAGAAATTTGAGGGAATATTAATGAAGGTCTATTAACAGATGATGGATTATATCCATATCCAGAAGTAAGTGATTGAACTGTTTGAATACTACCAATAGTTTTAGATAAAGGTTCTAATATAGCATTAGTACCTGCATCACTAGTAACTCCAATAATTGCAGGAATTATATCATAGTCAAATCCACCAGAAGTTAGTGTAGCAACCTTAATAGGACCAGTTGCTGAAGTAGATGTTGTCCAATAACTAAATGTATTCTGATTATAAAGATTTGTTAGTTCTGTAGTTGGACTAGTTGTAGAATATATCTCGAAATTAGCAGTACTTGCATTAACAATTGTATATTCACCATTAATTGGTTCTGGAATAGTAGATGCATGTACATCAACAATAGAACCATCCAATAAATTAGTAATTCTTAGTACATATTCTGTTAAATCAGAAGAATCAGGGTAAATGGTAAATGAAGTTAAGTTTCCAGTAGCTGCATCAATTTGTTTAGTAATATTGACATCAAAATACTCTCTTTGTTTAGCACTACTTCCAGGACTAAAGAAAGAGACCGAGAATGGATCACCACCAGCTACATCAAATCTATATGAAGATCCTTCATAAAATGTCTTAAAATAATTTCCATCAGTTAAGGTAAATCCACCTTGGGTCAATGTAGAACCAGATGCACCTGATGATAATGTTATATTTGTATCATTTGATTGAGCAGTAGCTGCTTCTATTGTTATAGGATCACCTACAGTTAATCCATTATTTTGAGCAACAACTCTAGTTAATATTCTATTTTGTTCGTATTTTGTAACTGTGGCAAAAACTCTAGTTAATTTATTAACTGTTGTTCTAGGATAATGCTGTCCAGCAGTAGTTCCGAAAGTAGCTCTTTCAACAATAAGTAAATGCTTATAAGTAGATGTTTGAATATTAATATTATCCGTTATAGTAGCAGTATCATTATAACTTGTTGTAGTTAATATCTGAGGAAATGGACTAGAATCATAAGTGTTTTGATCGAATACTAAATCCTCAATATGACTGTTACCATCTAATTTTACAACATCTCCTACAGTTCCACCAGTTATATCTTGAATTGTCTGATCGAAATACAAATAGTAGTTTGTACCAGAAGTAGTTCCAGTCCCATCTACAATCCTAGTTCTAACAAAGCCACTTTCTTTAGTAATCTGAATATCAACAATATTAGCATATTCATTATTAATTTTTATTATATCTCCTACAACAAATGGAGAACTATCAAACACTTCAATACCAAAACATAAAGTTATTGAAGTACTAGCAGAATGTGATGCAGCAACAGTCCCTGCTTGACCTCTCATAACAAATAAATGACCAGTACCTAATTTAACAACCTTCATGTACTCATCATCAATCTTAATGTACTTTACTTCAGTTGTAGAATAGAAATCTGAAATAGTTCCATTAGTAAAACTTCCTACAGAGAAATAGGTATCAACACTACTAATATCCTCTGTCAATAATGCTGTAGTAATATTAGCATTAACAGAAATGCTAGTTTTATCAGGACCTGATAATTCACTGAATACGTTATTATCTACTACCAATGTATCATCATATATCTCTTCTCCAACTAATGGATGACTAGTAACAGCATCTAAATATACTCTTCTAGTATTAGGGTCTATACTGTGTATAGTTCCTTGGAAAGTACCATAATTCTTTATTGTTGAACCAACTTGAAAATGCTGTAATTCATTTGCATACTCAAGATAGTGATATTCAGCAAAACTAACACTACTTACTGGTTTACCTCTTAATACACTAATATAACCACCTGCACCAAATCCTTCAGTATCACTACTATCAAATACTACAGTATCACCTATTTTATACTCATCACCAGCACTTATTACTTTAATAGAATCCAAAGTAGCTAATGATGATGTTGGTACTGATGCTACCTTAAAACTTCCTCTATCAATAGGTTTTGATACTGCTGTAGATTCTGTTCTAACATATCTTGTAACATCACTAATTTGGTCAGTATTAACAACGTCTGTCTCATTAAACTCTTTATATGTCTTTCCTGCAAACTTAGGTCCAATAAAGAATGGATATCCAGATTGAATGATATTATTTGAAGCTAAGTCATAAGTCATGAAATAAGCATAGACACCATTTGGATACTCTGGTGTTACACAGAATCTACCATTTTGTTCATCTAAATCAGCATTAAGTGGAGTCCAAATATAATCTTGAGCAAAAGTTCCTAAAATGTAGTTTTCAAGACCTTGTATATTAGTAGCTTCTACTCTAATAGGATTTAAATTAGTTTCATGTTGAACTGAGGTGTATTTAACATATCCACTCTCCATCTTCTTAATTTCATTTGGATTTGCTTCATAAGCATTCCTATATCCATAAGGACCATATATTGGAGCACCATCCAATGCCCAACCGATAATTGGAGAATGGACTGTTGCATCTGTAAAATCGACTGTAGATACAACATCATCATCTTTAATAGTTAAATTTCTTGGTGGACCTAATACTGTTAGTTTCTTACCAATCTTTGTTTCTCCATCTACCTCTATTTGTCTTTCACCTGCTAAAAAGAGACCTGATGTATTATCATAGTAATTTGAGATATTATCAGTATCAAAGTTATTAATAAGATCCCATTTAGTGACATTTGGTAATAATATATCTCCAGAACCTGGTTCTAAGATGTCTAATGTAACTCCATTATCTGAATAGTTAATTCCATTATTAATTACCTTTAATTCAACAACTGAACCAGCAGACATGATTGGCACTATAATAGCACCATTTCCAGTATTAGCATTATCTCTAATAGTTACTATTGGAGCACTATTATAGTTGTTTCCACCATTAATAACTGTTGCTTGTATAATCTTACCATTAGATACCGTTACAAATCCAGTAGCACTAGAACCCTTTATAAGTTGATAAGTAGGATCCTGCATATATCTGGCACCTGGGTTAGTTACATTAACCTTACTAATAGAACCAGTAACAAAAGGAGTTAATACAGCATTTTCTCTTACACCAGCTTGAGCACCCAAAACAGGTGTTATCCTTATTGTTGGTTGCATGGTATAACCCTTTCCAGGATCTATAATCCTTACTTTTGTTATTCTTCCACCAACCACAATTGGTTGAACTATAGCTGGTGAAAAATCAATACCTGTATACTCATTATCATTCAAATCTTTAATAATATCAATAGAAACGTTCTTAGGGTATCCTAAACCAGCATTCTCAATATAAACTTCTTTTAATGATCCATTTACAACTAATTCTGCTTCTGCCCTTGTTCCTTCATGACCACTAACTGGATTAACCAAAGCAGGTATAGTAAGGTCTCTTCCATCCTCTCCTCTAGGTACATCAATGATTACTCTAGGTGGATTACTGACATTATAGTCACTTCCACCAGATTCTATACTAACACTCTCTAATTTACCTCTAGTAATAGTTTTAGTACTTTTCCAACTTAAAAGTGCAGTTCCATCTCTCAAATATCCCATAGGTTCATTTGTTGGGATATTCTCTTTATTTCCTTCTGTATTACGTTGGAATGTTCTTGGAAAACGTCTAATGAAATCTCCATCCTCTAAAACTACATTACTGGGGATTGAGAAGAGATCATAGAAAGGTATACTGGATGTATAGACATAAGCTGACTCATTATCGTACCAGACGCTATTAATACCACATAAGAATCCATTATTTACTGTACATGGTAATAAGTCATTAAAATACCAACTAGTGACAATACTATCGGTTATATCAAGATTATCAGTTACAATGCCAAGATCACCGACTTGATAAGAAGTATATGTAGAATCTATAGTAAAATCAGAAACACCAGCGTATATTATAAAAGATTGGTCTGGTCTACTCTTTACAGTCGCTAAAGTTGAATAATCGTAAATTGTATCCCCAACTTTGTATCTTGTAGTTCCAAAGTTCTTTACTTTAAAATAATTAAGTGTTTTTCCAGTATATTCAACTATAGCCCCTCCAATACGCAAATATCCTGTTGTAGGAAACTCATGAGTGGAATCTACGAATAATTTCTCCCCAGAAATAGAAGAACTGATTTTTGTGAATTTTGTTGGTTGTAAAAGTCCTCCATTAGACAATTCTACTTCATATACCTGACTTGAGAAGGAAAATACGTTTTCTACTGTTTGAACTGGAAATTCATTCCCTAATTGCATTAATGAATCACCGTCAAGTCCTCTAGTGTTATAACCGTCTAAAGAAGCGATTCTAACTATCTGTTTACTCTGATAAGTTGCATTTGAAGCATCTATTAGTGCTTCATTGTAATTCTTGACCTCTGGCTTCTCTTGAAAGAGGAATTTGAAGTAATAATCAATTCCTTGGGGTGTTCCTTTACTAAGATAGAAATCTTTTGCTCTTTTTAGTAGAAAATCAACATTTACAAGATCCAAATTGTCAATTAAGACATTTTGAGGGAAATCTATCAAATATTGCTCCCTAATCTGTTCTAGGAAGTATAAAATGTAATTATAGGACTGATTATTGACAACTGAAGCATTTGAGTGCTCTGCAGCGACTGTTACGTTATTTGCCTTGAATCCGTCTTCAATATTTAAGGTATTATATGTCCATCCTCGAATACAATCATTGAAAACAGTTTTATCAACACCATTATCTGTTATCGTTGTTAATTGCTTATAAAATATGACCTCATCGTCGATTTTAAGCAGTCCGTTATTCCTAGGGAAGTCAACATGCCCTAAAACTGTAATAGACGTGTCTGAGGCGGTTATAGCACCGTCTAACGATGCTGTACGGTCTGCTTCAGTATAAGTATCAATATCTACAAGTTCTGTAAGACCATTTAACAAGTCAAGAGCATTTCCATTAGTTTCTAAGAACCTATAGTAGTCCTTAAAGAAATTAATGAAATTTGGATACTCATTGGACAGATAATCTGGAACCTGCTGTTCAATGGCATTTGATACTTGTAAAGAATTGAACATTAGCTAGAAACTGGTGTTTGACCTACTCCTGATGTTCTAGATGAAGATGAAATTTCGTCTAGAACTGTTGTGACTGTAATATCTGAATCTGCTATAGTTAAATAGAGATCTCTCAAGGCAATAATGTCATTAGATGCAGGAATCATTGATACAGAGATGTATGGGGTACTTCCTACGGTAGAACTTATGTTAATGCCATTAATATTTATTTCACCCATTGAATAATCAATAGTTCCGATGTTTTGACTGTAGTATTTCTTCTCACTTCCATCTATACGATAAATGGCAATTTTGTCAGTGTCAAATTTCTCCAAATACCAAATATACTCTTGATTTTCACCTGTTAGTTTAAATCCAGTTGATACAAGGTCGGTATTTTGTGAAATTACGTTACCATAACACACTTTATAAGATGCAAACACATTAGTCAGTGCTTCAATGTTCTTTTTCATCCTAATACGTGTAATATTAGATGTTATACCAACATCTGCAGCATCAATTAGACCAACCAGCTTAGAATACTTGAATTTACCGTTAAATCTCTCTAAATCTGCAGTATTACCGAAGTTTTGGATAGTTGAACGTACAACATTCTGAATATCAGCTGGTTTCCTCCTTGTTCTGTTATTATCGAAATATACAAAGGAAGTTATCTCCAGATATAGGAAAGAAGGGTCTGAAATCTCAGGTATAACACTTAATATGGTGTATTTCCTAATTGCCTTTTGTAATTCCTTCTTAGCAGTGGTTGTAAGTGATTCTGCACCATTAGGTTTTGCTACAATGTATACTTTTCCATATTGCGGTGGATTTGCTTCTTCTCCCCCATAAACAGATAAGGATTGTAAGTTTGGATACAATTCTGCAACTAAAGTTTCATAATCCCGTACTGTAACAGCTCTTCTTTGGGAAGAATAGTATCTTGGAGCCAAATACTTGATAGAAGTTACGTCTTCTGGCTTAGCACCACCAAAAGAATTAGTAGTAACACTGATAGTTGGTGTAAGTTCTGTAATTATAGTAGAGCCACTTGTAATAGTTCCTACAAACTCGAAGCTCGAACACTCATTTCCTTCATCCATATTAGTATCTAAGTACTCTATGGCAATAACATCTCCGTTATATAACTTACGACCAAATACTCCATCTCCAAATATAAGTTCAAACTGTTCACTCTTATTCTCTTGTACAAAGTAGATTCTATCAGTTGCAGATATCTCAGTAATGTCTTTTACAGGTTTATATGAGAAAGGAACTGCATTATCCCATTGGTCAACAATAACCTTCAACAGATCAACGTCTGCATTGGCACTAGGGATGATAAATGACTGTTTTGTAGTTGTATCTACTGTATAGGAGAGATTTAAGAGGTTTCCTTGGTAAATGTCAATGTCTGTAAAGGTGACACGACGAATTCCATTACCATCAACGTATGCTTCTCTTGTAGTATCTGATAAAACACTGAATACATAGGTTCCTTCTCCATTTTGACCTACAAAAGCAGTACCTTTCTTAATGGTTAATGATTGCTGAGAAGGAGTAACCAAAAAGTCCATCGTAATGGTTGCTTTTGCTGCTTTTGCAGACCTTGGGGTATATCCTACTAACTTAGCAAGTGATACTACATTCTCACGAATGGATGCTGAGTCAAAAAAGACCTCATTCGCCACCAGGTTGGCGTTTAAGGCACTGTAATAGGTGTTATAGGATAAAACATCCAGTAACTGTGATAATACCGATCCCTCGAAGTTATAATCACTAAATGTATCAGAAGAACGCATGAAGTTCTTCAAGCTTCTTTTTACATCTTCAAAGTCGAGATTGGTTACTTGATTGAATGCCATTATACTCTTTCTAGTACTAGGTTAAGTTTTTGTCTATCCAAAGGTATGCCGATTATCTTATAGTAGATATTGATTGATATTGAACCATTATCAATATCTTCATTGACATCAACTGTAATCACTTTAACCCTTGGTTCATATGCTTTTAAGGCATCTTCTATAGAAATCTGGATATCGTCTGCTGTTGCAAAGTTAAACGGTTCAAATAATGAGTTGGAAACAGTACTTCCGAAAAATGGGCGAAATGCTCTATCACCCCTAACGGTCATTACGATGTTTTTTACTGCAAATTTGATCGCTTCAGCGTTCTTTAGCAGTGGTAAATCCTTAGTTAGAGGATTTTTATCAAAATTAGGGTTTAAATCGACAAATTTTTTCGATACGGTTGCCATTTTATCAGGACTTTACAAATTATATATCACTCTTTTTCAGATTTGCCTTCTTTTTTCTCTGAAGAGGGTCTGGAAGGGTATTCACTGATCAATTTTCTGCCAGATTTAACAAATTCTTCACTTTTATCGACTCTGATTGTCATTTTTTCATTATTATACGCTAATACTATCTATAAGCATAAAAAAAGAGGGTCTTTCGACCCCCTAGTTATCTTCCTTGTCCTCGATATTTTTTCTTTGCTTTGTTTCTTGAAGTTGCAGAATACTTAGTATTCATACTTTTGCCTTGCCTTGTCTTTTTCGGGTTATAGGTAGCTTCTGCTTTAGTCCCAAACCCACCCATTTTTGTACGTACTGCCATAAGTCGATTAAAAGAAGATATTTTATTTTGTGTGGTTGTAGAAGGGAGGTTGGATTCCTGTGTACCAACAAGAGCGAGGCATTACTACAGTAGTAAATTTCACTCTGCCTGAGACCCGATTGGTTGATCGGTTCTACTTTCGTAGCAGCACCACCTGTGTCTCATCACCTTAACCAGCAAAATGCCAGTAAGTTTATTCAGTCACTCCCAATGTGCTGATCAAACACAAATATAGTATATCAAATGCTCCTAGATTTGTCAAGCTCAGGCATAATATACCCAAAATTGATCACATGACGACATCTAGAGTCCGTTTGAGCAACTCCCCTGTGCTTAATATCACCAGAAAAGCGTACTAATCGGTTTTCTACGCTATGAACAACGGTTCCATCCTCAAATTCGGTGTATCCATTGCAAGAATTTACATAAAATATGGCAGTTTCGAGGTTTTTTGCGGGATTTTTTCCATAATCACTCACAAAATCCCAATGAAACTCACTTTTGAAGGGTTTTTCACCCGCAAAGGTCTCTAAATTCGCTTTTACACGATAAATTCCCAGTGGGAGGAGTTTTTTAAACACAGGAACTACTAAATCGAAGTATTTCGACTGTTTTTTACCTAAACTATAGTATTCATGGATAAACATGTGGTCTCGAAAGTCCTCATTCCCCTCAATTACCTTATTTGGGCAATACGTCCAGAATTCTGGATAACGTAGAGTTGCTTTTATTGCCTCTAATGAATGCTGATCAAGAAATCCATCATAAACTTGGGGTTTCATTAATAACTATGTTCCTCCGTTAAACCTACTAAACAAGTATCTTCTATACATTCAGCATAAGTAAGTTCTTCTTTAAAGTAAGAACGATATATCTTATCCCAGATAAAATCGAACTCGTCTTCGTTCAAATTCTTGAATAGACACTTATCGTTTAAGTAAATGTGATACGTTGTCATTGGTGTATATGTGATATCTGGTTGTCTATCATTATGTGTATGGTAATCACCTGACATGCTTAACCTCCTGCAAATACGTTACTACTCCCTCCTGATACTGATGTACAGGTCGGGTCCCCTACTCTACCACATCCTTTGCCATTTACAAAGACCGATCCAGATCCACTACTTATACTAGTAGAGTGTGGAGGGCATGGGTTACCAGGTTTTAAGTGTACTGTATTTTTATCTCCTTGTCTACTCACTGAGATACCATTGCAAAATACATTACCGCTACCAGCGGCTCGTACCATACCTGAGCAATGACCAACTTCACTGTCTCCTATTCTTGTAACTGCTGGCATTTTTCAGAACCTCCTATGTTATCTATAGCATTTACAATATCTTTATGTAATCTTTCTGTAGCTTTCCTATACATGGTCTCATGTAAGGTAACTGGGACTTCTAGGGGGTCTTCTACTAAATGTTTAATGTCTTCGGGCATATCTAAAAACCATGGGTCGAAAGGTAAAAATTGGGGTTTGGCGTAAAAGGTCATTAATCATAATAGGTATCTACAAATGATCGTATTCCTTCCCATTCATTATTAACTTGAAGTGTTGCAGTTTTATTAACTGTATTACTTCCTGTATAAGGACTAGGAGCAGTTTCGACTACTTGAATAGTAAATGTTACTATAACATACCACCGAGTGTCTTGGTCAAGAAAATAGAATTCCTTATTAGGAACCATATTACTGACACCTACTACTGTAATAGGGGTATCTACTAAATCAGTACCACCCTTCTCTACGTAAGTAAAACTATCGGAAAATGGATCATTAAAAGTTCCAGAGATGCTAACACTATTAGTACCAGGTGTAATTGTCAACGTACTTGTTAAGTCAGTTGCTCCACCTACCACATTATTATCAGAGTTATAATAAGAATATGTTACTGCAGTACAGTTAGTACTTGTAACAGACCAATTCTGATTAGCGGTTTGAGTACTGGTACTAGCAGAAACAGTATGACTTAAAGTATAATCAGGTCTTGTTTTCTCAGCAAACTGAGAAGTAGGAATATCACCAGCAGGTGAACATGTTATACTGACAGTCATTTTGTTTCTCTTCCCATTAACTGCTGAAGATACCAAGAGTACTTAGCATACTCAGCATGTTGATCCTCACTATGAGGACCCTCAGGTATATCTGGTTGAAACTTTATAACATTATCTATTATTAGGGGTATGTCACCTATACGATTATAGGTCTCTAAGTTACCATTTACTAATACTTGAAAATGTCCTGTAACGTCATTCATTACAATAATGCTAGGTCTTCTTCTTCAGCAACATCAAAGTTTAGTAAAAAGAAATCTTCTGCTCCTTCGTAATCTCTAAAGTAATACGTTTCGCCATTAGGTGCTTCTAATACAAACTTATCAATGAACCTATTATACTCTATAGGTTTCTTTTTTTCAAGCTCATCTTCATACATGAAATTTATCCTGTGAATTTTTTCTTTATATAGATTTTTCCATTTCTGGGAATTTTTCTCTGGGAAATTATTTCTCACTCGTTGGGATACTTTTGTAGGTTAGATGGTACCTTTGCATTTTAATCGCACGGCCAAACCCCCGAAATCGGGCGAAATCGGGATTAGTGCCGATTGGGTGCTAGTCCCTATCGGTGTATTCTCCGTAGAGAACCCTAGTCCCATTTAGAGAATATGCGACCACTTCAGCGTGACCAAATTCTTGGGCGAGGTCGTAGCAGATATCCCAACACTCGTCGAGAGAATCTCTCCACTCTAGGATTCTGTTATTAACTTCGATTGCATATGAGTTCATAATTTAAAATTCAAATTTGTTTATACTATTATTATATACCATATGGTAACGCAGTGCGAG
>Ga0115012_10000607_pt1 | contig 20328 bp, 18 predicted proteins | sample TroAtlMetagenome_FD_88706 | JGI IMG/M metagenome (GOLD analysis project Ga0115012, IMG submission 88706) | Marine eukaryotic phytoplankton communities from Atlantic Ocean - Tropical Atlantic ANT10 Metagenome | ecosystem: Environmental > Aquatic > Marine > Oceanic | place: Tropical Atlantic...
AAGCAAAAATACATTTTGAATTTGATAAAGTTTCAATTTCTTTAAAAATATTTTGTTTTAGTTCTAATTTTTCTGGGACTGCTTCGATTATAAGCTCAGCTGTTTGCACTGATTCTAAAAGTTTACTAGACTTTGTAATAGAGGAAAGAATTTTCTTTATTTTAGAAGCTGGAATGGCCATTTGAGTTAAGCTTCTATTTATTCTGTCAAATAATGTATTTAATGAACCTTCATTAGGATCAAAAACAGTTACTCCAAATCCGAATTGTGCAAATTTAAGAGCTATTCCATGACCCATTAAACCTGAACCTATGATTGTTACATTATTTATCATATTTATCCTGCAGTATATCCTCCATCAGCATATAAAATATGACCAGTATAAAAATCTGATGCTTTTGATGATAAAAATAGCAGTGGTCCCGCTAAATCCTCTGGTTCACCAAGCCGACCTTTAGGTACTCGAGTAATAAATCCAGATCTTACTTTTGCTGCTTCGGGGGTATCTTCAAACATCCATGCTGTTAGAGGTGAACGAAATACCGTTGGGGCTATTGCATTTACGGTTATTCCTGAGTCTCCTAACTCACAGCCTAATGCTTTTGTAATACCGTCTATTGCAGATTTTGAGGCACAATACGCTGTGTAACCAGCTGGATGACCAAGCAAGCCTCTAGCTGAGGATACTAATACAATCTTTCCTCCATCACCTTGCACTTTCATTTGTTTAGTAACTTCTCTTGCCATAAGCCATGACTGAGTAACATTTACATCCATTACTGAAGTAAAAGTTTCAGGTGGCATATCTTCTACTTTAGAAACTTTGTTTATACCTGAAGCAACTACCAATATATCAATTCTACCAAAATTGTTAACAGCCTTTTGGACGATTAAATTACAGTTTTCTTCAGAAGATGGGCGAGAGTTAATAATAATATGCTCACATTTAGAAGAACTAATTTCACTAGAGACCTCTTCTAAGGCTTTTTTGTTACCGCCTGTTAAAATTACTTTACATCCTGCACCAGCAAAAGTTTTTGCAGCTACACTTCCAAAAGCTCCAGTAGCACCAACAACCAATGCAACTTTGCCTTTGATATCAAACGAAGAATATGGATTTTCTAACATTTATTCGCCTCAACTATCTTTTGGTGGATAAGGCATAACTACATGCATTATGACCACTTCGTTAGTTTCATTCCTTATTTCCCTCTCTTTGCCCCCTGGAATAAAAACAGTATCACCAGGATTAGCAATTTTTGTATCACCATCAACTTTGATAGTTAGGCTTCCTTGAGTAATTACATATACTTTTTCAAGAGGTGAAGAATCAGGTCCAGCACCACCACCTGGCAGAAATTGTGAATGTCCAACCCAAAAGTTCTTTGGACCATATTCTTCAAATCCTGCCAATCTCACAGAATGGCATTTTTGATGGTTTGGAGCTTCATATTGTTCTGTATCTTTTAATTCTTTAACATACATTAGAAGCTCTCCCCTGACTCAATTCTGTAAGATTGATTTTTGTCTATCATTGCTACTAGTCGAATAATACAACCATCTCCCCTATCCCAGTTCCAAGGGAAAAATGCAAAGGTACATCTCTTACCAGTAACCGCATCAAGATCACCACCGACATTCTCTATTCCTAGAATACCTTCTTTGAAAATCATATTATGGACGGGCTCCCAAACTGGAAATGCCTCTTTCCAGTCTATTCCTCCAGACCATTCTTTATATTCCTCAGCTAAGTGTGGTAGCAAAGGGCCATTTCTTTGTGGACCAATAGCTGTAGCTAATGGGTGGTCATTAGCTTGAGTATCATGACCTATGACTTTTATACCTTTATCAATTATCCACTCAGCTGCAGATGGCACAAGACCTGGACAATATGGAAAATAGTCACCATCCTCATAATATTTATGCCAACCTGTATTTAGAATTAAGACATCATTTTTTCTAATTGCGTGACCACAGGCTTTTTCTAAATCATCACCTGTGATTTGTTCCCACTTTTTCTTGGGAATTGAAACAACAAGACCAGAACCAAAAAAATGAGGTAGGGGCACTTCATCAATAAAAGGTGTCGACTGAACCACGTGGGCAGGTGCGTCGATATGAGTTGTTACATGCATAGTTGTTGTAAGCGTTTGAGAAAGAACACCTGACTTTGCCATATAGTGCATTCTTTCAATCCTAACATCTCTAAAATATGGCCAGTTTGGACATTGATAGCCAAATCTATGAGATAAATTATAAAATTCTATTCCCATATCATTATTTGTATTTTCTTGGAAATCGATCCCTCGAATATTCACTGTCAACTTAACCTCCACAAATATTAATATTTATCTTTTAAAGTGTACCACAATTTGATACACATGTATTACTATATGGTGTTTTTAATTTAATGACAAGAATAATTTAAAAAGTTGGAATGGATAAAACTAATAATAATATACAAGTTTTAAATAGAGCTTTTCAGATACTGAAAATCATCAAAAAAGAAAAAGATGTAAAAATTAGTCTTGGAAAAATTGCTAAAATTACGGGCTTGCCGAGATCTACAGTACAAAGAATTGTTAACTCGTTAATAAATGAAAATTTTTTGTCACAATCTAGTCAAAAAGGTATTTCTATTGGTGATGAAATCTATAAACTTGCAGCTTCAACAAATGATGATGTAGTGCGGTCATTAAGCCCAATAATAAATTCCCTTTCTAATAAAACAAAAGAAACTGTCGATCTATCAATATTGAAAGATAATCACATGTTATTGCTTGATAGGGTTTTAGGTACATATAGACTTGGAGTTAACTCAAAGATAGGACTTAAACTTCCTATGTCTACAACAGCAAGTGGTAAATCAGCATTATCTTTACTTGATGTAGATAAGGTTAAAATTTTATTAATGAACGAAGATCAGGTTTCAAGAAGGAAAAATACTAAGAAGCTAGAAGATGAAATTGCAAAAGCAGGCATTAATGGTATAGCTTATGACTTTGATGAAAATAATGATGGCATCTCAGCAGTTGGCTCATCATTTATAATTGGAAATGAAATATATTCTATTTCAATACCAGTTCCATCTCATAGATTTAATACCAAACAAAAAGAATTAGAAAAAAATTTAAAAGAAGCCATTGAAAAAGTAAAGCCCGTTATGGACAACTAACAATTAATTGATTTTTATATAAAATATTAATAAATAAGCTATAAATTTAATTTTTCTTAAAGAGTTAATGAATGTCAAAAAATGCTCCATTTAAAAATATTGCTGTAATAGGCGCTGGTACAATGGGTAGTGGAATTGCAGGACAAATTGCAAATTCTAATCAAGAAGTTTTGTTATTAGATATACCAGGCAGTGAACCCAATAGCATTACAGAGGAAGCTGTAAAAAGGTTAATTAAATCTGACCCTCCTGCATTAATGCATAAAAATAAGTCAAAATTAATACATGTTGGCAATATTCGAGATGACTTTCACAAATTATCCAAATGCGATTTAATAATTGAAGCTGTTGTTGAAAGACTAGAAATTAAAAAAGAGTTATATAAAAAGATATATGGCGTGGTTGATGAAAGCTGTGTCATTACTTCAAACACCTCTACGATACCAATAAAATTATTAGTTGAGGACATGCCACAATCTTTTAAAGAGAGATTTGCTATAACACATTATTTTAACCCCGTTAGGTTTATGAGATTACTAGAGCTTGTTAGGGGTGAACATACTGATCCAAAGATAATTAAGAAACTAGCTGAGTATAATGACAGAATATTAGGTAAGGGTGTTGTGTCGTGTAATGACACCCCAGGATTTTTAGGAAACAGAGTTGGTGTTTACGCCCTTCAAGTTGGAATGGACGAAGCATTTAAACTAAATTTAACAGTTGAAGAGGCAGACTCTTTAATGGGACGACCGATGGGCATCCCTAAAACAGGAATTTTTGGTCTTTATGATTTAATTGGAATAGATTTAATGTCTGACGTAGTTGATACTTTGGGAACAATTCTACCTAAGAATGATAGCTTTCATAAAGTTGGTGCCAGTAATATTCCAACAGCAAAACTAATAAAAGAAATGATTGATAATGGTTTTACAGGGAATAAAGGCAAGGGAGGCTTTTATAGATCAGGAGAAAATGACCAAAACTTTTACATAGATATTTATAACAATAAAATTATACCAAAAAGCGAAGAAATTAATCATAAAGCTAAAGTTTCAGCTGAATTACTAGAAAAGGGGGAGGAAACTCTTTTTCATTTAATTAACAATAATTCAGATGAAACATCTGAAAGAAAATATACGAAATTTTGTAGAAATGTTTTAGGTAGAATTTTGCATTATGCTGCATCTTTAATCCCAGAAATAACTTCATCACCTCAAGATATTGATGATGCAATGAAATTGGGTTTTAATTGGATTAGAGGACCATTTGAAATTATTGATGCATTAGGAAAAAACATTGTCATAGAACTCTTCAAAGAAAATGGGCTCAATACCCCAAGTTCATTTGATTGCTTCCCATTTTATAGAGTTGAAAAAGATAATCTTTTAGTTAGCAACTATTCCAAAAGCTCTGAAAATAAATATGAATTGCAGCCAATAATTTTACCAAATAAAGCTATAAGATTTCACTTGGAAAGAAAAAAACTTAAGCCAATTTTTGAAAATCAGTCTGCCAGTCTGTTCAGTATAAATGATAAATATAGATTAATAGAATTTCATTCAAAAGCTAATACTTTAGATAACTTTTCAATGGATGTCGTTAATGCTGCATGTAATGACCACGGTGATGGTATTATAGTACATAATGATGCACAGCATTTTTCTTCAGGTGTGAATTTAAACGCATTTCTTTCTCTTATCAGAGAAAAAGATTGGTCAGGTATTGATAGCTTCCTTATTAAATTTCAACAGGCAGTTAGATCACTAAAATTTTTATCAGTTCCTGTTGTCGGGGCCCCCTCTGGAATGGCAATAGGTGGTGGTTTTGAAGTGTTACTTCATTGTGATAAAATAATTGCACATTCAAATTCAGTTTTGGGCTTAGTTGAAGCTGGAGTAGGATTAATTCCTGGAGGAGGTGGAGTAAAAGAAACTTTCCTCAGATGCATTGAAAGTCTTGAAAAGCCTGAGGATGCTTCATGGAAAACATGGATGCAAATTGGGTATGGTCAAACTGGAACTAGTCCAGAAAAAAGTTCAGAACTTTTATATTACCTTCCTGAGCGCGATCAGACAGAAATGAATAGAGACTACCTAATAAACTCTTCTATTTCAGCAATAGAAGCGATAAACCAAAAAGGTTATTCAAAACCTATGTTAAAAAACATTACTTTACCGGGGAATTCTATTCTTTCAAAAATGGAAGAATTTATGGATAATGGTATTGAAAAAGGAATGTTTTATAAGCATGATAAAATAGTGGCAATGCAAGTTGCTAGTGTTGTAGTGAATAATGACGAGGATAAGAACCTGACATTAAATGAAGATGATCTATTCGAAAGGGAAAGAAAAGCCTTTATAAATCTTGCTAAAACACAACCAACTTTGGATAGAATTTCTGCCTTGATTGAAAAGGGAATAAATTTAAGAAATTAAATTGGGGGAAAGTATGAACAACAAATCAAAGAGTATGTATGATGATTTTGAAAAAGTAAAAGCTAACCACGTACCTCTTTCACCTTTAACATTTTTGCCAAGAGCTGCAAATTTGTATCCCCATAAAGATGCTGTTGTTTATGGGAATAGAAAGTACACATGGAAACAGTGTTATGAACGTTGCATACGTCTTGCATCAAGCATAACTAAACTAGGCATAACTAAAGGTGATACTGTTTCTGTAATTGCAACCAATACACCAGAGATGGTTGAAGCTCACTATGGAATTGCTATGGCAGGTGCTGTTTTAAATAGTATAAATGTAAGATTAGACCCTGATACTATAGCGTATATTTTGGATCATAGTGAAGCAAAAGTACTTATTTCTGATACAGGATTTTCTTCATCAGTCAGTGAAGCCTTAAAAAAAATACAAAATAAAGATCTAATTATAATTGATATTGAAGATGATCAAGCTGAAAGTAATAATAATAGTATTGGATCAATGAATTATGAAGATTTATTAGAAACTGGAGATCCAGATTTCAATTGGTCTTTGCCAAATGATGAATGGGATGCTTTAGCTCTTAACTATACTTCAGGAACAAGTGGAAAACCCAAAGGAGTGGTATACCATCACAGAGGTTCATATTTAATGACAATGGGAACAATAAGTGATTGGCAACTTCCAGCTAATCCAAGTTATTTGTATACAGTACCCTTATTTCATTGTAATGGCTGGGGCCACGCATGGACAATGACAGCCCTTGGTGGAAAAATAGTTTGCTGTAGGCAGGTTTCTGCAGAAGCGATTTATGACGCTATCTATAATCATAATGTCACATATTTAGGTGGTGCTCCAATTATTTTGGGAATGATAATAAATGCCGAAGAAAGTGCCCGAAAAGAAATGAAGCAAACAGTAAATATAATGACTGCGGGCGCCCCACCACCTGCCGCTATATTAGAAGGAATTGAAAAATTAGGGTTCAATGTTACACATGTTTATGGACTTACAGAAACCTATGGTCACGCAGTTATGTGTTTTTGGCAAGATCAGTGGGATAGTGTAGATTTTTCTGAAAGAGCTATAATTAAGGCTCGCCAGGGTGTTTCAATGACAGCAACAGAGAGCACAAGGGTCGTAGATTTAAAAACCAGAGAAGATGTTCCTAAAGACGGCGAAACCATAGGCGAAATAGTTCTTCAAGGAAATACTATCATGAAAGGCTATTTAAAAAACAAAGAAGCGACTTCTGAAGCATTTGAAGGTGGATGGTTTAGGTCAGGTGACTTGGCGGTGATGCATGAAAGCGGATATATAGAGATTAAAGATAGACTAAAAGATATTATTATATCTGGTGGAGAAAATATTTCTTCAGTAGAAGTTGAAGGTATGTTGCATAGACACCCAGCAGTTGCATTTGCTGCAGTAATTGCAAAACCTGATGAAAAATGGGGGGAAGTTCCATGTGCATTCGTTGAATTAAAATCAGGTGAAAAAATAAATGAAGAGGAATTAATGAATTTCTGCCGAGAAAATTTAGCTGGATTTAAAAGACCAAAACAAATAATATTTTGTGAAATACCAAAAACAGCAACTGGTAAAATTCAAAAATTTGAACTTAGAAAACAATTAAATTAATCTAAAATCATTTAAATGAGAAAGTCTATTAATTCACCAGGGGTTCACAAACATAAAAATCCCATCCCTCATGCATGCATACTAAATGGATTAATGATATCTTCAGCTATAAATGGCTTTGATCACTCAATAGGCAATTTTCCAGACAAAAAAGAAACACAAATAGAGGTTGCTTTTGAGAATATGCTAAAAATATTAAAAGAAGCCAATGGGGCTTATGAAAACATTTTAAAAATAGATTTATATTTTAATGATAAGTCTGACAGAAAATTTGTTAATCCAATATGGTTGAGAATTTTTCCAAATGAGAACACAAGACCTGCAAGGCATTCACATCTCGCAATTTTAGATCAACCTTGTATAATGCAGTTAGTATTTACTGCAGTGATTTAATTTTTTTTAGGGAAAGATCTTTATGAGTTCAAAAAAAGGTTTAAAAGACGCATATTCACTTAAGACCCCAAAAGACAATATAAATTTATATAAGATTTGGGCATCGTCATATGATGATGATTTTGCAAAAAAAAATGATTTTCGATCGCCATCGCTAATATCTAATTATTTTAGTCAATATTCCCATAACATGGATGCCCCAATTCTTGATGTTGGAGCTGGAACAGGTTTAATTGGAGAAGAGATGAATGCGAATAATAAGTTAGAATTAGATGCTATAGATATTTCACCAGAAATGCTTCAAGCGGCTAAACTAAAAAATTGTTATTCTAAAATAATTGAAGCTGACCTTACAAAAAAATTAAATATTGATAATGATTCCTATGGCGCTATCGTCAGCGCAGGAACATTTACACACGGCCATATTGGTCCTAATGCTTTAGATGAGCTTATAAGAATAGCAAAGCCAAACGGCTTATTTGTAATAACAATTCATTCGAAATTCTTTGTGAAATCAAATTTTAAACAAAAGTTTAATGAAATTAAGGATCAAATTACTAATCCAATTTATCACGAAGAGCATGCTTATGGAAATAACCCTGATAAGGATCATGGCCAAGACACAGTATTTATTGTTGTTTTTAGAAAAAAATAATAATTAATTATTTTATGGACAATGCTGTAAATTTTAAAACTTTAGTAAATAAATTTTATAAAAATATAGTTTCATCCAATGAAGTTGATAACTCAAATTGTCACTCACACTTGAATGAAGTCATTAAATCTCTATCAAATGATTTAGAAAAAAATTTAAATTACATTTATAGCTACCAACCTGTATGTAGATTTTTGGATTCTTGCATTAACAATATTCCAGAGGAATTTTACAGATTTGAAAACTCAATAAGAAATATTAAAACCCAATTAAATTGGCAAATTAACAATAATTATAAAAATATATTTTCAAAAGATTTTTTTTATAATGAGAGTTTTGTAGAAATTATTGGCCCCAACGGATTATTAATTAGCCCTAATGTCAGGGTTGGCTTATTGCTTTTAGGTGAAAAAGTTTTTTATCCTTCACATAATCATAAAGCTTTAGAGTTTTATTCTATATTGAGTGGAAAATCTATGTGGCAGCAAAATAATGACAGGTTTGAACAAAAGGAACCCGGAGACAATATTTTTCATGATATGTGGGTCCCACATGCTATGGAAACTACTGGTGAGCCTGCTCTAGCATTATTTTCCTGGAGTGGCGCCATCACTGACGAAGCAGTTCCAATTTAAGTATTCATATTGAATTTACGGCCTTACATAGTGTTTTTAATTTGTCCTGGGCTAAGTCTATACTAAATAAACCCATGCCACAATCTGGAGAAACAACAAGTCGTTCTCTATCTATAAAGTTTAAGGCCTGTTTTAACCTATCTCTAACCTCATCAACTGTCTCAAGACGACTCTTAGTAACGTTTATTGCACCAAAAATAATTTTTTTGTCAGGGAAATTACTCAATAAATTCAAGTCATTTTTACAATGTGCATCTTCAATAGATATTTGATCTATGCTCATATTGTTTAATTCTTTAGAAAGATCAAAATATGACTTTGGATCTGCCTTTTTATAGTTTTCGTCATCTAAACGATCAGTATAACCACAACATATATGTATAATTTTATTAATATCATTTGGCACTTTATGAAGGCATCTTTCAATACCCTCAAATCCAAAGGAATAAGCATCATCTACTTGGCGTGCAAATAAAGGCTCATCAACTTGAATGTACTTACAACCCTTATCAACTAAATTTAAAATTTCTAAATTAATGGTATCTGCTAAATCATTATTTAATTTTTTTCTATCATTATAAAAACAGTCAGCTGATGTATCCATAATTGTCAGTGGACCTGGAATCGTAAACTTAATCGGTTTACTTGAAACGGACTGAGATGAGACATAATCTAGAGATGAATAAAAATTACCTAAGTGTCTAATTTTACCCCTTATCGCTGGTAGACTTGTTTCATAAGCTCCATCTCTGAGTACTCTGTGTTCTAAATTATCAAAATCAAACCCATCTAAATTTCTACAATGATAGTGAACATAATTCTCTCTTCTTACTTCTCCATCAGTTGGAATGTCTATCCCAGCATCTATTTGAATGTTAATAACTTCAGACGCTGCTTTTTTAAATAGTTTCTCATCTGATAGTTTTTTATTTTTATTATAATTTGTGTACTCAATAGTGGTTTTTATAGTATTCATTCCCTCTTCACCTCTAGCTGAGTCAAACCAATCCATAATGGGAAGATATTTAGGCTTTGGGAAAGATCCAATCGTTGTTGTTATAATTTTTTTCTTAGCCATAAATTATTATTTAAAAAATATCAAAAATCTAATATGGTAAACCTACATAATTTTCAGAAAATGCTCTTTGAGCTTCTTTAGAATTAGATAAATAATCTAGTTCAGTTAATTGTATTTTCCTTTCAAATTCATCTTGATTGGGAAAATTGTGCATTAAAGTTGTCATCCACCAACTAAACCTTATTCCCTTCCAAACACGCAAAAGTGCTTTTTCTGAATATGTTTCCAATAAATGTTGATCCTTATTTTCAAAAAATGATATTATCCCTTCTGACAAATAATGAATGTCAGAAACCGCAAGGTTAAGTCCTTTTGCACCTGTTGGAGGAACTATATGTGTTGAGTCTCCAGCTAAGTAAAGATTACCATACCTCATAGGCTCTGAAACAAAACTTCTCAAAGGTGCGATAGACTTTTCGATTGATGGACCTGTAACTATAGTATCAGAGGCTTCTGTTGGAAGCCTGAATTTTAATTCATCCCAAAAGTTATCATCTGACCATTGCTCTACTTTATCAGTATTTGGAACTTGAATATAATATCTTGATAGATTTTCATTTCTCATTGAAGCCAGCGCGAAACCTCTTGAGTGGTTTGCATAAATAAGTTCATTATTGACAGGAGGAGTTTCTGATAGAACACCAAGCCAGCCAAAAGGATAAACTTTTTCATATGATTTTAATATATTTGAAGGGATATGGTTTCTACTAATGCCATGGAAGCCATCACATCCAATAACAAATTGAGTATTAACAGAATGCAATTTACCTTTTACATCTTTAAATGAAACACAAGAAATTTTTTCTTTTAAGTCTGATATTTTTATATCATCAATTTCATGTAAAATTTTTACATTGTATTTTTTTAATTCCTCATAAAGATCAAATGTTACTTCTGTCTGACCATAAACCATAACCTTTTTATTTATAGAGTTCTTAAAATCAATCCTAAATTGTTTATTTAATGATGAAAGCAAAGTGCCCTCATGAATATGGCCTTCTCTATCCATTCTTGAGCCAACACCATTTTTTCTAAGCATTTCAACTGTATTCCATTCTAGAACACCAGCTCTAATTCTTGAAAGAACATACTCTTTAGTCTTTTTTTCAAGTACCAAAACATCTATATTTGCACGTGCTAATATTAAAGCTAGAAGCGTTCCTGATGGTCCACCACCAATAATAACTACCTGTTGATGCATATGTTTTAATCTCCAGTTATAATACTTTATCTAAGGAATTAATTAATTTTGTAACTTCATCCTCAGAGGTGTAGTGCACAAATGACAATCTTACTACGCCTTCTTCTGGATCTATACCTAATGCTTTCAAAGGTCTAACCGCATAAAAGTCACCCGCACCAGCCATAATATTGTATCCATTTAAATCACTTGCAACATTACTTGGACTTTTATTTTTTGGAACAAAAGCTACTGTAGGTGCTCTTAAAACATTGTCACCAGGACCGATAAGCCGACATTTATTATTATTTCTAAAATAATCTAAAATCGGTTTCAGTAATTTTATTTCTTGATCCCTAAAAAGTTTTGCAACACTCTTGGGTTTGTTTCCTCCCAAAAGCATTTCTCCCGAGCTAAAATGATGCTCAAATATTTCATCAAAGTAGTCTAAAATACCATTGCAAGCAGCAACCTGAGCATGGTCTGGTCCAGCCGGGACCATAAATTTATCAGAATAGTTAGAGTTAAAGAAATGTGATTGATTTGTTAATGCTTTCTTAGCATTTTCTCTAATAACCATTACTCCTTGATGCGGACCATAAGTTTTATATGCTGAAAAAAAATAAATATCTGCTCCTAACTCATTAACATCAGGCAATCCATGAGGGCAGTATGAAACACCATCTACAATTAACAAAGAACCATTTTTATGTGCGATATCAGATATAATTTTTATGTCATTAATTTCACCAACAATATTGGAGCAATGCGTGACGGCAATAAACTTAGTTTTTTCTGTAATCAAATTTTTTAAATCATTAATATCTAATGAACCAGTATTTGGATCAATTTTCCATACTATAACTTTAATTCCTTTATTAAGCATTCTATGCCAAGATCCCGCATTTGCTTCATGTTCTTGATCAGAAACAATAATTTCATCACCACTTTCAAACTTTTCCAAAAAGCTTTGAGCTAAAACATAAGTATTTTGAGATGTTGACGGACCAAATAATACTTCTTCAGTATTAACATTTAAATACTCTGCCATTCTGGTCCTTGCACTATCCATTTCTTCACCTGCAAGTATTGAAGACTCATAAAAACCATAAGGTTGAACTTTTCTCTCTTTAAAATATCTGTCAAATCGTTCTATTACTTGCTTGCACATGAAAGACCCACCAGCATTTTCAAAAAAAGCTTTATTTGATAATTTATCAGATGAGAAAGCTGGAAATTGAGATCTCACAAACTCTATATCTAATTCTTTCAAATGCACCTCCGATGTAAATTTATAATTTAATAATAAATTAAATTTATAATATAATTGATAAAATTTATACTAGTATTCAGAATAATATTTTAGAGAGTAATTCCATCATTTAATAAAACGATTATTAATTAAGCCGTATTATTTTAAAAAGTTTTATAAATAGATATTTCCCAAATATATACTATCTTTAAGATCTACTTTGATATTTTTTTCATGTGACTTGATTTTGATATTTATTGAATATTTTCCACTATTTGGAGGTAATTTATCAAATTTAAAATCACCGAAATCATCTGTTTTAATTTCAGACAAAATCTCATTGTCTAGGGATAATTTTACTGTTGCTCCAGTTACACAATCCTCAATTTTATTTTTTTTAATCGCAACCGAACCACCTATAAAGCATTTATTAATTCTGTGTAAATTCTTATAATAAACTCTAGGCTTTGTCTTGAACTCAGGATTTAAAACCTCTAACTCTTCATCTTTTACTATTTGCTGCATTTTTTTATCTTCAACTTTAAGTGCTCTCATAGCCCCCGTTGCACATACAGAAATTGCTCTTGGGACTTTCCAACCTTTATCTAAAAGATGCGCGTCAAAAAACCAAATTTGAGGTATTTCTAATTCTTCGTTCCAAGAAATAGAACCATGAGGACAACTATCGACTATTTGCTTTTGACCCTTAGATTTTTCTGGATCAATGATAATAATACCATCATCTCTTTTAACGACAGCACCATTTTTTGCAGCTTTAAGACATGGTGCATCATCACAGTGTTGGCACATAGTTGGAATATAGCCGATATCAATCATTGGTGTCTGGCCCCTTTCCTTTTTCTGCATGTCAATCCAATTAGCACCTCTTTTAGGCATTTCGGCAGAATAACCTGGGAAATTATTTCCTACAAATTCATCTTTACAAGCCAAAGAACACATATGACAATTATTACAATTATCTACGTCTATAACTAAGTTCCATTTCTTCATATTTAATTCCCTAAATCTATTCAGCAGCTTTCAAAATTTTTTCTTTATAAGGCTTCTTTAATTCTTTTTTATCCCAAAGTTCAATTTGAACTAAAGCAGTGCTATTTCCCATTGAGTGAGCTTTTTTAATCTGTGTTTTCTTTGGAGTGAGCAAATTTAACATACCACCCCTATCAGGAGATTCTCCAGGCTTTCCAAGCGGATCATATTTTGCGCATGACTCATAGCCATGTGCAGAACTTTCCATAATCCTATCAGTAACCTGAGCTGCACATATTACAGCACCTTGATCATTAAAAACCTTTACGAGGTCATTATTCTTAATTTTTCTTTTGAGTGCATCTTTACTATTTATACGTATAACCCAGTAATCATAACCGTCCACATTAACTCTGTGATCAGAGATATCATTAATAAATGTGTCTTTCGCATCACCTTGAGTATGAAATGAATATCTAGGATGAGGTGTTAGCATCATTATTGGATATTTTGATTTATTATTTATCTTAAAAGCAGGGTTATATTTTACAATTGGTGGTCTCTCTGGATCATTAGCATCGAATCTTTTTAGACTTGAGGCTTCGAATTCAATTTTACCTGATTGCGTTTGTATGCCCTTTAGATACTCATCCTTATAATCTGATGGTAAAGGCATAGGTTCAGGAACGTCTTTCTTCCTATTTTCATAGTACCAGTTCCAAGAAAGCGGATCTCTATGCTCTTTCTTATTTGGAGGGATTACAGCGTAACCTTTTCTTACAAATTCCTCCCAAGATATAATCTTTGGCAAATCAGATGAATCAAAAATTCTTCTTGCCCAGTCAATCTCTGATATTCCTTCTGTGAAATATGCACTTAACCCGAGCCTCTCACAAATCATAGAAAAAATCTTATAATCTGATTTTGATTCACCAAGAGGTTCAATAGCTTTATGCTGAAAAACAGCAACTCTGTTATTAAGTTGTGTTTGACCATGATGAGCATATCCACCTAAGGCAGCCCATTCACTTATATCTTCTCTCTCAAAATTAGTACATGCAGGCAAAATCAGATCAGCATATTTAGTTTCACCTTCCATCCATATTGCTTGATTAACAACAAATTCTAAATTTTCAGATTGATACATCTTAATATGTCTATTGGAGTCTGGCATTGTTCCAAACATTGATCCACCATATTTGTAAAGCATTTTAACTGGAGAATAACCTGGCTTGGGGTAAGATACCTTGTTAAACTGAGCTTCTATTGATTTACCATCCCAAACGTAACCTTCAGCTTTTCCATTCATTATTGCCTCAGGGAGCCATAACCTTGGAATTGATTGCTCGACAGTATTAAGACTCTGCAGTTGTGGCATTCTTTGATATAATTCAACAGACATTGCGGTGTGATGTAAGTCTCCAGATATTCCACCCTCAGCATATCCAGGAAAATAAAAGTTGTTGTCTACAGGTGTTCCCCATTGAAGATTACCCATATTAACTCCAGGTTTTCCAATTCCCTGCATAGCAATCAAACATACAAGTGATCTAGCCCACTGGATACCAGTTTGATTTCTACATGCACCGCCATGACCATTACCCCAACCGCCTGCTGCCAGGTAAACTTTTCTATTACCCCACTTTCTTGCAAGGGCTCTAATATCTTTTGCAGCTAAGCCTGTTTCTTCTGAGGCCCATTCAGGAGTTTTTTCTATTTTATCTTCTTTGCCTAAAATATAATCTTTCCATTTGTCAAATCCAACAGTCCTATTTTTAACAAACTCTTTGTCATAAAGATCCTCTTTAATCCATACATAAGCAATGGCCATTGCAAGTGCTGGCGAAGAGGTAGGTTTTGTTGGCAGCCATTTACCACCTAAAAACTGACAACTGTCATTGTAAAAGGGGTCAACATGAACAATATCTATATCAAGTTCTTTTAACCACTTTCTTCTTATTGTTCCCTCAAAAGACCCATATGCTCCACTTGTGCCTTCTGGATTACTTGCCCAGAAAACAACCATTTCAGCTTCTTTAAGTAGATCTTCAACCGTTCCATATGTTTCTGATTGACCAACTCTTAATGATCCTCCCCAATGATGCGCAGCCCCCCAATACCATCCTTCCCAACTATCAGGATTGTGATGAACTCTGGTCATTCCAACTGCATTTATAAATTTGAAATTGGCACTTAAGTAATAACCAACATTTCCCCAAGTATGGTGAGATCCGTGGCTGTTTACAATAGCCCCAGGCCCGTGGTCTTTTTTTACTCGTTTTATTTCATTTGTAACTATATTTAGGGCTTCATCCCATGAAATTCTCTCATAACCTGATATACCTCTATTTTTTTGATTTCTTTTACCATTAACGTTAAAGTCTACTCTTTTCATGGGGTAGAGCAACCGATCAGGTGAGTAAACCATTGACTTCCAGTTCATACCATGAGGAGCAAGTGTTGTTTTTCTTGGTGGTTTAAAAGTTTTTCCTCTCGCAGAAATTGTCCAAGTTTCTGGATCTTTATCATCAAACTCGATCGGAGTTATTCTAATTATTTTGTCATTTTTAACATAAATAAAGACAGGGCCACCATTTGTCATGTTCGTATATCTTTTTACACCATCTCCAACATCAACACCAAACTTAAGGCCATTCGTCTGTGTCTTCATTAATGTTTGAGTAAACCAAAGCGTAAGCTCATCTGGTCCATCTAAAGTCAAATTAAAGTCTTTTAGTGCATTAATTTGATCTAATTGATTAATAGATTTTTTTAATAAAAATGCCATAACAAGTGGCATTAACAGTCCAACTGCTACTTTAGAATCTTTAAATGTTAAAGTTACTTCAGGTTTGTTTTTGATTCCAGATGAAGATAATATTTTTCCATTTTTAAATGTAAACCATCTTCCAATTGTCTTATCTTTTATTTGAATTTGGGCTGTAAAATTCTTCTGTGATAAATGTTTTTTAAATTCTTTATAGGTTATTGATTGCCACCATAAAAGTAGTCTCAAGCCTAAAAGTATTAGAGAAAATTTAAATGAAGCCATATTTTTTCTTATCCAGTCACAATTATAAATATAATTTAATTTTCTTTTTTGACCATATTTTTTAAAGTTCCTAATTGAGAAATTTCAATCTCAACAATATCACCATCTTTCATATAAACTGGTGGATCTCTTCTATCACCCACGCCTCCTGGGGTTCCTGTTACAATAACATCACCTGGGTTAAGTTCTGTAAAAGAGGAACAATAACTAATTAATTTTTCTAATGGAAAAATTAGATCATTTAATGAGGCATCTTGCATAATTTCGCCATTTAATCTCGTTTGCAATTTTAATTCTTTATAATTAGACACTTCATCAGTGGTGAGCATGAAAGGTCCAAAACCACCTGTTTTAAAAAAATTTTTCCCAGGTGTGAATTGAGATGTATGTTTTTGCCAATCACGAACAGTAGCATCATTATAACAAGAAAACCCAGCGATATATTCCATTGCATTATTTTCTTCAATATAACGACCAGATTTACCAATAATAATCGCCATCTCCCCCTCATAATCTAGTCTGTCTGAAACTTTTGGACAAATGATACTATCTTCATGTGCTGTTTGAGAATTAGAAAATCTTGTAAATATTGTCGGGTATGCACTTTCAGGTCTTTTCGTTTCTTCTCTATGGTTTTCATAATTAAGACCAATACAAAATATTTTACCTGGATCAGGTATAACTGGCATTAAAGTAACATCACTTTTCATCACTTTTGGAAGTGTTTCTAAATCTAAATTATTTAATTCATTAATTCTGTCATGTTCTAAGGCTGATTTTAATGAAGGTATCCACTCTAAACCCTCTCTATAACGCTCATAATGAGATGTTAAGTCCACGATTTCGTCATCTAACAAGATGCCAAAACATTTTTTTTCATTATTCAAAAAACTAACATACTTCATTTTCTACTCCTTACTCTATGATCTCATTATTGAATGTGGTCCCCACAAATTTAGGGTTTTTGGTTCATGCTTCCAGATTTTTACATCTCTATCATGTATAGTTTCTAACTCAGCAGATATTTCAATCCAATTATTATCTGGATCTTCAATAAAAATAAATAAATTATTACCTGGTCCATGTCTACCAGGTCCCCACTTTAATTGGATATTCTTTTTTTCAAATCTATCACACCAGTATTTAATTCTTTGCCACTCACCTGTTTCATAACTATGATGGTCAATTTCCTCAATATCAGACTTAAAGCAAGCTATTGTATGATGCTCATGATTGGACGTTAAAAAACTTGTGGCTAAATCACCATTATCTTTAACAACACGATCAGAAACAAAAAAACCAAGCTTTTCATTATAAAAACTCTCAAATCTCTCAACATCTTTTGATTTAAAAGTCAAATGCTGGAGAGGTCCATATATAGTGGAGCTGGAATTTGATGAAGGCAGTGTTTCAAATCCTTTAATTTGAGCAATACCAAACACTAAATGGTTTTCGTCTGGGTCTATGACACTAAAAGAGCCTTCTTTAAAAAATGGAGTTTCATATTTAGTGATTTCAACGTTATTAAGTTTAAGATCATCTTTGTAGTTTTTAAAACTTGTCTGATCTTTAAACGAAAATGCCGCGAAATCTAATCTTTTTTTGTTACCATTAGTAAAAATTATCCTTCTATCATTACCGAAACACATCCATTTAATTTCACCTTGATGAGAAATTTTTTTTGTATCCATCCCAAGTGTATCAGAATAAAAACCACATAAATTTTCTGGGTTGGGACTTTGTAATGATAAGTGATGAAGAATCACATTATTTAAAATATTTTTTTTTGCCATATTTCTTTTGTTTAATTAGAAAATTAAGAATGTTATTTTTTAAGGTTTAAGTTCCACCAAGGACACTCGCCAACACCTATGTTGTAGTTTCCAGGCATAACATTTACTGGTATTCGAACATTATTTTCTGCAGCCATAGACCTTACTTTTTGAGCTTGCTTTAGCTGGTCATCTGGCATCCACAATCTGTCATGACCCCATAGACTTGGTCCGTAGATAACTTCCTCAGGTTCCCAGTTGTCAACATCGATAGTTCTGCCTCCCCACCCATATTCAAATAAAAAATCAGAAGGTGAATAACTATAAAAGGATGTCATATTATCATTTATATGGCGCCCAAATGTAGTGCCAATTCTGTTTTCTTTGGAGAGCGCTATATCATAACATTGTCCAACATCATCTAAACTGTACAATTCAATCATTAAATGATGTATTTTATTTTCACCAGTTTCAATTAGAGCAATACTATGGTGTCTTTGATTGGTATGGAAAAAATAAGCTTTAAATGGTTTTAACATATAATCACTTAACCTAAACCCTAAAACATCTTGAAAAAACCACTGGGTGTTATCTAACTTTTCGACGTTCAAAACAATGTGACCCATTCCCAATGTGCCAGTTCTAAAACCTGAAATTGGCCGGCCAGGTTTAAATTTCTCATTACTCAATTCAGGACCATAAAAAGCTTCATGTTTATTGCCAGATGGGTCATAAAAACTTATCACCTCTGTAACATACCTCTGTTCAGCAATATTTTTTGGTTCTTTAACAATTTTGATATCAGCTTTTTCTAGTCTTGATGCTAATATATCAAGGTTTTTTTTATCTAAAACCTCCCATCCAAAAATATTTGATGCCGCTGTTTCATTTGTAATTACAAATCTTTGTTTTCTCTCATCCATCCTTAAGATTGCAGTAGATTTTGTTTTATCTACAAGCTGCATTCCCAGATAATGGTTACTAAATTCAGTCCAATCATCGAGCTTGTCAGACTTAACAGTTATATAACCCAAACCTAATATTATCATTATAATTCCAAATAAGATTACTCTGGTATGTTTATAATAAAACATCTCAAGTAAATAATTTATTTTTGTTTAAACTGTATCACTTAACGGTACACAATATAATAAATATTTCATTTTTTCTTTTTTTGAGTAACTATTAGTCATGGACATAACAATAGAGACTTAATGATGAATGGCTTAGAAATAGAATTTCCAAATAGACCTAATAATTTTTCTCAAGATGAATGGGAAGCACGGGTAAATTTATCTGCTTGTTATAGGCTTGTAGATTATTATGGATGGAGTAGTACAGTTTACAATCATATTACACTCAGAGTTCCTAATACAGATACATTTTTGATTAATGGTTTTGGATTAAGATATGATGAAATTTGCGCTTCCAATTTAGTGTTAATTGACTTGGATGGGAATAAATTAAGTGATGACGACTTACCAGTAAATAAAGCTGGTTTTCTAATTCATTCAGCTATTCATCAAGCGAGACCAAAAGATTTACACTGCGTAATGCATTCACATGAAGTTAATTGTCAAACTTTAGCAGCTTCGAAAAGTGAATTTATTCCTTTAACGCAAGAGGGATGTCAAATATATGGGAGAGTTGGATACCACGATTTTAATGGTATTGTTTTAAGAAATGACGAACAAGAAAAAATTATTGAAGCACTTGGAGATAACAATCATACTTTATTGATGCGCAATCATGGATTACTTACTGCTGGACCATCTGCTGCATGGGCTTTTATAAGGCACCAACATTTTATAAGAAATACGGAAGTACAACTTAAATTAATGGCATCTAATGCAGAAATAAATATTATACCTGAAGAGGTTTTAAAACATACAAGAGAACAATTTGAGGGTGGTAGTGCGCAAGCCGGGGCAAAAGTTAGACATCCTGAATGGCCAGCTTTTTTGAGGTTGTTAGATAAAGTTGACGATAGTTGGAAACATTAAACAATATTAATGTTAAATTTTTATAATTAAAAACTAGATTTTTTAAATTTATTAAATAATAGT
>Ga0115012_10000609_pt1 | contig 20302 bp, 21 predicted proteins | sample TroAtlMetagenome_FD_88706 | JGI IMG/M metagenome (GOLD analysis project Ga0115012, IMG submission 88706) | Marine eukaryotic phytoplankton communities from Atlantic Ocean - Tropical Atlantic ANT10 Metagenome | ecosystem: Environmental > Aquatic > Marine > Oceanic | place: Tropical Atlantic...
GCCAAGCGTGTAATGGATGAAGGTAAGCTAGTATCGGATGAAATCATTATCGGGCTAGTTAAAGAGCGTATTGCACAAGACGATTGTAAAGATGGTTTCTTGTTAGATGGCTTCCCACGTACAATTCCACAAGCTGATGCAATGAAAGAAGCCGGTGTTTCTGTCGATCATTGTATTGAGTTTGACGTACCAGATGATGTGATTGTTGAGCGTATGGGTGGCCGTCGTGTACACCCAGCTTCAGGTCGTGTTTACCATGTTGTTTACAACCCACCTAAAGAGGAAGGGAAAGACAATGATACTGGCGAAGACCTTATTATCCGTGATGATGATAAAGAAGAGACAGTGCGTAAACGCCTTGCAATTTACCATGAGCAAACTAAGCCATTAGTTAATTACTATAGCGCTGAAGCTGATGCGGGCAACTGCGAATATCACAAATTAGACGGCACACGCCCAGTTGACGAAGTAAGCGCAGAGCTTGCAGAACTTCTAGGTTAATAAAGCTTGTTGATTTGTAAAGGCCGCAGTAGCGGCCTTTTTTGTTACTTGTATGTTATAAGCGAATAGCGTTTAATAATTGCAGAATAACTAATATAAACGTGGAGCTAACCTATGGTATTACCTATAACGGCGTTTTATGCCAGTCTGTTGGGGATTTGTTACTTATACTTGTCATTTCTAGTGGTAGGCGTTCGTAGAAAAAATCAAATTAGCTTGGGCGATGGCGGTAATGAAGACCTGAAAAGGCTCAGTCGCGCTCATGGCAACTTTAGTGAATATGTCCCTATTACGTTAATTATGATTGCTTGCTTTGAAGCGAATACGGGGCAAGGCTGGGCGGTACATGTACTAGCATCTTCACTGTTATTCGGGCGTATTTTCCATGCTTATGGATTAAGACATCATAGTGGGGCAAGTTGGCAACGTATCGCAGGTATGTTACTGACGTTTTTAGCCATGTTAGTAGCAGCTATTGCTAACTTAATGCTAATTCACTTTGGATTGTGATTGCCTGACATTCAGGCAATCACAGTTAGCGCTAGCGTTTAGAACCTAAACGTTGCTTTGGTATATACGAAGCGGCCGCGCGGATTGTGGATACTACCCACATAACCGTAAAGGTCGCTATCGCCATTCCCTATAGCAAAGGGGGGTTCTTCATCTAATACGTTGTTTACGCCAAGTACAAGTCGAATAGTGTCGGTCACGTTATAGCCACCTTGAATATCCACTAGCATTTGTGAGTCGACCATACGAGATGTGTTTTCTTCAAAATCTAACACGCCGTCGAAGTCGATATCGGGTGTATCTTCAAACTCACCCACAAAACTAATATTCAAATTAGCGTCAAACGCTCCTTTGCTCCACGTAGTGCCAAACAACCAGCGATGCTCAGGATAACCATATTCGCCCGTGTAATCTAAGCCGTCTTTTTCAAACTCGGTAAGGTAAGACCAATCAAGATTGAATTTAACGTCGCCATAGTCGTTAAGCGAAATCATGTAGTTTGCACTTAAATCGATACCTGCAGCTTCTTGTGAAGACACGTTTTGGTAGGTATTAAATATCTTTTGGATAACCCCTAAGCTAGCGCCGCCTTGTGGATCTAAGCGTACGCAAATTTCGCTGTCTTGATTATTACACTCAGTGTCGTATACCAATCCAAATTGCTGCTCATCAATCTTGTTGTCTTGGGTGATACTCCAAATATCAACACTTAAGCCAAGCGCTTGTGTTGGGGCCCAAATTGCGCCCACATTCCACGATTCAGACTCTTCCGCTTCCAAATCTGGGTTACCCGCAAATTCAATATTGTAATCTAGCGATTCACAATCTAAACCTGTTGCTTCACAGCGGTATCTATCCACAAAGAATACACTCTTTTGTGAAGGCCCCAAACCTACTTGTGCCAATGACGGCGCTCTAAATCCTTGTGCCCACGAGGCACGAAGGGTGACTTCATCGCTAGGCGCCCAACGCAAAGCAACTTTCGGGTTAGTGGTGTTACCAAAGTCACTGTAGTCGTCGTAACGGCCCGCCAGTTGAAGCTCTAGTTGGTCAGAGATAGGAATTGATAATTCCAAATAGGCAGCATATTGATCGCGTTCTGCGTTAGCAGAAACCGATTCAGTACCAAAAATAAGCCCTTGTTGGAATTGAATATCTGGAATGTCTGATACTTGTTCTTCGCGATACTCTATACCTGCTGCCATCATGACCATTTCATCACCTAACGCAAACGCTTCGCCAGTAATATGAGCATCAAAGCTGGTCATGCGAGATTCACCTCGGCGAACCAAGCTGGTGGTTATGGCATCAATCACCTCAGGTGAGTTAGTTACACCACCAAAAGGATTGTAGTTACCTAAGTCAATCTGTTCCTGTAGCCAATCTACGCGAACCCAACCTTGCGATTGGTCACCGCTTTGCTCCGAGCTGCTTCTGCCTTTTTGTACAGAGGCTTCCCAATCGTAGTCATTAATTTGTCCGCGCAAGCCTGCCACAAATCGCAGGGTATCTGTTTCAATATCCCAGCGTCTGGCGCCCGCATCCACAGGGCGGTAACGGCCAATATCAATATCTTGCCCGAAAGGGTTATCAGGATGGGTGCCAGGTACGGTTAAGCCAGCATCTTCATCAAGCGGCGTGGCTGCACCGCCAGCTTCAGATGTATTGTGCTGTACGGCAACTTCCATAAACGCAGTAACATCCGACGAAATTTTGTAATCGAATTGACCAATAAAGCCTACGCGCTCCGACTCAGGAATAGTTAGGCCATATGGACCATAGTCAAACAAACAACTTCCTGATGCTGTTGCGCTATCGGCTGGGCAGTCGGGATCGATGGTTTTAACACCATCAACATAGAAGTAACCGGGATACCCGCGAGAAGAACGAAAATCCATTCCACCATAAGGGGATTGATTCGCCGTGCCAAACCGACCCATTTCATCTGCGCCTAACCGGCTGTTGCTAAAGTAATCGAGAATGACAGTAGCGCTGCTTTTTTCACTTTGGCTGCCCCACAGCATATTCGCCGTAGTTTCACCGTAGCTTGGCCCTGTAGTGCCGCCATAGCCCACATTTACTTCTAAACCATCATAGTCTTTCTTCAAAATAACGTTTACTACACCGGCTACGGCATCTGAACCGTAAATAGCTGACGCGCCATCTTTCAAGATATCTATACGTTCTATGGCCGATACCGGAATAGCGTTAATATCCACAAATGAATTAGTAATACTTTCTGCAAAAGCACTGATGGCAACACGTCGGCCATTAATGAGAACTAAGGTGGCATCTGGCCCCATCCCTCTAAGAGACACAGAAGCCGCACCATTTGCGGTGGAGTCTTGGCTATTGTTACGGGTTGAGAAAGTTCCCGCGCCGGTAGCCGGCATGCGTTCTAGCAATTGTTGTAGGTTTTCATAGCCCATGCCTTTTATCATAGTGGCATCTATCGATTGAATAGGAGAGGGGCCTTCAATGTCGGTTCGTTTGATACGAGAGCCTGTTACCGCAATACGTTCTACTCCCTCAGCTTTTTCTTCTACTTCTTGAGCTTGCGAGGTGGAGATAGACGAGAGTCCAGCCAGTGCGAGTGTGAGCGCACTAAGTTTAACACCATGTTTCATTGTGATTTCCTTATGGTTCCATTTTACTTGTTGTTTATTATTTCAGTAACGCGAACGGTTACTAATCAATCAATAGCACTAACGTGTGCAAAGTAGCAAGCTAGTAAGCTATTGTTTTTGAATAGAGTTAGTTACAAATTGTGTACGAATGAAAAAACAAAGAGAGTCTGAATGCGCTGAAGCTCATTGTTGGCGTATAGCAACGGGCATGTTGAGGAAGATAAATCAGAGGGGGCATACCCGCTTAAGGGCATGCCAGTTATTTTGATTTTACTGAAGCGCCAGCAAGGAACGAGCGCTTCTTGGTAGATAGTAATTTTCTTTATCTAACGAAAAAGCCACGCGCGTAGCTTGGCCTTGAATTTCTTCAACGGGGATAAAGCCGTAATAACGCGAATCTACACTGTTATTTCGGTTATCACCCATTACCAATACATGCTTTTCAGGTACAACAACTTCATTAAATGACGTGCGCGCCCCATTAACAGGTAATAGCTGAATAGTGCGCTGACTCTCGCCCATATTCTCTTGGAAAATATAGTTGTCAAGCCGCTGTATTAAGGCGTGATCGCCATTTACGGTTAGGTTGTTGTTACTTAAATGCACCGTGTCACCAGCAACAGCGATAACACGTTTGACTAACCGAGTATTTGCGGCACTGCTTTGAATAACCACAATATCCCCACGGGCGATGTTGCCTGTATGGGCAAGCACCATGTTGGTAAACGGCAGCTCAAAGGTGTAAGCACTTTTATCTACCACAATACGATCACCGACTTGTATGGTGGGCTCCATTGAACCCGTAGGTACATGATAGTAATCCGCTACGCTACTTCTGAATGAAAACATCAGTACAACAAATAGAATGAAAGGTAAATTTCTTTTAATGAACGAGCCAGTTTGTTGCTTCATTTTTATTCCTAACAGTAGGTGGTTAGTGCGGTGTAGCGTTAGCCTATCACCACGTACAAGTGACATTACGCCAGTAACGGCCGCCAAAGTTGCGTTAAATATAGAAAGCGTAGATTGGAAACAGTTCATACGAAAAGTGTTTCAAGATATGTGTAGTTTTTGAGATGGTCCTATATACAACATGTGGCCTAGTCAATTCACTACGTGGCGTAAGTATGCAAACAAACCATGTTAGCAATCTGGTTATTTGACATGTTCCACCTTACCTAACCGCTATCTAGTTATCGTGTAACCAGACATTTACGTTAGTTTAGTGCCAGAAGTAAATTTAAAAGAGGCATTGTATATTGCCTCTTTCGCGCTATTTAAATGATGACAGCTTATTTTTAACGTTAATTCGTAACTCATTGTCGATATATTCATTAAACGCCTTATTGCCCGTTACGATTGGGTTTGATTGATTAAACTCACGATTTTTCAATGCATTCATTTTTTCAATTAAGTTATTGGAAAATGGGTGGTTTGAAATACTCGCATCAACTCCCTTTTTATTCGCTATGTTTTGAAAGTAGTTTAAAGAGTGCAAGTAATTTTGATTTTCTTCTTTTGTATCTGGTAATCCTGTACCGCCCCACACTGCGACCATGTGTGGTTCGCCGTTATCTGTAACCGGTATTAATAAAGATAACCCCCCTGGGGTGTGCCCTGGTGTAGCAAGTACCGTTAAGTTAGCGTTACCTAACCGGATGATTTCACCATCTGTTACTTGGGTGTATGTGTCTGGTAATGGTATTTCTGTAGAAAAGTTACCGAAAGGATCTGTTAGAACAGGGGCTTTTGGATCGTGAATATAGTTCCATTCATCTTTACCCATTAAAATTGTAGCGCCATATTTTGCTTCAAAATAATGAGCGCCACCATAGTGGTCGCTGTGACCATGAGTCACTATCACGGATTTGATATCTTCAGGATTTAAGCCTAATTCTTTAAGCCCTGGAACAATGACATGTTCTGCGTCGTAAGGGGTCCACATAGTATCAATTAAAATAATACCTTCTGACGTGGTGATAACAAAGCTACCTACACTGACATAACCTACAAAATAAAGATTATCAAATAGCTGAGTAGGTTCGAGAATGCTTGTATTAAACAAATCGCCTGAGGTAAGGGAAGTCGGTAGTTTATCTAATCTAGTTTCAATTTCATTTTCACTCAACCCCATAATATTGCCTTCGTTTGATGTTGTGCAACCGGCTAATAAGTAAATTAATACTGTAATTGAGAAAATGCCCCCCGGCGTTTTTTTCATACATTTCTCCTCAGTTAGTTAGTCATATCGAGAGTTTATACGACAAACTTCATTGTTGGCTTACATTGAATGACTAAAAGCCGGCTGTGAACTCATAATTGAAATTAGGCTTGTCCAACACAACTTAAGCATGGGCATCTATTTCTTCAAAACAATAGTGAATTGCATTTTTAAACGTACATCGTAAAAACAACACTGTAAGGGAAAATAAATGGTTGGAAGCAAGTTGTTCATTTTCCCACGCTGGGGTATTACTGTTTTCGGTAGTGGCAATCATGGCTTTATTCCTTGTGTATTTAGTCAAATTTCACTCCGAACATTTATTGCCTTATACTTAGCCGTTTGATTATAAAAAAGCTTAAGGTTTTCTTAATATTGCTAATATACCCTTATATTTATTAGCTAATTATAGGAATGATATGCGCATACTGTTAGTAGAAGACGATAAGCCATTGTCCAGTGCGCTTAAGGTTTCACTGAGTAAGGCAAACTATGTTGTAGACTGTGTCTACGACGGCGCCAGCGCATTGAACACATTTAAGATGTCGCAAAACGATATTGTCATTCTCGACCTAGGTCTGCCAGATCAAGATGGATTGAACGTGCTTCAGCGTATTCGCAAAACGAACCCAGTACTGCCAGTCTTAATTCTTACAGCAAGAGACAAAACCACCGACAAAATCTCAGGGCTAGATGCAGGTGCAGACGATTACCTCCCAAAACCCTTTGAAATTGATGAGTTACTGGCGCGCCTGCGGGTTTTGGAGCGTAGACTAGGTACGGCTTCACAAAGTGTTATCACTGTGAAGAACGTCAGTCTTGATACCGCGCACCATACACTGACCATTGACAAAGACAAGGTACATCTACCTCGAAGAGAGCTTATGCTTTTGAAGGCGCTAATTGAAAACGCTGGACGTATACTGAGTAAGCATCAGCTTGAGAGCAAGCTCTATGAATGGGGGGAGGAAGTAGCAAGCAACACTATAGAAGTCCACATCAGCCATTTGAGAAAAAAGATGCCAGAAAACTTTATTCGAACCATTAGAGGCGTGGGGTATTGCATATCCAACTCTGGAGACTAACGTGACGTCGATTCGTCGCTTTCTTATTTTAACCCTTACCAGTGCCCTAGTACTTATTGTCTTCAGTGCGGCGCTGCATGGATATCGTGCCACAATAGATATATCAACTACGTTACTAGATAATGAGCTAACAGCGTTGAGTCGCGCTATTGCCTCTTTCAATGGAGAGGCATCAAATAAAGACCACACTTTGTTATTTCAAATTTGGCAAGACGATAAGTTGATAAAAAGCTCAAGCGAAGTGTTAAAAGCGCCACTTTCTGACTTTAAAGACGGGTTCTCAGAAAAGAATGTTCTAGGAACACGATGGCGAGTGAATACCTCTTATGTGAAAGATGAAACCTCTTGGTATATGGTGGCTCAACCTTTGAGTAATCGCTTTACGTTAACGGATGCATTAACCGTTGCTTCCATAACTCCTTTTATTATCAGTGTTCCCCTCCTTGCTGTAATTTTGTTCTTGGGAATAACTTGGGGTCTTGCTCCTCTAAAACAACTTTCCCAAAAGCTGGCTAAGCGAACAGGTAATGATCTTTCTACCATTTCACTTGATAGAGAACCCAGTGAGCTTAAACCTGTTGTTTCTACGCTCAACTCAATGTTTTCTCGGCTTAGTGCCGCGTTTGAAAGAGAACAGCAGTTTGCATCTAACGCAGCACATGAACTGCGTACACCGCTAAGTGTGATGAAAATCAATATTCATAATATCGCTGAGGAGTTAGGTGATAGCGGTAAATTACTTGAAATACTTCAGCGAGACACCGATAGGATGATTCATGCGGTGAACCAATTCTTATTACTAACACGCACCAGTCCAGAGACTTTTGTAGAGCAAAAGGAGGCGGTAAACCTACACTATGTAGCCCAGGAAGTTATTAGCGACCTATACGGAAAAATTGAAGCCAAACAACAAGAAATATCCTTGGAAGGTGATGAGGTTTGGCTAAACAGTGTCCATTTTATGTTGTACACCTTATTGCAAAATCTGATTACCAACGCGAGTAATTATTCTCAGAAGGGGGCACAAATTGTTGTTCGAATTGAAAAGCTAGCATCGAAGGTGACTTTGAGTGTTGCGGACTCAGGCCCTGGCATTCCCGCAAGTGAAAGACCCAGTGTGCTAAAGCGATTTAACCGTGCAACACAAGCTAAGACCACATCGGGCAGTGGCCTTGGTTTGGCCATAGTGTCTCAAATTGCTGCTCTGCATGATGCTTATGTTGTGCTTGATGATGCTACGTTGGGGGGCCTTGTTGTAAAGGTAGAGTTTAAAAATGAACTTCTACTTTAAAATTTCTCTTGCCCTTTTCTCATTTGCCTCTTTTCAAGTATATGCGCTACCTGAAGTAGTGGTAGAAATTAAAGATCACCTTTTTTACCCCCAAAATGTAGTGGTTCCAGCAGGAAAAAAGGTACGCCTTACTTTCATCAATTTTGATGATACCCCTGAGGAAATAGACAGCTTTGCCCTTAACAGAGAAAAAGTAATTTTTGCCAACAGCAAAGGCATTATTTATATAGGACCGCTGGCTCCAGGTGAATATCCTTTCTTTGGTGAGTTCCACCCTAACAGTGCGGTAGGCAAAGTAGTTGTGCAATCACAAGAGGAGGAACCAAATGCTCATTAATACCGTCGTACTCTTCCTAAGAGATACATTGCCCATTTTTTTATTACTTAGTTTACTTATAGCGTTACCTAGCGTGTCTCGTTTTTCACTAATATGGCGAATAGTCTTACTGCTTGTAATCGCCGTAATTTCTTATTCATACTTAGGTCTTATCTCTCAAATGGCCGAAGGCGCTGGCTTTGAAATACTAAAATCCTTGCTACTAGTAAGTGCGTGGATAGGTATTTGTGTGCTTGTTATTTGTCCTTTCTCGAAACGTAACTTAAACAGTATGGGTATTACGTTGCTTATGCTTGGTATAGGGCTACCTAACAGTCTGCACTTTATGGTGTACTTTGTGTCGGAGCTTTCGCACAACAGTGATAGTACGCTGCTTTTTCTTGGCACTACAATCGGGTTGGGTATCAGCATTAGCATCGCTATTTTGCTCAATATTGCACTAACTCACTTTGTAAGCCAAAAAGCGACATTTCGTTTCACCACACTTTTTGTTGCCGCGCAAGTAGCGAACGTAGCGCTACTTCTGGAGCAAATAGATATATTTCCTACTCCCCATCAAGTTTGGGATAGTAGCCACTTCATTAGCGACAAGAGCGAGTATGGGCATTTATTGAACGCATTAATTGGCTATGAAGCCACTCCTTCGATGAGTTACGTAATGTTATTTCTATTTACCTTAGCTGTGCCCAACGCCATTGCTGCAATAAGGAAGCGCATACCTGCACTGTGGCAACAAGTGGAGGTTATACAATGATGCGTATAGTTTTATTTTTGTTTGTCCTTCTTGCAACCTTTTCCGTGAGTGCTGACAACTTTACCGTAGACCGTGTCTACCAACCCTATGTATTGCCTTTTGAGCGCGAATTCGAATGGCGTTTAACCTCACGCCAAAATGATAATGGTAATGTCTTGATGCAACGCTTCTCGTTTGGGTACGCTCTTTCTGAGTTTGTGATCTTAGAAACTTACCTAGTGGGAGCTCGCGATGAAAATCAAGATTTTGGATTGGAATCTTATGAGCTTGAGCTTCGCTGGATGGTCACCGAGCGTGGAAAGTATTGGGCCGATTGGGGAACCCTGTTTGAGTTAGAGAAACAACACAATACCGATGACTGGGCAGCAAAGGCGGGCATACTTACAGAGAAAGAGTTTGGCCAGTTTAGCCTAACCACCAACGTAAGTTTGGTATACGAATGGGGAGAAACTGTTACTAATGAATGGGAGGGTGAATTCAAAGCAAAGTATCGCTACCGGTGGATCCCTGAAGTTCAGCCGGGTATTGAATTATATGTAGCAGAGGACTATGTCGGCGTTGGTCCAGCTTTTATGGGTATCAAACGCTTTGAAAAGCAAAAGCAATTAAAATGGGAATTTGGCTTTATCGCGGGGCTTAATGGAGACAGTAAAGATCATACATTGCGAATGTCACTAGAATTCGAGTTTTAATTAACAAAAATGAATTACCTTAAGATTTTCTTAAGGTTTCTTTTTTACAGTATTGTGCATAGTTATTTTTAGACATCAACCCTATGCACCAGATTGAAATTAGTGTAGTAATACCCGCAAAAAATGAAGCAAAAAACCTTCCTTCCTTATTAATAGAAATTGCAAATTCATTAACGCCTGAAGCAACTGAAATCATCATAGTCGATGACGGCAGTGACGATGACACGTCAGCATTGCTTGTTTCTTTGACGGACTCACTTCCCCTTGCTTGCAAGATAATCACGCACCCTAATAGCTGTGGACAAAGTACATCTGTTTATCATGGTGTACTCTCGGCTCGGGGAAAGTGGGTGGTTACGTTAGATGCTGATGGTCAAAACGATCCTGCGGATATCCCCAAATTAATCGCAACAGCTAAACAAGAAAGTGGCGTTCATTTCTGCATCATTGGCCATCGTCAACAAAGGAAAGATACGCAATGGAAACGTATGCAATCTAAAGTGGCGAATTGCATACGACAGTGGATTTTAAACGATGGTACATCTGATTCGGGGTGTGGATTAAAGCTGCTTCCGCGAAGCACATTTTTACAGCTCCCTTATTTTGATCATATGCATCGGTATATACCCGCTCTTACTAAGCGACTTGGTGGCAATATAGTTTGTGTGCCAGTGAATCACCGAGCGCGGCTTGAAGGGCAGTCAAACTACAATGCATGGAACAGGGGGGTGGCCGGTGTTATAGATATGCTCGGTGTGAGATGGCTGATGTATCGCAATAAACTCGATACCATTAACAAGGCAATTACGTATGAAAAGTGATGGCTTTCCTTTTAGAAGTACTCTCAGCTTCTTGGTGGGTACTTTAATGATGGGGGCTGCTTGCTATTTATCACTTCAAGTGACCAGTGAAGTTTTCATACACAGCGCCGATCCAAACTGGTTAACATCATACATAACGGGGCGTGGTACAGAAGAAGTACTCTTGGTATTGGCTGCCTTTGTTGTATTGATGACATTAGGTGTCCCCCGGCAAGCAGTTAGCTTTTTTTGTGGTGTTGGCTTTGGCGCTTTTGAGGGGGGCTTAATAGCGCTGCTCCTTACCTGCGTGTCCGCAAGTACAGCCTATCTATTAGTACGCGGTTTTCTGAGAAAGCGCATAGCCAAACTCATTAAATTAGGTGCTTACGAGAGCCGTTTTTCGCAACTGCGTGAGAAACTCGTTCGAAACAGCTTTCGAACAGTACTCATGGTTCGATTGTTTCCAATAGGTTCCAATGTTGCAACCAATGCTATTGCTGGCGCGTTTAGAGTGCCTTTTATTCCTTTCATTACGGCAAGCGCATTAGGTTTTATTCCGCAAACCTTACTTTTTTCAATGCTAGGAAGTGGCTCACGTTATATTAATGCCTTCGAGCAACCTGTCCATATAGCAGGTCTAGTGGTTAGCGTTATGCTAATACTTTCTATGATGCGCTTTACTCGCAAGGATAATGCGTAGTGACAAATATATTTCGTCACGAGCGTACGGCTTTCGTACTTTTCGTTGTTGCAACCATCATTATTTTCAGTGGTATAGGCCTTCGCGATGCTTGGCCGCCCGACGAACCACGTTTTGCTCTAGTTGCCAAGGAGATGGTCACAAGTGGTCAATGGCTTATTCCAATGCGTGGGGGAGAACTTTATCCTGATAAGCCTCCTGTTTTTATGTGGAGTATCGCAGTTTTCTACCTCTTGACTGGCAGTTTAAGCGTTGCCATGCTTTTACCAAATGCCATCGCAAGTCTTATAACACTGACAGTAACTTATCGGTTATCACGAGCTCTCGCTGATGAGAGAGCAGCGATAATGAGCATGTTACTACTATTGTTAAGCCCACAGTTTCTAATTCAAGCTAAGTTTGCTCAAATAGATGCGTTGGTTGCTTGTTGTGTTTGGATTGGCGTTTATGGCTTTGTTCGCCATTTTTGTATAGCTGAAAGCTGGCGTTGCTATTTTATCGCTTGGGGCGCAATGGGTCTGGGAATTATTACTAAAGGCGTGGGTTTCTTGCCTCTTTTTATCCTAGTTCCTCTATCTTTTTTAGCCATTAAAAAACAACTCCCCACAACAAGATGGAAAAAGCGCGCATTACTAGGGCCGTTGATAATGCTGAGTATAGTCTTGGCTTGGTTAGGACCTGTACTTTATCTAGGTGCATATAAGCAAGATCCAATAATTCAGCAATACTTATCAAATATTTTGTTGAAGCAAACAGCTCAGCGATACGCAAATGCTTGGCATCATATTGAGCCGTGGTATTACTATATCATCGAGGTTATTCCACTGTTTTGGTTTCCCTCTCTTATGGTGTTAGCAGTTAAGAGAAAGCAAATTAAACGGGTTTTGATGAAGAATCCAGCCTACTTTGCGCTAGCGATATGGGTGGTATTAGTTGTAGTGTTTTTCAGTTTCAGCCCAGGGAAACGGGGTGTTTACATACTTCCATCACTTCCTGCTGTCGCTATGATTGCAGGGCTTCTGCTGTCTCGTGGTGGCGTTTCAAAAACAATTAGTGTTTTTGCGCGTTCAGTGACGCTCCTGATTTCGCTAGGGGCAATCGCAGCTGCCGCTGTGCTTATGTTTAACGAGCAAACAGTAAGCGCATTAATGTTACGCTTTCACAGTACATTAAGCATGATAACCACACTAGGTGCTATTTGCTTCTTAGTCGGAATAATGGGGTTGAGCACGCAGTTTTTAAATTTCTCTAAACATCTTATTTTGTGGTTAGTGGTAACAACTGTTGTTCCATCCACAATAGGCGTATGGGTGCTCAATGATTTGCGCACGCCAACGCAGTTACTAATGCGTGTTCAAACGCAAAGTAATATTATTTCACCCGACATCAATATTTTGGATGTGGGTATTGTCAGTTTTAAAGAACAATACCTACTTTTTGCTCCGTTTCCCGTCACTCACTTTGGTTACCATACTGAAAAAGATAGAGAGAATGGCACTGCATGGACATGGCTCAAAGCCCAGCCCACACGTTTTTTGTTGGCGCCTAAAGACTACTTATTTCAGTGTGTCGATTTAGACAGGGCGGTATCGTTGGGCTTTGCACATCGAGACGAGTGGCTACTTATCCCTTCAACAGCCGCTGATGTGGAATGTAAACTGCTTTCAGATGGCCCTATTTACCGTTCATGACAAATTGGGGGCGATATTAGACCATTATTGTTCGATATGATGGCCGTAAACGCTAGTGCAGCGCGCTGCGTTATACCGCCACTGTATTTCAGCGTGATAACTTTTTATCTAGCCTTACTAAAAACAATGACTAACTTAAGGTTCTCTTAAGCTAGTACGTCAATACTCATACTAACAAAGAACACAAGAGTGTATGTATGAGCCTTACTTTTTCGGTAGCACCTAATCTAAGCGATGATGTGGATACTTCTCAGCATATAAAATTGCGCACATCGCTTACTTTCGTTGCTGCAAATGTTACTCACTCAGCAAGGCAGCAAATTGAAACCTTTATTTCTAATGGCTTCGCTACGCGCTATAACGCGCGCATCACTTCATTCATGCCTATGCTGTTTGCGCTTGAAGTTAATGGAATTAAGGCTGCCGTCGGTGCGAGATGCGGTGCTACTGGAAGTATGAACCACGTACTTTTCATTGAGCAATACCTAGTTATGACCATTGAAAGCGCACTGCAGCACCATGGAATTAGTGCGAAAAGACACGAAATAGTGGAGGTGGGTAACTTATTTAGTAGTTCATCTCGATATACGCTACCTCTTTTACTTTCACTGTGCTTTTTATTCTCTCAACTCGGTAAAAAGCATCTCGTGTTTAGCGCGACCAAGCAGCTAAAACAACTTCTACAAGGCGCCGGTATTTCGCTTACTGCCTTGGCTGACGCGGATGCTAAAAAGCTGGTTTCCAATCATGACGACTGGGGGGCGTACTACGACACAGCACCGCAAGTAATGGCCCTATCTCTTAGAAATGTTACCCATCATGTGATGCGCAGCGCACCGCTTCGTAAATATTATCTACAAGCGATTGGGCTCGTCGCTGCTTCTGATAGCGAACAGCAGTTAAGCGATACCTTAGTTTGCGAGCACAAAGGAGCATCCCATGTTGCTTAAACACTATTTAAACGGTGACGACACCGATATTGCGCTGAAGCATAAAGGTAAATCGTTGACGTACTTGGCACTTAAAGAAGCAGTCGCGCAACTTGCCAATTGGATTATAAACAACAATGTTAGTCGTATAGGCATCGCTTTTGACAATAGTTTTGCTTGGGTGGTAAGTGATCTCGCGTGCCAGCAAGCACAAGTTTGCTGTGTACCTATTCCACTTTTTTTCAGCGAAACGCAGCAGCGACATGTTATCGAAGAAAGTCAGTGTGAATACCTACTCACAAGCGAGGCATTAACGTTATTTCCTTCTTCGAAGAAGGAGATTTTAAGTGATAGCTTAAACATTATTGGCTATGCCCTTGTTTCAGACTCTACGGCAGTTTTTATGCCTACGGGTACCAATAAAATTACCTTCACGTCTGGGTCAACAGGCACGCCAAAAGGTGTATGCCTTTCTAGCGAATCCCAGTGGCGGGTTGCTAAGTCTATTGATGGCGCTTTTGAACAAGATGATGTCCACCATTTGTGCTTACTGCCTTTATCTACATTGCTCGAAAACATAGCGGGTATTTACGCGCCATTATTTCATGGCGGTACTGTGGAGCTTGCGTCAGCGAGTGCCAGAGGGTTTGAGGGTAGTCGTCTTGTGAATCCACACGCATTACTAGACCTCATAGACAGTCTCCAGCCAACCTCAATTATCTTAGTGCCAGAATTACTCATGATGCTTCTACAAGCCTGCTTAAAAGGCTGGCTGCCGCCGGTGTCGTTAACTTTTATCGCTGTGGGCGGCGCGCATGTTTCACCTATTGTACTGGCTCAAGCAAGAGCGAAAGGTCTACCTGTCTATGAAGGATACGGCCTGTCTGAGGCTGTTTCTGTCTCTACGTTGAATACTCCACAGTGCAATGTGCCGGGTTCTGCAGGTAAAGCGCTAGGCCACAATACACTTAGTATCGACAACGGCGAAATTGTCGTGACCGGCAACCACTTTTTAGGATATTTGAATCAACCAGAAAGTTTTTATCCTACACAGGTGAGAACCGGAGACCTTGGCACAATTACCGATGGGGTACTGACTCTAAGCGGACGTAAGAAAAATATTATGGTTAACAGCTCAGGTAGAAACGTATCGCCTGAATGGATTGAGTCCTTACTGATGGGGAGTGGGGTATTGCGACAGGTACTTATATTCTGTGAGGCTCGCCCTTATTGTGTTGCCCTGCTAGTACCAACGTCCCCGCATATTTCGATTGATGAATTACGCAAAGCCACAGCATTAATTAATCAGCATCTACCAGATTATGCACAAGTAGAAGACTTTGATGTCGTTGCACCCTTCACATTAGAAAATGGATTACTTACCCAAACGGGTAAGATCAAACGAGACAGCGTGATCGCTTATTACAGTAACAATATAGCGGCACTGTATGCGACATCTAGTTTTTTCTCGCACGCTCAAAAGAGTGCGACTCAACACATTACCCTTGGAGAGTAAATAATGTCTTTTTATCAACAACTGCAAGATAGTACCGAGCAAGCTAGAAGCACCTTTCTCCAAGCGCCAATAATACAGCGCTGTTTTAGTGGCAACTTCTCGGTTGATGATTATATCGCTTTCCTTCAGCAGGCCTATCACCACGTTAAATTTACGGTGCCACTACTTATGGCAACCGGCGCAAAATTGGCTGAAGACAAAGAGTGGCTTCGTGAAGCTATTGGTGAGTACATTGAAGAGGAAATGGGACATCAAGAGTGGATCCTAAACGATTTAGCCGCATGTGGAGTAGACAAAGAGCAAGCACGCCATGGCCATCCGGCTCCGGCTACCGAGCTTATGGTTGCCTATGCGTTTGACGCAATTGCACGTAAAAGCCCACTTTACTTCTTTGGAATGGTATTCGTACTTGAAGGCACAAGCATTGCGTTGGCTGATGCCGCTGCCCAACAAATTAAAGATAAGCTATCGCTACCAAAATCTGCTTTCAGATATTTAACCTCACACGGCACCCTTGACCAAGAACATATCGTTTTCTTTGAGAGTTTGATGAATAAAATATCAGATCCCCAAGAGCAGGCCATGATCATACGTAGCGCCAATATGTTTTATCGCTTATATGGTGATATTTTTCGGGAACTTACCCCTCAGCATGGCTTGCGTCCCATTGCACAAATTGCATGATTCGTTCACCTCGGTTTCAGGTAAGTTTAATTCAAGGTAAAGCATTATGAATATTGAATGGCAAAACCAAGTGATACTGATCACCGGTGCAAGTGGTGGCATCGGGCAAGCCTTTGCCAAAGCGCTTGATGAAAAAGGCGCACACCTTATTTTGACTGGCAGAAATGAAGTAAAGTTGAAACAGCTAAAACAGTCCCTCAAGCATCATCATACTTTTTTAACAGCGGATATTTCACTTCACGAAGGGCGGGAGAAACTCATTCACGCATGCGAGCGATTACCGGTAAGTATTTTGGTAAACAATGCCGGCACGACTCATGTTGGTGAATTTACAAGTGCGCCAGTGGAGTCAGTGGTAACAACGAATCTATTGTCTCCGATGTTGCTCACCCAAGGGTTAATTCCATGTTTAGCGTTGCGACCCAACGCACATGTGGTCAATGTAGGTTCTGCATTTGGCAGTATTGGTTTTGCCGCTCACAGCACCTATTGCGCGACTAAGTTTGCGCTTAAAGGCTGGACTGAATCGCTGCATCGTGAATATCACGGCAGTAATATTCAGTTTCACTATTTAGCCCCCCGAGCAACATATACGGCTATTAATGATGAAAGAGTAGTGGCACTTAATCAAGCGCTTGGTAATCAAGTTGATACACCTGACGTTGTTGCTCAAGCACTCATAAAATTGCTAGAGCAAGATAAAGCGCGGCTTAGCATTGGCTTTGCTGAGCGGTGCTTTGCCAAATTAAATGCCATCCTTCCAAACGTAGTAGATAACGCGTTAGCAAAGCAGCTGTCCATTATTAAACGGCATACTTTCAGCAAGAGTGAACCGAACCAGCATCTAAACAGTGTGCAAAACAACAATGACTTATCAAGCAAGTTGGTTTAATACCGGAGTGATCATGATGAAAAATATAGCCCTCGTAACCCAAATCGCCCTACTTATAATAACTTTAAGCGATGTGAATTACGCATTTGCACAAGATGATGTAAATCAATCGTCAAGCGATGTATTGACGCCGTTATTGCAGCAAGAGGCTCAATCTCCTCTTTCCGTGCTTCAACATGAGTGGGCACATATCAACTATGTGTTGGCGGACAAGCAAAAAGAAAGCGCTTTTTCTCCGCTTATTGAAAAAGCGAAGCTTTTTGTTGAGCAAGACCCTAACAACCCTGAATTTATCATTTGGCTGGGTATCATTCAATCGAGCGCGGCAGGGGTTAAAGGCGGTTTAGGTGCACTTGAATACGCTAAAGCCGCGCGCAAGTGTTTTGAGCATGCAATGCGGCTGGACGAAAAAGCCTTAGCAGGATCAGCCATAACGAGCTTAGGGGTGCTTTATCATAAGCTACCGAGTTGGCCGATTAGCTTTGGCAGTGACAAAAAAGCGAAAAAGCTGTTAGAGCACGCTCTGGAAATAAACCCTGATGGTATTGATCCAAACTATTTCTACGCCGAATTTTTGTATGACAATGGAGAGTACGATCAAGCTCGAGCGTATGTTAAAAAAGCCAGTCAAGCCCCTGCTAGAAGAGATCGCCCACTTGCCGATTTAGGTAGAAGACAAGAAATTTCTCGACTTGAAGATAAGTTGCTACAAAAGAGTTAACGTTTCCATGGCCCAAACAACACGGCGAGGGGAGATAAATATTGGGACAGTGCTTGAGTAGAAAGAGCGGGTGATTAAAATAAAAAAGAGCAAATTACGAGAGTAATTTGCTCTTTTCTTAAGCTCGTTATATTACAGTATATCGAACTAAATGCAGGCGAATAGCCTTAACACTTATTTTTGACGTTCACGTAATACCGATAAGGCATCATCAAGGGACATATCACTCGCTTGTAGCAATACGGTTAGGTGATACAACAAATCAGCGGCTTCGTTTTTAAGCTCTTCTTTGTCATGTACCGTCGCAGCAAGTGCCGTTTCAACACCTTCTTCACCCACCTTCTGTGCAATACGTTTAATACCTTTATTGTACAAGCTGGCGGTGTAGCTGCTTTTCGGATCTGCGCCTTTACGGGCAGCCAATAAGCGCTCTAAATCAGCAAGAAAAGTAAAGCTAGGGGTATTCCCCTCAAACCAGCAGCTTTCAACGCCTGTGTGGCATGTTGGGCCGTTAGGGTTGGCTAACACTAATAACGAATCGAAATCGCAATCGGCGGCCACGCTCACCAAATCTAACGTATTGCCAGATGTCTCTCCTTTTTGCCATAAACGCTGCTTAGAACGACTGAAAAAGGTTACTTTACCGCTTTCTAAGGTGGTAGTTAGGGCATCTTGGTTCATGTAACCCTGCATGAGTACTTTGCCTGAAAGGGCATCTTGTACAATAGCGGGGAGCAAGTTATCCATTTTTTCCCACGCTAGGGTATTACTGTTTTCGGAAGTTACAATCACGGCTTAATTCCTTGTGCGTTTGGTAGGGCATGACGCTTACGCATAGGTACGCCATTAGCGGTTAAATCGGCTTTTAGGTCATCAATGTTAATAATGCCTTTATGGAATACTGAGGCGGCTAGTGCGCCATCAACATCGGCCTGTTGAAATACGTCGTTAAAATGTGAAATTTCACCGGCACCGCCAGAGGCAATAAGGGGCACTTCGCACACTTCACGCACAGCACTTAGCTGTGCAATATCGTAGCCTTTTCGTACACCGTCTTGGTTCATGCAGTTAAGCACAATTTCACCGGCACCACGTGACTGCACTTCTTTAATCCAGTCTAAGGTTTGCCATTGGCTTTTTTGAGTGCGGTTCTCATCGCCAGTAAACTTATACACTTCGTATTGACCAGTGGCCTCGTTGTAAAAGCTGTCTACCCCAATAACCACACATTGCTGGCCGTACACGTCATGCATGGCATTAATTAATGCAGGGTTGTTTAGGGCTGGGGAGTTAATTGAAATTTTATCTGCGCCCATTTCTAAAATGCGCCCAGCATCTTCAATGCTTTTAATGCCGCCCGCTACACAAAAGGGGATGTCGATAACCTGTGCTATGCGGCTTACCCAGCTTTTATCTACCACTCGCTCATCTGAGCTTGCAGTAATATCGTAAAACACCAGTTCGTCAGCGCCTGCTTTGGCGTATTGTTCTGCTAAAGGGACAATGTCGCCAATAATTTCGTGGTTTCTGAATTGAACGCCTTTAACAACTTTACCGTCGCGAACATCCAAACAAGGAATTATGCGTTTTGCCAACATGCGATAGCCTCCTTCACGGTGAATTTACCTTCAAGCAAGGCACGACCTAAAATAACTCCGCCAACGTTAGTGGGCTTCAACGCTGAAATGTCGTTTAAGCTGCCTATTCCGCCAGACGCTTGCCAGCTAACGTTAGGAAAGCGAGCACTCATTTCTTCGTAAAGTTCAACGTTAGCGCCTTGTAGGGTGCCGTCACGGCTAATGTCGGTGCACAGCACATGTGTAGCGCCTACCGATGCAAAGTCGTTTAGCAAGTCTTCTAGGGCTACCCCAGAGTTTTCCTGCCAACCGTGAGTGGCAATTAACTTCTCGCCGTTTTCACTAATATTAATATCTAGGGCCAACACGATATGTTCGGCACCGTATTTGGTTACCCACGATTTTACTAGTTCAGGCTGTTTAACCGCGAGTGATCCAATTACCACGCGGCTTACGCCAATGTCGAGTAACTGTGCCACCTCTTCTTCACTTCGAATACCGCCGCCCGCTTGAAACTGCATGCGCTTGGTATCTACCATTGATTTAATCAAAGTAAGTTGGCGTTTACTGGTATCTTTCGCGCCAGTTAAATCAACAATGTGTAACCAAGTAGCACCTTGGTCGGCATAGTCGTTTACCACGTCTACTGGATCGAATTCGTATTTTGTTTTTTGCTCGTAGTCGCCCTGATACAAACGCACTACGCTGCCATCGATAAGATCAATTGCTGGAATAATCATTATAGGTTCACAAAGTTAGTCAGTAGTTGCGCAC
>Ga0115012_10000610_pt1 | contig 20271 bp, 15 predicted proteins | sample TroAtlMetagenome_FD_88706 | JGI IMG/M metagenome (GOLD analysis project Ga0115012, IMG submission 88706) | Marine eukaryotic phytoplankton communities from Atlantic Ocean - Tropical Atlantic ANT10 Metagenome | ecosystem: Environmental > Aquatic > Marine > Oceanic | place: Tropical Atlantic...
CTGCACATTCCAGCTGCCAAGTGAATTCCCTGGAGGTTGCAATCTTAGTGTATCTATACGAGAGAGAGCACACGCAGGGTTTACAAATGACGCACCAACATTGATTTGGTCTATTACTTACACTGAATGAATTAATTATGGCTTACGACGGACTTACAGTTGAATACATGGTGAACGAAGAAGGTGGACGTTGGTTCATCCCTAGCAATGCAGACGTCACCGCTACAGTTACAGAATTGAATCAGTGCAAAAAGCTTTCGCCTGATGGCAAGGAAGTTGTTGTAGGTGAAGAAGAAGAGGATTGATGAAGACGCCAGCGTTCTATTTAGTCGCTGGTGTTATATCGATTCAGCTATTCATTGTTGCTGGTGTTCTCATTGGATGCTTTAGGACCGGTGCTGAGAAATGCACTGGTGATAGAGCTGGAGAACTGATGATGTACATAGCTGCACAATCATTCGCCCTATACGCATCAGAGAAATGATTAAACTAACAGATGCTGCTCTCTATTATAAAGAAGAGAGTCAGCAAGTAGAAGCTTGGGAATGGTTGGAGAACAATGTAGATCCAGCTACCCTTGAAATTTTTGCACAAAAATATAGAGAGGTTCCTGAGAAGGAATGTTCTAATCCTCTCCTAGTCGAGTGGCAAAGCCAGAATGACAACGCCTCAGGTACAGGATACCGTGAATGTTTCAGTTCTAGTATGGCAATGATTGCTATGTATTATGGGAAGGTAAAGAACGACGATGAGTATAACATCATCCGTGCAAAGTACGGTGACTCTACTAGTGCTGAGGCTCAACTAGCAGCTCTTAGATCACTAGGATTACAAGCTACCTTTGTTACTAATGCATCTCTACAAACCCTCAAAAACGAAATTGATAATTGCCGTCCTGTTGGTGTTGGTTGGCTTCATCACGGACCACCTCTTTCTGCTACTGGTGGCGGTCACTGGTCTGTTGTTATTGGATACGATGACACAGGAGTTGTGATGAATGATCCGAACGGAGAAGCTGATCTAGCCAACGGTGGTTATACCGACAACATGAATGGTGCTAGTCAACATTATTCCTACAAGAACTGGTCACCTCGGTGGTCAGTCAGTGGTAAGAATGATGGTTGGTGCATGATTGTTAAACCTTAGCGTCCGTTCATCTTATGAATTACACAGTAATCGTCAATGACGAATGGATTAAGCTAGTGAATAAGTCTGTGAAAAAGTATCTTGAATCCTGGCCTGGAGGTGAACCTGAAGAACAGGTAGCTCTCTATGCACTTAGTCAACAACTTGACAGGTTGGCACTAGAAGTAATGTTTGATTCATAAGACGCAGGCTATGTGAGATATGGAACGGGATCTCACATCATGGAGAAACCCATGAAGACTTACTGTTATAGAGGTGTGACTTACACCAAGTAATTAGGTAATGGCCTACAGCCGGGTTCAAGTCCCGGCATTACTATTGGCATTGACCCTTACGAGGATACTCTTTGCCTGTCTAGACAGCGGGAGAGACTGCAAACAGATGTACATCGAATGCTTATAGAACACTTTATTTATTATTTAAAATGACAGCTACAGCGGGAACTGCTCCCAATTCAACACCGACTCCTATCGGTTCTATTAACTCCTCACCTCAGCTTGGCCTTAGCCAAGGTTACCACTCTGGTAGCGTAGGTGATGGTAATACTGACAGCGGTAAATATATTGCTGGTAAGTATGCTACATATCTGAAACTGTTTAGTGGTGAGCTGTTCAAAGCTTACCAATCTGCCTGTATCGCTAAAGGTACTGTGCAGAATCGCACCCTGAAGAACGGCAAATCAATGCAGTTCATCTTCAGCGGTCGGATGCAAGCGGACTACCATGTTCCCGGAACTCCGATTCTTGGAAGTGGTGATCCTCCGGTTGCCGAGAAGACAATTTTGATGGATGATCTCCTCATTTCATCGGCCTTTGTCTACGATTTAGATGAAACACTTGCGCATTACTCGCTGAGGTCAGAGATCTCTAAGAAGATTGGTTATGCACTTGCAGAAGCCTACGACAAGAAAGTCTTCCGTACCATTGCTCTCGCCGCTCGCGAAGCACATCCTGTGACTGCAGCTCCTGGTCCTGAACCCGGTGGTTCTGTGATCAAGCTGGGTGCTAACAATGAGTACAATGCTCAAGCTCTTGTAGATTCATTTTTTGAGGCAGCTTCAATTCTCGACGAGAAAAATGTGCCCCAGTCAGGACGCACGGCTGTACTTTCGCCACGGCAGTACTATGCCTTGATTTCCCAAGTCGATTCGAATATTCTCAATCGCGACTATGGCAACTCACAAGGCAACATGAACTCCGGCGAAGGTCTCTATGAGATCGCTGGTATCTCCATCAAGCGTTCTAACCACCTGCCTTTCATGGCCGGTACTGTTAGCCGTGTCGATGGTGAGAACAATGACTACTCCGGTGACTTCTCCAAGCACTGTGGCCTCATCTATATGAAGGATGCCGCTGGTGTTGTTGAAGGCATTGGTCCTTCCGTACAGACCACCTCTGGTGATGTGTCCGTGATGTACCAAGGCGACATCATCGTGGGTCGTCTGGCAATGGGTGTAGGTACTCTGAACCCTGCCGCTGCTATCGAACTCCGTGCAGAGTGATGCCAGCTACACCTGGAACTAGCACGACAGTTACGGTTAATCCTGCTATTGGATTGACTAAGTCTGACACCAAAGATCCTTTCTTTGGCATTGAGGCAGGTCGGACATACACTGCTACCACTGTACAAGGTGGTGGTGGTAACGATACACTTAGAAAAGGAAATTAATTATGGCAGCTATTAAGCGCTATAGCGTGGCCAAGACTACACGTAGCTATGACCCTGCGGGTCTGGCTGCTGTACTTGGCAGCACTGTTTACAGTGAAACAGAAGCCTGGAAAGGTGGAACCTACGATGGTACTGCTGCTACAGGTAACACACAACTCAAGCCTACAAGCTGAGTAACACGGGGAGGCCTTCGGGTCTCCCTTTTTTTTATTCATTATTATTGAGAATGATAATCAATGTACAATACTTATGACTATGACATTGACCCGGAACTAGTTGCTGTTAATTCAGTGCTGGGAGCGATAGGTCAGGCACCTGTTCAAAGACTTGAATACAAGAATCCCGAGATCTCGTTCATCTATAACATTCTCAATGAAGTTAATCTAGATGTTCAGAATGAAGGCTGGACATTTAACCGAGAAGAAGGTGTGGTGTTTAAATCTAATGATAAAGACATCATCCCATTCCCTCCTAATGTCCTACGAATTGATATTAGTGAAGGACAAACATATCGATACACTGATGTAGTTCGAAGGGAAGGCAAGCTCTACGATAAGCAGAACCATACCTATAAATTCCCCAACGATATTACATGTGATGTTACTTGGAGGTTTAACTTCAAAGACCTCCCAGAAGTATTCCGCAGATACATCACCGCTAAGGCCTCTGTAAGAGCCGCCACGCAGCTTCTAGGTAATGCTGACATGGTGAAGATCCTTGCACAACAAGAGGCTATCTCAAGAGCTGCAGCTATGGAGTACGAGTGTAATCAAGGAGACTACACATTCTTTGGAACTCCTAAAGGTACAGCCTATAGATCCTATCAACCTTACAGAACTTTGGCACGCTAATGGCAGGTATTTCACAACACATCCCTAACTATATTAAAGGCATCTCTCGCCAGCCGGATGAGTTGAAACAGCCTGGTCAAGTTAGGGACGCTAAAAATTGTATTCCAGATGTAACCAATGGTCTAATGAAACGACCTGGCTCAAGGTTACTCAACCCACTAGGTTTCGGTAAAGATGGAGATATCCATCCTGACGATCCTGATGGTGTACCCGGTTCTGCAAAGGACGGTAAGTGGTTTAATCTTTATGTAGATAAGGATGAAAGCTACATCGGACAAATTAATAAAGATGGACGTGTGGAGATGTGGTCTACCTTTGATGGTATGGCACAGATCGTTAAGTACAGTCCAGTAGCACAAGACTTCAGTTCACCTGAGGATGGTGTTACAGCGTCACCCAGTTGTGACTCAGAAGCATTTGCTGCAGCTAGAGATGCTTATAGAGCACTGGATGCACAAGTATCAGAAAAAGAAATTGAGATTGATGTCAATCAAACTGCTCTCAATGAATCATTAACTGATAACAATGATGGTGTGATGGCTCGTTACTCTACTGAAACAGTAGAAGGCTACACAGTCTATGTTATTGATAGTGGTTATGTTGAAAAAGTAGATGGTGGAGAAGTAGGACAAGTTCAACCACCTGAGAACGCCAACGGCAAAGCAGGTAAGAGAGAAGGTAATGTTGTCTGTATGACAAGACCTGCATACTACTCCTACCTACAGAAACGTGAGCAACTAGACAGAGAACGAGAAGAGCAGGACGACGAAAACAATGGTTGGTGGGACGACACTATTCCTGGAGATCAATACGAACTTCTGTTTGACGGAGAGGATTGTAATATCTATGACTACAGAACAGACAATAGTTCTGGTGTAACTCCTAACAAAACTCAGGAAGAGATCAACCGAGATAAGGAAGATCTCACTGTCATGAAAAGTGACAGAACTGATGCCTTGATGAAGTTTGCTGGTGAAGCCTCTAGTTGTGGTAACACTATCATTCCCAATGATCAATACTTCAGGACTGCTAGGAGTAATGACGCTGCACAGAATGTACTACCTTACTTTCAGTTTGCATTCCCTGGTGACATTCAAACACTGAGTGTTCAGGAACGTGTGTTGGTTGTAAACCGTACAGTTCCCATCACCATGTCTAAGGAGATCGCTACTGTTAGATACCCTGAGGGTTATGTAGAGATCAAAGGTGTAGCAGGTGCCAGGACATATTCATTCCGTGTTGACGTGAAGGATGTGGAAGCTGGATTCACAAAGATGAGAGCTACTAAACTAAACATCGCCAAAGCTCCTAAGAGGAGTGATGGTGATGACGGTTGTAAGTATGCATTCACTGAAGTCTTTGAGAACATCACACAAGGTCAAGGTAAGAACCTAGTCTTTGAACTCAACACTCGTTCTGAGTCTCTACCAGTAGATAGAGATCGACCTGATAAAGGTTACTACTGTAAGTATTTCAGTGATGTGAAACTGAAGAACGGTGGTGAAGGTTGGAAGAAAGGAGATATGATTGAGGTAGAGATGGCAGGCTTTACCTACCAGATTGAAGTCACAGAAACTATTGAAGAGGATATTGCAGAAGAGTTTGAGATCAGCAGTAATGTAACTGCTTCTGATGGTTCTGTAGAGATCACTGTCAAGATGATTCTCGATGACCTACTTGGTAAGTTCAATTCTGATGGTGCTCTAACTGCTCTAGGTTTCAAAGCTAAGATCATTGGTAACGGTATCTATATCTGGAACGAGAAGGGAGAGCAGTTCGGTCTAGTCACTAATGAGTGGGATGTGATGAACACATTCGGTAACTTCATTACTGATGTAGGACAACTGCCTACTCAATGTAAAGCAGGATTCATCACTAGGGTATCTAACAGTGCCGCTGATGAAGATGATTACTACCTACAGTTCTATGGTGCTGATGGTAAGCCAGTATCTGAAGGTGACATTACACCTCAAGGTAAGCTACCTAATACAGACATGGAGAACTATCCACGTAAGAACTTTGGTTCGGATGGTCCCGGTGCCTGGTATGAATGTGCTAAGCCTGGTCTCCCACACATCATTAACCACGACTCAATGCCTCACCAAATCCGCAAGGTGAAGGGTATCTTTGGTACTGAGTTCCTAGTACAGCCTGTTAACTGGGCAGACAGGGAAGTGGGAGATGACGTTACTAATCCTATCCCTAGGTTTGTAGGACTTCCCAAGAGAACTAGGTTCAGGAACGGTAACTTAGGAGCACCTAGGGTAGAGCCTAGGTATATCAACAATGCCATGTTCTACCGAAACAGGCTATGTTTCTTGACTGGTGAGGCTGTTGTAATGAGCCAACCAATTGAGAACATTGAGTTTGAAAGGTTTAACTTCTGGAAATCTACTGCTACTACTCTGCTAGATACTGATCCTATTGACATTCTAGTTACATCGAAGATGCCTTCTACGCTCTACGATGCAATCATTGTCAACAGTGGTCTACTTCTATTCAGTCCTAATGTTCAGTTCTTGCTATCTACTAACCAGGATATCTTGAGTCCTAAGACAGCTGAGGTCAATGAGATCTCTAGTTATCGATTCAATGAGAAGACTGAACCTATCTCTATGGGTACTACTGTTGCCTTCATGAGTGATGCAGGTAAGAATGGTAGGTTGTTTGAGATGACTAATATCGGTAGAGATCAACAACCTGAAGTCTTAGAACAAACTAAGATTATTGCTGACCTCATACCAGAAAACTTAGATCAAATCACTCACTCCAAAGAGAACGGTATTGTCATTGCTGGTAAGTTCCAAGACCGTGAGTTGTGGGTATATCGATACTTCAATGATGGAGTGGAGAGAAAACAAGCAGCTTGGGTTAGATGGGAACTAACAGGTAATTTAGTCTACATGACTATTATCAATGATGTGTTGTTCACTATTGTCAGTAACATCTTTGATAATGTGAAGACTGAAGGATGGGACGTTGTAACTATGCAACGTATCGACCTGAAGGAAACTGTATGGTCTGCCATCGTAGAAGACTACAACTTCAGAGGTGGAGAAAGGGAAGGTAAGTATCAAGCACACCTGGATAACTACCGTGTTGCTTGGCCTACTGATATGCAGTACTACAAGCACCTAAATCAAACCTACTTTGAATTACCTTTAGGATATTTCAGTGATAAAAGACTCGTCGGCTACACTTTAAAATATGGAAAATATCAAGGTAGAGCCATCTATCCTATTGTAGAGATCAAAAACAATAGGACACTTTGTATTCTAGATGGTAACTGGTCAGATACAAGACTAATGATTGGCTATGAATATGAGTACCTTGTAGAGTTCCCTACTATTTATCCAACACAGTCAGCAGGGAACATTACTAAAGCAGATACTAACTGCAACCTTATTGTACATAGGGTCAACCTAAGTCTTGGACAGAATGGAGTTTATGAAACCACTCTGAAACGTAGAGGCCATCATGAACCGTATATTCAGATGTATGAGGCTAGGCATGAAGATGAGTATGTAGCTGATGATGTAGCGTTTGACACAGCATACAATCAGACCGTACCCATCTACGAGAGGAATACAAACTTCTCACCTAATCCATATGGATTCTATTTATCATCTAACCACCCATCACCCTGCACACTAATCTCTATGTCATGGGAGGGTGAGTACACAAACAAGAACTATAAGCGTGTCTAAATACATTCACCCTATTACGTTGGAGGCTGCCTATCAGGTTGCCTCTAACCTTTTACCAGAGGATGAGAGAGAAGTTCGTGAAGGTCACGGACATGTACCAACCATCCACATACCATTATTTTCAAGACAAGGAGACTGTATCTACTTCACAGTCCCAAACGGCGAGACCGCCGGTATCGCAGGAGTATATGAGAATGGAGCTGTATGGATGTTATGTACACCAGCTATTCTCAAGTACCCTCTTACCTTTGCTAGAGAAGCTAAGAGGTTTGTTGATAGTAGAACAGAACCTTTGTTATGGAATATAGCTGATAAACGAAACACAGTACACCTAAAATTACTACAGTTTCTAGGGTTCAAATTCCTGAGGGAAGTAACCTACGGACCTAACAATCTAACCTTTATTGAATTTGTAAAATGTGTAGTCCCACCGCCGCCATCTCAGGTGGCTTAGGAGTGATGCAAGCTGTTGGAGGTGCTAGTGCACAGCAACAACAAGCTAACGCTCAATACGCCGCTAACAAGGCAGCGAGACAACAAAAGATCAACGCACAACGTCTGAAGATGGCTCTCGATAATGAGACCTTCAGAGCTAAAAAGAATGACCGTAGGAGAGCAGATCGTGAAGCAGGTCGTGCTGCTAATGAAGCCTACTTAGGAAACCAAGTTCAATATAATGAGAAAGTAAAATCCTTCATGGTTAACAAGCAGAACCGATTGATTAAGTCAATGGAGACTGCTGGTGTCATGGGAGCTAGAGGTCAACGTGGAGGTTCTGTAGACGCCATGAGGACTGCTGTACTTGCATCTACTGGTAGAGATACAGCTACTGGCTTATCAAGTCTCAGATCAGCTGCTACTAATCTCATTACAAAGAACAGGGATATACAAGGAAAGCTACAAGCTGAATACGATAGTAACTTCAGTCAAGTAGGTAATGCACCTATTGAAGGATTCACACCACCTGAGGCTGTAAGACCTGCCGGTCCTAATCCTTTGAGTATTGCTGCCAATGTTGGTAGTGCAGTACTTGGTGGATTCCAGGCTGGACAATCAGCTAACACACTTCCTGATGGAACGACTATGGGAATGTTGGGAGGTAAAGACTTCTCAGGATTTGCCGGACTTAATACAGGATTCAATCTACCTACTCCACAATTCACATTGTAACTATGGCTAAAGAATACGAATCATCTGCTACGGGAGGTGCTTTTAGTGTACGGAAAATTAGGCGTGACGCTGACGCTGCTACGGCAAATAACCAGCGATATCAAAGCACACTGAGTGATTACAGTGAACAGTTAAATCAGAATAACCAACAGGTTGTAAAAAACTACGATAGTGACATTCAAGGATGGCAAGACCTTGCGAAGTTCTCTGAGAAGCTGACAAAGAAACTAGTACAAGATCAGCAGACTAAGAACCTAGAAGAGTATGAAGCTGGTGTAGCTGATGCTTATTTGAATGGAATTCCTCAAGCTGAGGCAGAGGAGTTCGACAGACAGGAAGCTGCTGTCAATGCTGTTGGTAGAGAGACTGACAAGCTAGGGTCAGAATATGCAGCTGTTAGTGGTAGTGAAGCTCAAGGTGAGCGTATCTCATCCTCTTCAGGTTGGAGAGCTTTAGGTAGAGCTACAGGTATGGCTAAGCAAGGCGCTGCTCTATACCCTATGCACCTAGCACAGAATGCTGACAGGTTGGCTGCTGCTGAATCACCAGAAGAATATGCAGCTACTCTTGCTCAGATTCGTAAGGAATACACTGGTCAGTTTGGTGGCATGAACCGAGCCATGATGGCTAAGTACATGTTTCCTGAGATGCAGAAGACTGAGACTAGTTCTTTCTTAGCTTGGCAAGAAAAGAATAACGAGATGATTAGAAATAATCGTGTTGATGCTATGAGCCAGACCTTCTATGCTGAAGTACAGACTGGCAATGGTGGACAAGCTTTTGTTGACTTCATCGAACAGAATCAGTTCTTCTTAAAAGGTAGAGGTAAGGCCAGAGCAAAACTATTTGAAATCATCAAAGATGGTATCGCAAATGGTGATATCAGCCGTGAAGATGTTGCAGCATTGAAGGAATATGAGATGGACTTCAATGGTAGAACTGTCAAACTTGGTACACAGTTCTCTAGAGACTTTGCTCCACTGGATCAAGTATTCATTGATGAAGATGCTCAGACCTACAACAACGAATCCAACCAACGTAAGATCCGTGAACGTGAGATCCTAGATAATCTCCGTGAAACTGCTGCACAGCAGGGAGGTTACTTGAGTGATGAACAGAAGAAAGAAGCTGTACAACTATGGAGACAGAACAGTGATTTAGGTGCAGTACCTAGTGCTCTGACTTCAATGATTACAGCAGAAGAAAGGGATGAGAAGGAAGCTGTCAAAGCACTTAAGCAGAAGGCAGAGGCTGGACTACCTATTACTGAAGAAGATCTCAAAGGTATCCCACTGGATCAGCGAGGTACATTCCAGAACCTAGTTAAAGGTGCTGGGAAGATTGACGGCGCTGCTAAGAGTTGGGTTGAGTCTGTTGTTATTGGTCAGCTAGAAGTAACTGAAGGTGAAGCACCTAGGGACACTAAGAAGTTCCAACAGTGGAATGCTAATGCACAGCAAGCCTTTGCAGCTAAGTATAACGAGTACCTGATGAATGGTCTCGGTGCAGAAGATGCACTGAATGAAGCTAAGAAGTGGTTGGAAGGAGCTGTAAATAGTGGACTAGTTAATGCTGGTATTCCTGAATCTGGAGCTGCTAAGCAACTAGCTGACTTTGCTACAGCATCCAAGGCTCTAACAGAGAACCCAGAAGCATTCAGGACACAGACGATTCCTGGTACTGAGACCTCACTAGAACTACTTAGACAGAACGTAGAGACTGCAGCTAAGACTGGAGCTACACCAGAGATCCCACAACTCTACACCTCACTAGCACGTGGAATGAAGGGTGTTGATGCTTGGGATCTTGCTAGTCAACAACTAGAGATCAACGGACTGCCTCCACTGGTTAAGCCAGAAGTAGAACAGTATGTCGATACTCTACCTACAGAAGTAAGGGATCTATTTAAATTTAAAGCCACACCTGCACGAGCAATGAGAGGTGGCAATGTAATTGAATATCTAACCGGAGATCGTAGTCATGAAGGCTACAGGGAAGATCACGGTGGATCTAACTATCACGAACATATCGCATTTGACTCACCAGAAACTACACAAGCAGCTATTGATCTGCTGGAAAAAAATAACATCTATGTCGGTAGTAGGAATGATGGCAAGCATGCCGCTACTTCCTATCACTATGTCGATCAAGCCTTCGATGTACCGCTATACCCGAACCTGGAGCGATTCGGACTTCCCGACAACCGTGAAGGTGAAGAGAAATTCTCAGCAATGGTCAGAGATATACTTGGTAAAGGTGGGTTCGGTGGAGCTGGTATCCGAGCATCTAGAAATCAGCCGGTAGGTAACACACAGAAGCAGTTCCTGGACTTTATTGCAGGTCCTGAATCTAATGGTGACTACGAGGCCTTTAACAAAGGTGGTTCACATGGTGGACATGTGGCATATGGTTCTGGGTTTGGAGATGACGCTACACAACAGTATGGAAAACCTCTTACACAGATGACAATTGCTGAGGTGATTTCACTTGGTAATCAAGGAAAGATCCATGCAGCAGGTCGCTACCAGATCATTAACTCAACACTCAAAGGCATTGTAAGAAATAAAGGTGTAGATGTAAACGCACTTTATGACGAGGAGATGCAAGATCAACTAGCACTTTACCTAGCATATGATCGCTTGGTACGTGGTAATAAGATCACTGGTCTGCGAAATGAGTGGGTCAGTCTGCAGAACATCAGTGCAGCGAGAATCAAAGGCTCTTTAGGTAGAGCATTTAACAACCCTGATCTACTTCTAAAGGGAGTATAATTTATGAATTACAATATCCCTACACAAACAGAGTGGACGGGTGATGCTGACAAGGCACAATCATTAGCTGACGAAAGTGCAGCTTTAGAACTACATAACCAACAGGCTGAACAAGCTCAACTAGAGGAAGCTCAAGCTGTTGAACAGAAAGCTAAACAAGACGATGACCCACGCTCCGATGGAGTTGGATTTAACCTAGGAGATATCGGTGCTGAACTTTCTTCTGCTGTTGGCGGCGGTCTACAAGACGCTGCTAGTTCTATTGTTACTGCGCCTGAGCGAGCCGTTGACATGTTCAATGGTGAGATGGAGGAAGCAGGTGATGACTACAGGCCTGATTGGGATCCATTTACTGACTACGACAATCCAATTGAAACCCACACTTGGTGGGGAGGAGCAATCCGTGGACTCATTCAATTCGGTGGACTTGCACTAGGTACTGTTGCTGCCGCTAAAGGTGGTGCTGTAGTAGCTGGTGGTCTAGGACTTGCCAGACTTGCTACTGGACTTGGATGGGTTGGTGCTGGTGTATCTGGTGGACTGAAGGCCAACATGGCACGTGGTGCTGTTGTTGGTGGAATTGGAGATGTTATCTCCCGTGACTCACAGAAGGACAACGCACTAGGTGTACTTAAGGAACATCATCCTTGGTTGGATAACCCACTTGCTACACAGGACACTGACCACCCTGCAATGAAGACATTCAAGAATGTCGTAGAAGGTATGGGTATTGGTGCTGTATTTGATCTAGCAGTTGAAACTGTTGGTTATGGTATTAAGTCACTGAAGAATGGTAAAACACCTACTGAGGTGATTGATGCTAGGAATAACAGTGTCAAAGACCAGACAATTGAACGTGGTAAGACAGAAGTCAAAGAGACTGAAGAGTTTCGTGGCTATAAGAACAAGCCTATTGCTGATGTACAGCAGGGTAATGCTACTTCAATGGCACCTGCTAAAGATGTTCAAGAACAGGTTGTCCGTATTCAAAAGGAATGGGGAGCTGAGGGTGGTTCTACTGACTCACTAGTTTCCGCTAGGGAACTGAAGAGGATGACAGAGCAAGCCAATGATATTGGTGATGCTCACCACATCAAAACCCGTGATGAGCTGTTTGCTGATGACTCTGTAGCTGGACCTGTTAAGGCAGCCAGAGCTAAGCAGAAGGAAGGTGTCAAGTCAGTCAAAGAGATCCAACCTGAGATTCAGGCACTAGCTAAGGAGATCTTTGAAGGTAGGAATACTACTGATATGTCACCTAAGGAGTTCTTTAAACAGCTAGACGAACGAGCTAACACCATTGATGGTCAGAGAGCTTGGACAGGTCAAGACGTTGCTACTGCCTCTGTTGTGAACACATCCTTGATCAAGGAAGTTCGTGACATGGCTACTGCAGCTAGAGAACTTGGACAGGTGTTAGATATCAATGATGTAGATGGTCCTGTTGATGCAATTAAAGAGAAACTGATCTACAGCTTTGTCAACATCAACAAAGCAAACAAGCTAATCTCTGATGACTTTAGAGCACGTCAGCAGGCTAACCCTGGTCAAGCCAAGAAAGAGCTTATCGATGATAAGGCTAACACTATTGAATCAGTCAATGCAATGCTTGAGCGTGCTAAAGATGCGCCTGATGAGGAATCCATGAATAGAATCATGGAAATCTTTAGTATGTCTGATGTAAATAACATGGCTGACTATCAGAACTTCCTGCTTAAGAAGCTGAAGGGTGGTCAACTCAAGAAAGGTGGTCCTAAAGAAACTGGATTCCTGGTTAATGAGTGGCAGGGTGTAATGGTACATAGCGTTCTAAGTGGTCCCAAGACGCCTGTAAGGGCGATTGGAGGTACTGGTGCTATGGCATACCTAAAACCACTTTCACAGACCCTTGGAGCGGCTATGAGAGGTGACTTTGTCACTGCTCGTGTAGGTCTAGCAGAGAGTAGTGCTTTGATTGAATCACTACCTGAAGCTTGGAAACTATTTAAGCGTCGTCTGAGTGGTACTTGGAGTGGAGAAATCTCTACTGTTAAGACTAGGTTCTCTGATATGAACATGAAGCGGGATGCTGATTGGCAACTGCTTGGTGAATACATGGAAGGTCCTGATGCAACACTAGGAGATCAAGCTGCTTATAGAATCGCTACTATTCTTAGAGGTTTGAATGATAATAAGTTCCTGACTGCATCTACTAAACTAATGGATGCTGGTGATACTTCATTCAACACACTAATGGTACGTGCCAAACTCAAGGGTAGAGCACGTAGAGCTGCAATTGAGAATGGTGGAGTTACACCTGAATCAATGGTTAAAGCTCAGGAAGACTTCATGGCACAGATCACTGATGCCAATGGTTTTATCGATGAAGATAAGCTGAAGGAACTAGATCCTACACTGTTCCAAGATGCTGCAGAAGTGAAACTAACTACTGAGTTAGATGGATTCTCTGCATCACTAGATAAACTGATGGGTAGTAATCCTTGGACTAAACCATTCTTCCTGTTCGCTAGGACTGGTATTAATGGTCTAGCAATGACTGCTAAGCATACACCAGGCATCAACCTGATCCTGGAGAAACAACGCGCAATCTTCTCAGCAAGACCAGACAAACTGGATGCTGTGATGAAGTATGGAATCACAACACCTGAAGAACTAGCTAACGCTAAAGCTATTGCACTGGGTCGTCAGACCATGGGAGCAAGCATCATCTTCATGGCTGCTCAAATGCATATGCAAGGTAACCTACGTGGTAGTGGACCTGTTGATAGGCAACTCAGGCAGACCTGGATTGATGCAGGCTATAAGCGCAACACAGTTAAACTGGGTGATACTTGGGTTAACTTTGAAGCCTTTGAACCTTTCAATCAGATCATTACTTTGGTTGCTGATATTGGCGACCACTCACAGTTGATGGGTGAGGAGTGGACTGAGAATAAACTACAACAGGTTACAGCTATCATTGCTGAGGGTCTGACTAGTAAGTCTTACCTTGCCAGTATTGGTGACATGGTAGACCTGTTTAGTGGAGACCCTAAGGCATGGGGAAGAGTTAGAGGTGGTCTACTGAACAACACTATCCCTATGTCATCCATGAGGAATGAACTGGGTAAACTCTTCTCACCTCACACACGAGAATTGAATTCTGATATGTGGACTTCTATCCGCAACAGGAATCAAATCTTTGAAGGTGGAGCAGATCAACTGCCTATCAAGTATGACCTGTTGAATGGTAAGTCAATTAAAGAGCAGGACTTCCCTACTCGTATGTTTAATATGTTCTCACCACTACAGTTCAACCTAGATGGTAGTCCTGGTAGAGATATGTTATTCCAATCTAATTATGATCTGAGAACTAGTGTCTTGAGCTATAATGGCATCTCCTTTGCTAACAATGCAAAGCTTAGATCTGAGTTCCAACGATTGATTGGTAAGCAGAACGTAGAAGCAGAGCTAGACAAACTAGCTAAGGATCCCACCATGTGGAACTCCATCAATCAGATGAACCAAGAGAAAGATCGTAGTAAAGAACCTAATACTTATCCTCACTTCAAACGTATTCAAAAGATCTTTGATAAAGCCAAGAAAAAAGCTTGGGCGGAACTGAAGCAAAATGAAGAGGTGAAGGTACTGCTTAAAGAGCAGCAAGACACTAAAGCAGAAGCTTACCGACGTAAAAACGACATTAACAGTCAAAATGAACAACTGAGAACACTACTCCAACTACCTAAGTAATTATGACTTCAGCATGTGAATCAGTAAAGATTAAATATCAAGGAGATGGTGTAACTCGGACGTTCCCATTTCCTTTCCCATATCAAGACAAAGATGACATCATGGTTGCTTTGTGGGAAGAAGCACAAAAGAGATATGTAGAGAAGCCAAACTCCTTTGCTCTTCTCAATGGCAACATTGTGGAGTTTATTATGGCTCCACCTCCACCACCTGATAGAGATCCTGACCTATACAACGTAGTCATCTTCCGTAAAACGGTACTAGATGCTCCTGTTGTTACTTTCTATCCAGGTAGTAGCATTCGTGCACAAGACTTGAATGATGACTTTGACCAGTTGCGTTATGCGTTGGAAGAAGATCGGTGTTCTATTGCCTCACAGGCAGAGACACTAGATGATAGCTATGTCCGTAGAGATCAAGTCTTTGAACGTGAAGATCAAGAGAACGGTCTTTGGCTAGGTACTGGTGATCAGGACTTCCTGGCTACTACAGGTGCTATTGCTGCACGTAGTGATAACTATGTAACAGATAGAGTACCACCTACTATTTCTGTAGAGCAGAAAGGTAAAGGCTGGCACAACACTGATGAATGCAGGTCTGCTTTCTGGAATGCAGAATCAGAAACTTGGGTATCCTATGTAAACACAGGACCTCGTGGTGAACAGGGTCCTCAAGGTGCAACCGGTCCCGCAGGTCCTGAAGGTCAAGGCCTAAATATCAATGGTGATGTTCCTACATTTGATGACCTACCTGAAACACCAGAAGATGATAGTTTCTGGTATGTGATTGATGTAAACGAGATCTGGTACTGGTCTGGTGATGCTTGGTATAACGCAGGCTCTCCAGGTGGTACAGGTCCTCGTGGTCCGGTCGGTCCTGAAGGTCCTACTGGTCCTAAGGGATTGAAAGGTGATGAAGGTCCTCAAGGTGAGCAAGGTGAGCAAGGTCCTGAGGGTCCTATGGGTCCATCAGGTGGATACGGTCCTGAAGGTGAACAAGGTCCGCCTGGTGTAGGTATCAACCTCAAAGGTGAGGTGGCTGATGAAGCATCCTTACCTACAGAGAACAACACAGTATCCGATGCTTGGCACATTGCTGATACCGGTGAAATTGCTATTTGGATTGAAACAACTCCAGGCAATTATGAATGGTATCTGATGGATCAGGTTGCAGGTCCTGAAGGTCCTACTGGTCCCCAAGGTCCCACTGGTGAACAAGGCAGCGAGGGTGCACAGGGAGCTCAAGGTATTCAAGGTCCGACAGGTCCACAAGGTCTACAAGGCTTAGAAGGTCCAGAAGGTCCTCAGGGACCTCAAGGTGAGACTGGTCAAGATGGTCCTCAAGGTCCTCCTGGTGATTTAAACGCACAAGTGGAGCTACCTATTGTCTTCGAAAACAACACTTTGAAACTAAGAATTGATCTACTAGAACCACTGCCAACATTATAAATTATGTCCTTTCAATTTCCTGCCAATCCGGCAGACGGAGATATTGTCGTACGCGGCAATCTTTTAGCTACATATGATAAACCTAATAACACCTGGACTGTTGGTGAGATTCCAACCTATCCGGGTGTTCCCGGTCCTGTAGGTCCTGAGGGACCACGTGGCCCACAAGGTGATCCTGGCAGTGGAGTTAATGTAAACGGTATTGTTGCTACCTTTGCAGACCTTCCAGTAGACCCTGAAACAGGTTCATTCTGGATTGTAGATGAAACTAATACTCTCTACTATTGGGATGGTGTCAGTTACTACGATCTTGGTTCACCTATTCGTGGACCTAAAGGAGAGCAAGGTGAAACCGGTGCAACCGGTGATGACGGTATGAATGGTGTCGATGGTAGAGGCTGGTATGGCACTGCTATCGATGATTCAAACGGTGAATATAAAATCGTTTTCCAATCTAATGATGGACTTGAATTCACAACTGATGACCTTAAAGGTGGAAGTTGGGAACCTGTCTATGCAACTGCAGATACACCTGGACTAATTAAGCTAGGTGCAGGTCTTGACTTGGCTGACGATGGTTCAGCAGAAGTTAAAGATACCTTTGTGAAGATTGAGACTGTACCTCTTGGTAAAGAGAACAATGTCTCATTCTCACTTAACTTCATTCCTACCACAGTCATCTTTAATGATACAACAAGCGGTGGTACTTCCATAGGTTGGGGAAGCAGACCTGCTGAATCACAGACCGGTGGTTGTACAGTTCCTGATAAATCTAACGCAGCTATTGTCTACTATTTTGTTGCTAGCGATATGTCACCTAGAGTACAACCTGGGTGGGTAGCGCCTGGATTATGGCCTGTTCACGCACGTATCGTTTCTAACCTAAGTGTAGCTGGAGCTACTTGGACTGATGGTTTAGGACTTGGCATTCCGATGACACATAACTTGGGTGCTAATACTGATCAAACAAGGATGTCTTCCAACGCACCTACTATGAAAGTAGGACAAATCATCTACCCTGTAGGAACAACACAAATTACATTTACTCAAAGTGTAACAGCGACAACACTGAAGTCCTGTTATGTAAACTATGGTAGAGCTCGAGTTGTTGTTGTACCTTATCTTGACGCAGAAGGTCAAGTAGGACTGCAAAGGAAGCAACGTGCTCTATCTATTGGTAGATCAATGTTTGCTGGTACACCATATACCGAGGCAGACATTGACGGTAGTAAGGATTTCTACGAACCTAATCCAATTCCAATTCCTGAAGATGAGATCACTAGGCTAAATTCTGGTGAACTTAAAGGTGACATTGAAATAGGAATGAGGAAGGTTGATTTGCTTGTAGCACAGCAATTCCCAAGTGGTTCAGTTTATGCACACCTCATGTCTCAACGGCAAGCTTTGATTGATGTACGGAATTTACCCGGTACATTTGAACAGCTCAATGATGTTGTGCAGGAGATCACTACTGATATCAATTCATATGATCAATACTCGTTTAGGTTTGAATAATGGCACTACAAGAAACAGATAGTTTTGTGACTCAAAGAGGTAGTGACCTTTATCAAGTCGAGTCACAGGCATTGACAGAAACAATGCAAGATACTGACCTATTGATGGTTAGTCGAGACCAGCAGAACTATAAGGTTGAATGGTCTGAAATTAAAAATGACATCGGTCCAGGACCTAACCCAATTCCCATAGTTCCGCCAGTTTTAACTAGTGTCAGTTTAGTGGAGATGAACCCACAAGCTGACCCACGATTTACAAATCAATCGTTTGTAGCTTCTGCTTCACTGAGTGAGGACGGCAACCCAGTATCTATTAAGACCTTTGATGCTTATGTAGAAGGTAAGATTACAACTAAGAAACAGTTTGGTGAACTGTTGGAGAGTTCAAACATAAACCCTGGAACGAATGCAACTTTCTCTAACCAGTTTACTGGAAATGCACCGAGCTACGCACACCAAGCTTTTGACGGTAATCTTGATAACAGCGCATTTCAACAAAGTGGCACTGTTATAACGTGGGTGACAAGCGGTGCTATGACAACTCAAACTTTCAATAAAGTTGAAATCTATTCTTACAAAGATGCAACGGTTGAAGTCACTTATGCCGGTGGGACAAAAAGCACATACGGCGGTGGCAGCACTGATAAAGAATGGATTGCAGTAGATGGTCCGTTTACAAACATCACTCAAATTAAGCTTACTGACACAAGCAATTCACCGACCTGGTCTGCTTTAAGAATAGACGGTGAGATTCTTATTGATGATACAAATTTTGGTGCAGTTTCACAGCTTAACTTTGCCTCCGATGCAGATATGGAGGCTCTGGCACCGGGCGATACGGTGAATCAAGGAGGAGGCATTGCAGCAAGAACTTGGAGTGATGACCTTTCCTCAAGCGGAACAGCTTATGGCAATACGACTTCAGCTTTTAATGGAAATCTTAGTAATGCGTTTGGTGGTGACGTTGCTGACTTGTTGATATGGAGCACTAGCGAATATCCTATAACCACCCAAAACATACAAATCGAATGTCTTGCATCTAGTATTATTGTTAATTATACAGATGGTGCACAAGATAATTTACCTGTCTCTGATTCTGGAAATAAACAAAGTTTTGATCTTAATGGTAAGATCCAAGACAAACCTATCAATAGCATTGTTGTAACACACAGTACAGTCGGTCCTTATGTTTATGGTTATACCATAGATGGTGAAATTGTTGTTGACGGTGTTGGAATCGTTGATGATGGGGCAGCAGGCACTGTCGGTTCAGTCACAGATCAGACCGTCACGCTGTCAGATAGCAGTGGCTCTTGGGTTAACGGTGAACCCGTTACTGGACCTGAGAAAATCATTGTCCTTGAATCAGCTAAGAAGTATCTGGAGTTTGGTCTTACTGGCTCTGTAACTGGTCTTAGTGATACACCACAAGATCCACCATATCAAACTGAATTCCCTGATCCTGAACTAACACTTACATTCCCAGATGAGTTCCCCTCACGCAATACTCCTGATCAAGAACTAGGTGAAGGTACAACGCTGACTGTTGAAATAACTGCTTCTAATACAGAAGGTTCTAGCGGTCCTTTGAGTGCAACTGTGCAGCCTGTAGGGGCACCTCCTCCTGAACCTGATCCAACTGAATTGGATGAGGCTAAGGCTGGACTGGTGACGCTTTATACGGGTACTGGCAGTCAAAGCACTGTTAATACTGGACTAGATATTGAAAGTACAGGCGGAATGTACTGGATTAAAAACAGGGATGGTACTTTTAACCATACTCTGGTAGATACAGAGCGAGGAGCTTCAAATATCCTAGTAAGTAATGCAAGCGACTCCGCATTTGATAGTCCAGATATTGTTAGATCTTTTACTTCAGATGGATTTGAAGTTGTTGACTACAATCAAACAAATAAAGATGGTGACGGATTAGTTGCTTGGGGATTCCCCAAGGCTGCTGGGTATTTTGATATCGTTGAGTACAACGCTGCAAACCCACAGGGTGAAGTTGTTGTTCCACACAATTTAGGAGTAGAGCCAGGTTGTGTAATTATTAAATGCACTCAGACGACTGGCACTAGTTGGATGGTGTATCACAAAAGCTTAGGTAGTAATAAATACCTCAACCTTAATGAAGGTAACAAGGAAGCCGTGATGAACCCATATTTCCTTACGGCAACAAATACTACTATTACTTTATTTCCAGCCACTTGGAGCAATACTCCTGGGGAAATATATGTTGCCTACCTGTTTGCAGAAGACAC
>Ga0115012_10000611_pt1 | contig 20269 bp, 18 predicted proteins | sample TroAtlMetagenome_FD_88706 | JGI IMG/M metagenome (GOLD analysis project Ga0115012, IMG submission 88706) | Marine eukaryotic phytoplankton communities from Atlantic Ocean - Tropical Atlantic ANT10 Metagenome | ecosystem: Environmental > Aquatic > Marine > Oceanic | place: Tropical Atlantic...
CTGCTCCAGAGCCGACCTATGCTGCTCCAGAGCCGACCTATGCTGCTCCAGAGCCGACCTATGCTGCTCCAGAGCCGACCTATGCTGCTCCAGAGCCGACTTATGCTGCTCCAGAGCCGACTTATGCTGCTCCAGAGCCGACCTATGTTACTCCTGAAGAAACTACATCTTCTTTTGACTCTGGGAAGTCACGCGGATTATCTGAACCTCTTCCTTCAACAGATATATTGGATTTTGACTTGTGATAGGCATGGTGGATATTTTCAGACTTCTAGGTCTTCCATCACCTACCTCTAGTTCTCCGACGAAAGAAAAAGTGAATCCTCAAACTCCAGCTCCGCCTGGTCCTTCAACCGTCCCATCTTCTAATTCCTCTGACTTCATGGATTTATCATCGGTTGAATGGGCGAGGAAGGCGGGACCCATTTCGCCCAATCGGTATTTGAGGTATATTCAGCCGGATGATCGACATATTATCCCTCATTCGGAAATTTCTGATTGCCTTCAAGATGGAGATGTTGTAATTGTTGATTTACGTAAATTAGCACATATGGAGGCCCAAAAGAGTGCTTGCCGCAGACGAATTCAGGAAGTTGCACGTGATTTGTCAATTCATGCCTTTATTCTAGATGCATCAGAAGACTTGATTTTAGTGCCAGGTGTAGGGATTTCTGTTGACGTCGATCGTCATATTTTGGGAATAGAAACTGACCTAATCTGACTCAATTTCTTGTTTCCAATTCGTTGTCGATATTCCTCCAAAGGACTCGTTTGAAATTTGGCTTAAGATTGAAATCGCTTCTATTTGATCAAGATTGATCGATGATGGTTTGATGATTGAATCAACCTTTAGGATTACCCATTCAGCGACTGCACCTAATGGTAATTCATGGGATTCCAATAGAGTTGTTTCAATCGCTGCAATAGCATTTTTGGGTGCAGTAACTGTTTCAGAAATTGATGAAATTGATTCGATTTGATCCCATTCTGATATTGTTCGAGGTAATGGCTTAGAAGTCATCTCCACAATTTTTACTGATTTTGGATTTACAGGGAGTATTGCCAAAGTTGCTTTTCCTGTTTCTTTAAGATTAAGTAAGGTATCTCTGGGTCTACCTTCTCGATTTTTTGAAAGACTCATGCCAAGTAAAGGAGGGGTGTTAGAGATGACTGAGACTGAACTCATCGGAGCTAAATTTGGGATACCTTCTGCTGACATCGTTGAGACTAGGATTAATGGTCTAGGTGCTACCATTGCTGAAAGCCACCTTGATCTTTCTTCGTGATTCATCCCTTCGATTTCAATCGATTCAGTACCAGAACTAAGGTCAAATTTCAAAGAATTATTCTCATCAAACCAGTCATCTAAATCACCTCTGGATATCTCATCTGAAGCATATGCTGTGAAATCTCGATATGCTTCCCATCTACTAATTTCTGTGTCACTTTCTCCACGTTCTTTTTTCCTATCAATAGAATCATTTGCATATGCTACGCACCGGTTAAGAAAATCGATGACACTTTTTTTTGCATCATTTTCCATGGTCTACCTCTATTGGTTTTCAATTTCAAGAATTTTTAGCAAACGCCCAACATGGCCGGTTGCCTTTACTCCTTTCCCGCACCATTGGACAATCCCTTTTTGATTAATGGCAAATGTACTTCGGATGGCACCCATGTACACCTTCCCATAGTTCTTTTTCTCTCCCCAAGCCCCATACAACTCATGAATTTCAGTATCTGAATCTACAATTAGATCAAAATTGAGATTTTGTTTCTCAATAAAGCGAGAATGACTTGCTGCCGAATCCCTCGATACCCCAATAACAGTCCAATTATTAGAACTAAGATCTTGAGTAGCATCACGAAAATCACATGCTTGAGTGGTGCATCCAGGGGTATTGTCTCTAGGGTAGAAATAGAGTATGATTCCTGTTTGTTTGAGGGCCTCTGATAGAATCCATTCTGTTCCATCTTGCAGTTCTGCCTTGAAGTCAGGCGCTTCATCTCCAATATCTGGTCCGCTCATGGTCTCTCCACTCCTTCGTCATTGTCAATACTATGTTTCTATTCTGGGCCTTTTTCTGTAAATTCAATTATCTTAATTGCATCATCTGATAGTTCTGAGAGTGTTTTCCTGCCGTCACGTCGTCTAATGACTAGTCCTAACTCGCTCATCCTTGTAACTGCGGCAACTCTTCTAAGTTGTAAAATTGAATCAGACCAATTAAATGTAGTTCCAGATCCAAATTTTCTAGCCATTCTAGCATCTAGGCGTTCATTTCCAACTGCACCTCCTCGCATTCCATCAATCAATGTCCTCATTACGTTCCATTCCATTGGTAGGCGATGATTAATAGAGCCAAGAATCAAAGTTCTTTCTAACGGGCTAAATGGTCCTTCATGTGCTAAATCCCTATCAATAATTGGGTTTGGTAGTTTGGCTAAATCTAATCCATGTGGGGTTAATCTAAACCCTTCTGAATCTTTTGTTGACCAACCAATGATTTCCATAGCTGATAACTTAGTTGAACCTCCTGGTGAACCAATTATCCAATTAATTGATCTATTTCTTGCAATATCATCAAGATGGCTGAATCCGGCAGCTAATCTTTCCCCTCTTCCTCTGCCGAAATTGTCATCTTCTTCTGCTAATTTCTCTCCATTGAGTCTTAGCATTTTATTCATGGCAGTTCTAAATTGACCATCAGGTAGTGATCTATTTGTTCTACTAGATAATGACCATAAGAGTCGTAGCGTATGTTTCAATGGTAATAATCTAAGAAGTCCAGAGGGTAACATTTCATTTTCCAATCTTCCAATATTTGGGCCTACAACTGCTTCACCTCTAATAGATTCTAAACGAAGAAAATCCCTGTTGCCTAATTCTCTTTCAGCCAATGAATCTCCTGCCTTTGATCTACGGTCCCATGCTCTTTCAGCTAGTCCTGAAAGAACTCCTGTTTCTTTAGGGGCTAATTCTTTGTTTTCAGTAATGTTTGTTGATATTCTATCTGCACTTTGAACCAACCACTCTTCTAGGGTGATTCCTTTGTCTTGAGCCGCATTAATCCATTGTAAAAGTCTTCCATCCTCGACCGAAAGGGTGACGTCGACCATGGTGCTCACATATTATGATTCATTATGAATCATTCTATTATATTGATTAATATTTGATATAATGATTATAATGATTCAATAACGAATGACATATTTTAATTTATATTGGGGAATATCTCCGTTATAAATTATTATGTCAATAATGAATCAAAAACGATTCACTCATTCTACGTCAAAGAAACAAACTTCTTGCGGAGGATCCCCGCTACTAATTTGGCCTTTGAATTCTCTAGGGTTGCCATCAACAGAAACTAGGATGTTAAATTCAGTTACATCTGAAGAATCATGCTTCTCGAAATGTTCTACAAATACGCGATATCTTCCACTAGGGGCATCCTTTTCCCAGAAAACATTCTCTACAGGTTCCTCTGAGTTCCCAGTTTCATTCATATCTATGTCTAACCTGCCCCCACAGTTTGAAATTTTATTGTCGAATGAAATTCGTTCACCGCTAGGGCAAACAACAGATAAATCCAAATCGTTTTTATTGAACCAAATTAGGCTGACTTGTACTTCTCCAGTTGCAGCTCCTTCTCGCCCCAATCGTTCAGCAAATACATCTTCTTGTTCTGCTTCAATTTCTGTTCCTATAACATCATCTAACTCGGGTGCGGATGGAAGGTCTACTGGTTGAGGTTCATCTTCTATTGGTTCTTCTTCAACAGTTTCAACCTCTTCTACTTGCTCCTTTTCTTCTAACGCAGGTGAAGGGCCAGGTGCAGAACTAGGCATTCTTGACCTCATCTCTACACTGCGATCTAATTGTTTCCTTGGTCGCCTGATATCTTTGTCAAGTACAGGCGCAGGTAGTGAGGCCATAGATGGAAGCATTGCTCTTCGAGCATCACCCCTAAGAATTCGATAGATGCCTTGGACGGAGCCGATTGCTAAAGTGCCAATGACAACTCCACTGACCGGGTCCATTAATGGTGGCAGAGGAGTCTAGGTATGTCTTGCTTTCGTTTGAATTCTTATTGGATTCTCATGTATCGTTTGCGGTTCCTTCATATTCCTCCGGGAACTGTCATGGTCTAGCGGAGGCCATCCAATGTCTAACCGATTAGGTAGGAAAGCAAGAAAATTCCTCCGTCGAATTCAAAAGGCCAAAGGTCTACAAGACCTCCAGTCTATTGCTAATGAGATTCAAACAGAAGTTGATTCTCGTACCATAAATTATGAGGAAGCTAATCACTTAGGCAATAGAATTCAGGAACGTGCAGACATCATTGATTCAAATGGTTTGATTTATGCAATTAGCGATAGAGATACATATCGCCGTACTTTAGAGATTTATCTCAAAGATGGATTACTTACAAGGACTGAACAGATGCTTCTTTGGGATGAGCGAAGAAAACTCGGAATCAGTGAAGATGAGCATACACATTTACTCGATAAATTAGTTACATTATACCGAAGTCAAGGCCGTTCTATCAGAATCCAGAAATCTGGAGGCAATTCATGATGAGAAATTTCCATGCCTTGATTCTGGTTGCGCTTCTCCTTTTTTCTTCTTTAGGGCAAGTGGCAATTTCTGAAATTGAAGAATCTTCTTCATTTACATCTGGTCGTTCTGTCGATGTCTCAGTTAGTAGTGTAGAGATAATTTCTCCCTCTGCAATTATTGGAGGAATACATACATTGTCGAATGTAGGTGAGTTCCATGAAGTTAGGGTTACTATTGTTAATTTAGGTACAACTGCTTCCACTGGGACATTAGATCTGAATGTAGCCGTCAATTCAGGTAGTCCTTCAGTCGCCGATTCTGTAAGTTTCAATTTGCCAGGAAGTTCGTCAGAAGTACATTTGTTAGAATGGGCACAGCCATCAGGTACTGCAGACATTTCAGTTTCTGCTACAGCAGGTGGCGATTCGGATCCATCTAATGATCAACTTTCGTATCCACAAACACTAACAATTCAGAATTCTTCTGCTTACGTCGAGGTATCGAATACTTTGCCCAATAATGGAGATGTAATCGGGAGAGATATTTGGCATGGAGATTGGGTATTCTCGAACACAGGCAACGTTCCTTTTTCTGTCGAGGGTGAATTAATCATTACACCACAGGGAGGGGGAACTCCCATCTCCGTCACTTCTAGTGTTACAAACGCCCCCCCGGGTTCATTATCTCAAAATGCAGGAAATTCAGCAGTGAACCTTTCATTCGATGGTTCTCCATTATCTGGAACTTATACATTGAGCGGGTTGTTTAGAATGTCATTTTCTGATGGATCTACATCTGACATCAACATTAATTCACGGAATATTGTTTTGTCTGATTCTCATACCTCTGTTACTCCACCTGCTAATATTTCAGTCAATCCAGGTAGTGGAACCAGCCTCCTTTTCATTGTACAGAATCTTGGTTCATCTGCAGATTCCTATACGGTTGAGTACAGTAACGTTTCAGGATGGGTTGATGATTTGAGTTTGCCCTCAACCATCAACAATTTAGCATCAAATACAGGTGCACCGATTAGTGTGCCAGTAAATGTCCCAATTTCAGCTGACCGTTCAGAAATCGAAACTGTGACCATATATGTGAATAGCACTACTTCTGGTGTCAGTGTCACTGCTCGGGCATCTGTTCTTGCTGGCGACCTCTATCAATCCGACTTACAGAGTAATGGTTCACTTGTGTATATTGACCCGGGTTCATTTGTGATTGTCGATTACACATTGTTCAACACAGGTACTTCCCCTGCCCATTTTGATTTAACAGCAGGGCTTCAGGAAAATCCAGATGGATGGGACGTCCAAATTAACCCTAGTACTACCGATCTTCTTTCACCTGGTAATTCTAGATCAGTGACAATTACTATTTCGGCTCCAACATTAACCTCTCCCTTGGATCCTGAAGCTAAAATTTCCGCTGGAAACCGGCTACATCTGAGAGTAACATCAACTCCTGTGGAAGGAGATTCTGCATTGGCAGCTACAAATATCACGGATATTGAGGTAAGGCCCTCAGTTAGTGTATCGATGATTCCTTCAGTTGAAGAATTAGTATATACAACTGCTGAATTAGAAGCAGGAGATATGTTCAAAATGTTTGATTTGGAAGTTGCTTTGTTGAGTAATTTCCCATCTGGGACTTTGGGTTCGGCATCCATTACATTTACTTCATCTGCTACTCAATTTTCTTCTGTAGATGGTGCAACATATGGATCTCAGGAAACATCTAGGTGGGATTCGTCAGTAGGTCCTAATTCTACAAATCTTGATCTTGGTGAATCCCTTACTTTAGTTACTTCAGTTCTAGGGCCCACAGAGGCTTTACCCGCTGCTGGAGTTCTAAATTTCACTTTAACCGCTTCTACTTCATTATCGGGAATGGTTGGTATTACTTCTCCCGACACTGAATCGTCATTCCAAGTAATTATTGAAACCGTCATTGATGGTGATTTAGAAAACAGTCCGATTACTGCAGGAGTACCTGGTTCGGAAAATGACGCTACGATGATTTTAACCAATACTGGTAATGCATTATCTGACTATACTCTCACAACCCCTGGTCTTCCCGGATGGGTTGTGAATTTTACTCCTGATGCAGTTACTTCATTGGCGCCAGAAGTTGGAACTTGGCCATCTGGTATTGATACTGTTTTCCAGAGTGTATTGGTTACTGCTACTCCTCCTACTAATGCTAGAGCAGATATTGTTCATGAAATCGAGATTTTATTGTTTGATGGAGAAGGATCATTTGTCGACAATGGGACTGCAAGATTTGTTCTTGATGAAGTAATAGGTGCACTAATTGAACCCGATTCTATGGAAATTGAAGTGCCTTCTGAGGGTACACAAACTGCAAGTTTCATTGTTCGAAATATGGGTAATTCACTCCAAACATTTGATATCTCTACTGGGAATTTTGTAGGTGGAACAGATTTTACTATTGGAGCACCTAGCAGTGTAACAGTAGAACCCGGTGCAAATGTCACTCTTTCAGTCGATGTAACAGCTTTGCAAAGTGCTAGGGCCGATTCTTCATATTCTTTTGAATTAATATTGGAACATAATGGGACTGAACAAGATAGATCTACTGTTTTGGTTGGAATCGAGAAAATACATGATGTCAGATTATCACATGATTCTTCATTCCAAGCAATACCGGGGGAAACACTAGAAATTGTGGTTACTCTAGAAAATTTAGGGAATTTAAGAGAAGTAGGGGTATTCAATCTTAATACTCCAGAGGGTTGGATTCAATCGTCTGATTCTATTGATATATCACCTGGTGAAACAATTTCTGGATTAATTGTGAGAATTACAGTTCCTGCTCTTGATTCGGAAGAAGTACCAATGGCTGGACAGATATATTCAATCCCAATCTTAGTCGTCAATTCAACAGACAACCTAACAATCGGGCAATCAAATGTGAGTGTTTCTATCAAACCGGTTTTCCAGTTGGTTATGACATCCTCTCCTTCCCGAATAGCAAGTATCCCTGGACAAAGCAGAGACGTGTCATATCTAATGAAGAATGCTGGTAACGATGCAGTAGTCTTAGATGTAACTTGTTCATTAGATCCTTCTAGTTCTTCCCGTTGGTCTAACCCAGTTTGCCCAGCTACCTTAGAATTGAATATCGGCCAAGAACGTTGGATTAATCTCTCCATGACCCCTACAGATGATCGCCATTGGGATAAGGAATCAGGGACCTTATCTTTCCAATTTGTGCCTCGAGGAGAAGTTGGTGGAAATGCTAGTTGGACAACACCTTTAGTTATCGAACGAGTTCAGACCGATGATCCAGTAATTTTACGTGGCTCAGATGGTCCACAATACTCTTTGAATATTGATTGGATGCATGTACCTGAATTGAGCCAAACTGGAACTCTTTCTCCTTCTTCTTATTCGCTTAGATACGTGTCTGCTGAGAGGATGGTAAACGATTCATTGTACCCTGAAACTTTGTGGAGCTTTGCTATTGCAGGAGGGCCTAATCCATTAGTTCCTAATGACCTCCATTCTCTCGGTTCTGCAGCTCCGTATGCGCTTGACTCCTTTGATCTTATAGTGAATATGCCCGATTCTTCTTCGATTGCTCCCGGTGATGGTTGGGATTTGACATTTAATCTCGAAAATCTTGATGAAGCAGGAAATAGGCCAGGTACTTCGTTTGTAGTAAAACTTCGACTAGACTCGTATAGCGATCCAAGAATAACTGAAATTAGTTTCAGCGATGGGTCTCTTGTAGAAGGCAGTACCACTGAATTAGTAGTCAATGTATCCAATAGTGGTACTGCAATTTTGCCCATGAATAGTGTACTTACTGTTTCTTGTAAAGGGCCTGTAGAAATCTTGGATTATTCTCCTCGGGTAATCCCTCCATTGGGTATTCAAGAGTCAATTGAAGTAAATTGGACAGTATCTGCAGAAGCTCTTCCATGGTATATTACTGAAGGTGAATTTGATTGTACGTTTAATTTGGTTTTATCTGACACCGTATATGGTAATCTTGTTGATAATGATCAAGAAACTCAAACCTTGTCTGTTGATACTTGGAGTCCTGGTTTTCTCATCTCATTAATATCGGGGATTCTAATTCTCGTTCTTTCTTTGTTCATATTTAGAAGAGGACTTGATGATGATGAACGTGCATTACACGGGTCAACATATTTGGCCATGTTAGGACTAGCAGTTCTCGCGCGTTCTTCATTAATCCCCGAAATTGGCTTGATTTGTATTGCGTTGGCAACTCTTTGGATGTTCGTTCTTTCATGGTTAGGTGCTGGCGAAATTCAAGCAATTCATGATGACCGAAGGAAGGCATTGATTGGCGAGAGATCCGCTCTAGGAAATCATGCAGAGGAAATTGAAACGACTAGGCGAGAAGTAGGTTGGATTCTTCTTGGTGCCCCAATATTCTTTGTGATGATGATGACATTAGATCCTAGTCTAAAAGTCAATACTGATATTTTCAGCCTTGGGTCAAGTGTTGGTTATATTGCAATTCTTGGGATTATTTGTCTCGGTATCCTTCGCTATCTTGATCGGTTGTATGGGTTATTACACAACGATTTGGCAGCCTTGGATATTCGAACTGCTAGGATTAGAGGTATTCTCCAGAGTAGGACACAGAATCGAGTTAACCCCTTTGCAACCCCTCCTCCTATGCCCGAAGCATTCAATCAAGAAGTAGAATCAGGCGAAAATGTGGGAGGTGAAGAAGAATGATGAACAACGATCCACTTGATGATTTAATGGGTTCAGGGGCTGATGCATCCTCTCGATTTGTTGATCAACTCACTGTCCGTTCGGCAAGAGTAAGGCATTTTTTGTGGAATCACCGCCCCTTCAAGGCAAGAGCAGATTTGAAGGAAGCAAATAGGGATGCTGAGTTTTTGGAGAAACAAGTTATTCGACTACATCGTTCCCTGTTGGCTTTAGAACAACATCTAGCTAGTCTTGATGACTTAAGCGAAGAAGAGAAGAGAGCAAGAGGCATGGTAACAGATGGACTAATTGATCTTGGTAAAGGGGAATGGGAAGCCGCTTTGGATTCATTTAGGACCGCCATTCAGTCTTTGAGTGATTCTGGGGGGAGAGTCAATCCATTCGTTGCAGGACGCTTCTTCTTTACTATTGAAGCTCGTTGGCCTCCTGAATTAGAACATGGTTTGCTACTGATGACTATTGAGAATTTAGGACAACATGATTTGCCTGCTATGAGGATTGCTGCTCCTGCGCCAACAGGGTGGGTTGCTCAACCGAAAGCAGCACAAATACCTGTCATCCCTCCTAGGGGAGTAATTGAGATGGGGATCCATATTCACCCCACAGGCACTATTTCTGAAAATCTAGTCTTATCCAAGCAAGTTTCTGTAATTACTGGATATATGGTGGATATGGGGGATGTCTCTGTAATGTCTCGAGTCGAAAATCGAACTTTACGTTCGATTGAAGGGTTTGTTGTAGATGCATGGTTACCCCGAGGTTTCTCAGCAAAAAGAGTGCCATTTATACAAAATCTCGCTCCTGGTGAAGTGGTTCATGTGGCCACTGAAATTGATGCAAGATAGGAATGCAAAATCATCTTCTGCTCCTTGAATTTTCTACTTCTTAGGACTACTATGATATACTTCAACGGAATGGATATGGTTGGTGAACACCATGAACAAGACAAACACCCCTTATTTGAACGACGATAGAGCATCGATTGGTATCGGTGCAATGATTGTATTTATTGCGCTTATTTTGGTAGCAGCAGTAGCATCTACAATCATTATCAAGACTGCAGAAGAACTACAGCAACGTGCTGAAGCAACTGGCGATGATACCCGTGATGAAATCTCGGGTAAGATCCAGTTAATTATGGCTTACGTATCCAGTGAAACTGGTGGTGGTGCAACAACTGTTGATGAAATCACTCTTGTTGTACAGATGGCAGCTGGTTCAGACGCAACACTCCTAGAAGATATTCAGTGGCTGATCGTATGTGATGATGGCGCTGGAGCGGCTGAGATTAACAATGGTGCTGCTGAAACTACTGGCGTTGGTGCTGCAGTGAATGCATTCCAATTAGATGGAGTTACTGCATTAACTGCAGGATCTAGTGTTAGTGCAGGTACCACATTCTCAATTATTATCGACACTTCTGGTGATTGTACTCCTGACGTTGGCGACAATCAAGAATTGCGAATCATCGTAAACGGTGGTGGCGAGACTTACGCTCAACTAACATACAATGATTTCGCAGCTGGAACTCTAATCGTTTGATTACTGAATTGGTGTATCTCTTGAGGCCCACGGGCCTTGAGGGCCATTAATGGATATGAGGTGATTAGATGGATAGTAATGAGGGACGTACAGCAGATAGGCTGGATGCCGCATCACGTGTTACTGTAGATCAGATCGATATTCCTCCAGAATATCGGCCGACTGATCTCGAAGCATGGTTGTTCACTCCGGGTGCAACACGTGTAGGATTTATGGGAGATATGGGTTCAAAGGCTCCTTCGGGCGCTCCTCCTTCCAGTTCCTCATCTAGTGGCCCTCCTCCTGATGAATTATTGAAAATGCTTGCTGACCGTTTCGAAAGATTAGAAGCATCAATTGGTCACATGGAGACCAATTTAGCTTTGGGACATGTTAGTTCGGTTTCAGGATCATCTTCACCAGATGTAATGCATACTCTTGGAGAAGACGGGGAAGTTCAGACCATTTCTTTAGGAAATTCGGATCACGGATCTGAGGGAATTGATGCAGTTCATGCAGGACCTGGTTTACTTGATTTGTATGAGGCTCAATCTTTGGCATTGAACCCCTTCCTTAGATCGAAAGATTCAGAAATATCTGGTCCAGGAGTAGATCCTGCAAAGATTGCGGCACTTATTCTAGATAATTTATCTGGAAGTGATGCACAGTTATTCATTCAAGCTGCTGCAAAGAGTGGTTTTCTGTCTTCTTCAGAAGCGAAAACACTCAGTGGAATTACTTCACTCGCTCGACCTGGAGAAGGTAGTGGAAATGCAACTCTTCCTAATCGGCCACTATTGACTTTCGTAGCGATGGTTGAAGCATGGCGTTCACAGTCTTCATCATCGTCTAGAACTTCTTTGATTCCTTCTGCACCCATGGTCGATGTTGAGCCGGGGGAGTGAGATGTGGGCGGTTCAGCCAGCGTCGGCGCCTTGATTGTAGGCACAGTTCTATTGTCAATTTTTGCTAATGCAATGGTCATCACTCTTGAGAATCGGCAACGGTTTGAAGATATTGATGCTAACGAATCTGAAGATGTGGAAGTCCGAATAGTTAATGCTACACTTACAACTTCTATTCTTTTCATTAATATTACAAATGATGGTTCTGATCCAGTATTATTTTCAGAAATTTGGATAATTTTAGATGGAGGTGACCCTACTTCTTTCTCAGATTATTATTCTTCTACCGAATACTTGTTTCCTGGAGAGACTGTAATGGGGTCAGATACAATAACTGGAACTCCAGTTAGAGCCTTTGTGTCATCATTTGGTCATGGTTCAGGAGCAACAATTCAGTAGGTGATTCTATGGCAGATGGTGGTGCTTCAGATATGATAATGTTAGTTGCTAGTCTCATTGTAGCGGGCATTGTATCTGCAGTTCTCATTCAAGCGTGGGCAGGAGTTTCTATGGCTTTGAATGATGGTGCAGATCAAATCGAAGCAAACGAAAAAACTGATGCAACTCTAATTAGTGATCCAATGAATATTGATTGGAACCCAACTACTAATCAGACAATGATTACAATTCAAAATACAGGTGATTATACATTGAATATCTCGGATACGGTTATTCTTCTAAATGGTTCTACAATGAATGTGACTCAAAGAGGTGTGAACCCTTCTGTCTGGCTTCCTGGATCAATTGTAAATTTCACTGTTCAAGGTAACATTTCTCTTTCATCAAATGATGAGGTGTATCTGAATATAGTTGTTTTATCAGATACTTTGAATCCTGCGAGAGGGGTGTGCTCATTTACAGAGGTGATTCGAATTGTCTGAAGACTCTTTCCCATTTGGTTTGGAACAAGACAGTTTAGCCAACAGCCTTGGTGCTGCAATTCCTAATCGTTCACTGATGATTGTTGAAGGGGCGATTGGAGGTGGAAAGAGCTTAATTGCCCAACGTCTTGCTTTTGGTCTTGCCGAAAATGGAACAAAGGTAGCATTGGTTACTACTGAATTAACCACTAGAGGTTGGCTTGAACAAGTGGATAGTATTGGATATGGGATGTCAAATTATATTGATAATGGTCAATTTTTACTACTTTCTAGATTTGGAGTATTAACCGAAGAAGTAGAAGTAGAAATTACAATTGATGATTTATTATCCAATGAGGGCCTTAAAGCAGCAGATTTCGTAATTATTGATCGTGCGTCTCAATTAATACCTCCAAATACAAACCCTACAGCTCTCCTTTCAGCAATTCGACGTTTTACTGCCGAAGGCCGAACTCTAATGCTATGTTTTGATTCTGATGAATTGGAACCGGCTTTACTTCGTGAAATTAACGGATCGGCAGAGGTCGTTATCGGTTTACTATCTTCTACTCAAGGGGGTCAACTTAATCGTACACTTGCAGTAACTCGTTTCCTCCGTGCCGCTGGCCCAGTACAGGCTAGAATTGGATGGAGAGTAGAGCCTAGTATGGGATTCATTGTAGATATTACAGCAGTCAGTTGAGGTGTAATCTGTGGAAGAAAATGAGAATTTTGAAATTGCCAAAGGGGATCTTGACGGTCTTATGGCTAAACATTCTCATGTTCGAAGGTGGGTAGAGGATTTCGAAGCACAACATGGTACACGACCATATTTCTATGGTCCATTGGATAGAGGTGCAAAAAGCATTGAACCACGAAATTTGATTTATTCTCTAAAACCGCCGCTTTTTGCTCATATTTACAAGCCACCTGAAGATGATGAACAAGGTGCTGGGACGACGCTATGGTTTGGAATTGAACCAGTATTAAATGAAGAAGAAGAAGTCATTCGACAGGAAATTGTTGATCGATTATTACGTGACGCACCCAGTGCACCATCATTTACTTCTGATTCTGAATTTGAAGGAATTCTTGAAGGGATGATTGACCGAATGACGACTACTAGTTCAAGTGTGATTCAGGCAGATAGTGTACTGGGCCCTGCTATGGGGTTTCTTGGTTTTGGAGAACCTCAGATTTCAGTTAATGAAGAGCAGTTAGAACGGCTAAAATATATTATTATTCGAGATTTAGTGAAGTCAGGGCCGTTAGAGGCTCTTCTTTCTGATGAAATGCTTGAAGATATACATTCAGTAGGTCTAAGATACATCAACATGGATCACAAGGTATTCGGAATGGTGACTTCTAATATTCGTTTCAGAGATAGGGAAGTTCTAGCAAGATATCTACGGTCAATGTCTGAGAGAATCGGCCGTCCTGTATCTGATAGTAAACCAATTATTGATGGAGCCTTATTGGATGGTTCGAGAATTAATATTATTTTCAGTGATGATGTTTCTATGTTGGGGCCATCATTCACAATTCGTAAGTTCGCAGAAGAAACAATTTCTGTCATTCAACTGATTCAATGGGGTACTATGTCAGCTCAACAGGCAGCATATATCTGGTTAGGTCTTGAGAATGGAATGTCACTTCTAGTTTCAGGAGAAACTGCATCTGGAAAAACCACGACTTTGAATGCTATTTTACCATTTATTGATCATAATGTAAAGATCTATTCTGCCGAAGATACTCCTGAAGTAAAGGTTCGTCATCGACTGTGGCAGAGGTTAGTTACTCGTGATTCAAAAAATGAAGACTCAAGAGTGGAAATGTTTGATTTGTTGAAAGCGGCTCTAAGATCTAGACCAAGGTACATCATTATTGGAGAAATTCGTGGCGTTGAAGGGGCTACGGCATTCCAAGCCATGCAGACTGGGCATCCAGTAATTGCAACTTTCCACGCATCTTCTATTGTAAAAATGATTCAGAGATTTACTGGTGATCCGATCAATGTCCCGGCTCGATTTTTCGATAACCTCAATTTTGCAATTTTCCAAGAAGTTGTTGAAGCCCCCGGTGGTGGAATCGCCAGAAGAATTACTGGAATTGATGAAGTAATAGGTTACAATAAGCATGCTGATGGAATTTTAACTCGTGGGATGTTTGAATGGGACCCAGTAATTGACAAACATTACTTCAGAGGTATGTTCCAATCCCATTTAATGGAGAATAAAATGGCTCCAATGATGGGTTTTGCAAATAAACGAGAAATTTACAATGAAATGGAACGTAGAACAGAGGCAATTCAGAGAATGGCAGATCGTGATTTAACTCATTATGATGATGTCTTTGATATTTTAGATATTTATTATCAGCAAGGATGGGAGCAGTTTTCGTCCGCAATAGACACCTGGGTAGGGGTGAATCATTAGTAGGTTTGAGGGGGCGAACATATGGAGCGTCTCCCTACATGGCAAATTGCAATTCGCCGCCTTGGGATGCCAGTTCAAGAGTATGCTCTGAAAATTATTCTTCCAGCAACTATTACTGGATTACTGATTGGAGCAATAATTTTCTATATCGCTTCTGGATTATTTACTGGTGCTTCTGGATTAATTTTAGCTCTAATTTTTCCAATGATTACAGGTGGTGGGGCCGCAGTATGGCCATTGATTGAGACACAACGTCATGCAGTCGCAATTGAGCGTGAAATGCATATGTTCATCACTCGGATGGGAATTTTATCTTTAGGAGATGCTGGCGCACAATCTATGTTCGATATTCTAAAGCAAATGGGAGATTATGGTGCTTTGGCGGAAGAAGTTCAATCGATTGAAACACTTGTTGATAGGTGGCATACTAACCTACCAGAGGCAGCTAGAATCGTTGGTAGGCAAAGCCCATCTCCAATTTGGGGTGATTTCCTTGATAGAATGGCGTTTTCTGTTGAAGCCGGTCAACCTTTGGAAGATTTTATGCGTTCAGAGCAGGACACATTCCAATCAGAATTCAATACTCTGTATGATACTAGATTAGAAGCAGTCGACACACTTAGGGAGATTTACATCTCATTAACTACTACTGGAATGTTCTTGCTTGTAGTTTCTGGAATCCATCTGGTTTTGTTTATGACTGGGACACTGGAAGATGATCCATGGACAGTCATGGTTAGGATTCGATGGATTCTTCTTGCGGCGTTGATATATACAATTCTCCAATTATTTGGATTAATTTCGTTTATGGTCCTAATTCCTGATGACGATTTGTTTTCACGAAATGATATGGCTACAAATTATAAAATAAAAATGAGAAGAGCTTGGGTCATAGCCTCAATAGTAGGTTTCGCACTAATTTCATCTACTATTTTTTCCACAATATTGGTTGATTTTTCTTTCATTCTAGATAATTGGGATAAATATGGTCTTTTAGCTATCGCTATTGTCGTTACACCTTTCGCTGTCCCAGCATATTTAGTGGGTAGAGAAGAACGATCAGTTCGTAGAAGAGATGAATCATATCCTGGATTTATACGTGCACTCGGTGGCACTGCACAAGCCCGTTCTTCTGAACCAAGTGCAACTGTCCGTGCCCTCAAAGGGATTGATTTTGGTGCATTGAATGCTTCAATTGATCAATTAGAGCGTAGACTTTCTATGAGGATTGATAGTGATCATTCATGGGATTGGTTTGCTGCTGATGCAAATTCAATGATGGTGTCGAGATTTATTCGAATTTATCTTGAAGGTGCACAAAGTAGTGGGGAACCTGCAGGTGTTGCAGAACTTGTTTCAAAAAACACCACCAACCTCTTATCACTCAGAAGAAGAAGAGCATTATCTTCAGGTACAATGCAAGGTGTTGCGTTTGGTGTACTTGTTGCGATGATTACAAGTCTTAATATCACTATTTCAATTGTTCAAGGTCTTGGTTCATCGATTAGTGGAGTTGCACAAGGTTTGGTGCAAACTGATGTTGGAGGGATTCCTCAATTATCTGGTGGATTTGGATTGCCAGTTTTAGATGATAGTACAGTAGTTGAGGAAAATATTTTCCTTTTCAAAATCCTAGTTTCAATCCTAGTTCTGATGATGATAATTATTCTTGGATTAATTTCGGCAAGAATTAGAGGTGGAGGAATTTCTCTATCTATCGGTCAGATGATCTCAATGTTATGGGTAGCAGGATTTACTAGTTTATTGACAGCAGTTCTTTTAGATGCTTCAATTGGGTTATTTATCACTGGCAGTTAGGTAGATTATCCATAATCCTCATTTTCATTAATTATGTTTACAATGTTTGAAATTGTATCAATTTTCGAATGGAGTTATGGTTCAAACCAATCAAGTGATTATGGCTTCATCCCTTGCATTGAACATTATCCTTGCTGGATTTCTTTTTTCTATTGTCTTAAGTGAAGACTCATCCAATACTGAAATCGTGTTTTTTGAGCGCTCGGAAGAAAATAAAATGGAATTTGATCGAGATGAAACGGTTCGTATTGCAACCTTCAATATCAGAACATTTGGGGTTACTAAGATGAGTAAGGAAGAAGTAGTAACTGAATTAGTGGGAATTTTTGATCGGTATGATATGGTTACCGTTCAAGAAATAAAAGATATCAATCAAGAAGTCCCTTACAGGTTTCTAGATGAATTGCGCAACGGCTCTTCAGAAAATTGGGAGATGCTATTATCTGAACGAAGTGGCCAACAAGAAGATGATTTAGGGGGCCAGGAACAGTATGCTGTCTATTATCGGAATAATGTAGTTCTGCCACAAAATGAATCAAAACTACACAATGATACAGAATTAGATGAATTTTATCGTGAACCATTTATCAATGAATTTACTATATTGGCAAACAATGGAGAAATTTCGAATTTGACATTCCGTATGATTTCCATTCATACATCTCCTTCAGTTGCAGTTGAAGAATTACAAGCATTGTCAAATCTTACTTTGGAATTTCCGGAATCTGAGAAATTAGTGATTTTAGGAGACTTAAATGCTGACTGTAATTATGCATCGCTAAATGAATTAGATTCACTTCCCATAAGAAATAATAATTTCACATGGATAGTTCCAGATGATGCAGATACTACATTTTCATCCACTAGATGTGCTTACGATCGTATAATTCTCGATGAACAAATTTCTAGTTCTTACACTGGATGGTGGGGTATTGATCGAGAAATGAGTAGTTCAAATGTATCTGATCATTTCCCTGTATGGTTCGAACTTCTTCGTCCATCTTCGTCTATAAATTAGTCTTATAGGTGCTTAAAATGTTGAAATTATATGTTAGAATATTGGTTTTAATTGTCGGTCTAATTATCATGGTAGTAGGCCTATCGATGTGGAATACTCCACTTCAAGAATCTGAAAATGATAGTGTGAGTATTTACTCTTCTGAATCGGGACTAGGAACTCCCAGAGATGTAGGGTATATTTTCTGGGGTTTTTTCAATTGTTTTTGTTTTGGTCCCTATATTGTCCTATTCGGAATGTTCGGTAAGCTTCCCTTCATATCTACTGAAAATTGGAGTTTTCATCCTCCAGAGATGGACAGAGAATGATAATTGCTCATTTTCGTTCTTCTTGTATGCGTTTTTTCGTTGCAGCCCAAGAACAAATTAAACAATTTTCAAGATCATGGAATCTTGCAGGACAATGCTCACGTCCAAAATAGATGATCTGGAGATGTCTAGAATTCCAAGTTTCTTTAGCAAAAACTGCCTTCAAATCTTTTTCCGTTTTGTCGACATTTTTTCCATTACTTAGCCCCCACCTCGCTGCTAATCTATGGATGTGAGTATCTACGGGGAATGCAGGAATCCCGAATGCTTGTGCCATTACTACACTTGCAGTCTTGTGTCCAACTCCAGCTAGAGATTCTAAGAACCCCCAATCTGGAATTACCTTGCCCCCTTTAGAAATGATTTGTTCAGCCATTTTTTTCAGATTCTTAGCCTTAGTCGGTGCAAGACCAATCTCTCGAATTATTTCCCTAATCTCGTCTATTTCAAGTGAAGCCATGGATTTTGGATTAGGGGCTACATGGAATAATGCAGGTGTTACTTGGTTCACTTTTTTGTCAGTTGTTTGTGCAGATAGCATCACAGCAACAAGTAGTGTGTATGGATCTTTGTGATCTAATGGGATAGGTGTCTCAGGGTAAAGTCCATCAAGAATTTCTCCGATTTTCTCCGCCTTTTCTATCCTTTTCATGGTCTCCCTTCCATCATTCTATCTTCGATTACATTTCCCGGTAGACAATTGAGAATATCACCTTCTTCTAGCCATCCTTTTCTAGCTATTTGAACTCCAAACCAGACATCTTTCAGCCCCTGTGTAGAATGTGCATCTGGATTGATAACTATCGGAACACCTTGAGATTTAGCAAATTTACACAATCTCCAATCTAAATCTAATCTGTAAGGACTTGCATTAATTTCACAAGCTTTCAAAGAACCTTCTGAATTTAATTCACCCATTCGTCGTAGAACCGTGTGCATATCTACTGGAAAACCATCCCTTCCTCCAATTATTCGTCCAGTTGGATGCCCCAGAATTGTGAATGTAGGGTCTTCAATGGCTTTGATGAGATTCTCGGTATTTTCAATTTCATCTCGATTTCTCCAAGATCCGAGTGCATGCACACTCCCCACAACATGTGAGAATTCACGTCTTACATTTTCGGGATAATCCAACTTCCCATCGGCTAAGATATCACATTCTGAACCATGTAAAATTCGAAAATTGGTTCCTTCGTTGGTCCATTTTTCATTCAATTCTCGAATTTCATCTCCCTGCTTTTTCACTAAGTGTTGCGGGACACCTATACTTCTTCCTCCAATGTTTAGCACTTCTGAATGGTCGGCGATGCCTAGGAATTCCCAACCTAGATTCATAGCCGCATCAGCCATTTCAGTTAATGTTCCAGCGCCATCTGATGCCGTAGTATGATTGTGAAGCGCTCCTTTGATTTGATATGGTTCGATCAATGTGGGAAGTGTATTGGAGAGTGATGCTTCAATTTCTCCCATGTCTTCTCTCATTTCGGGAGGCACCCATTTCATCTTGAGATGTTCATAAATTTCCTTTTCATCCATCGCAGGCATCCCATTTTCAGCAGCTTCTAACCCCTTTGAATCTCCAAGCCCCTCAAGAGGAAATAATCCAAATTCATTGAGCCTTAACCCCATGTCTAATGCCCTTTGCCTCATTCTGACATTGTGTTCTTTGCTTCCTGTGAAATATGCCATTGTATATGCGAAAACATGGGGGGGGACCAGCCTAACCTGTGCATCTATTGTTGAATTTAATTCCAATTCTTCCCATGCTTCTCCTCCAAGAGCGTCAAGGACACCTCCATCCATAGTGGAATTAGAGAATGTGTCTTCAAAGAGAGTAGATTCTAGGATTAAACTGATTTTTGAACCGCCTGCACCCTTTACTTCTGCAATACCTGGGATGGATAAAATGGAATCCGTGACCTTTTCTACATCCTCTTTTTCTACTGCTGCCACAATATCTAGGTCCCCAATAGATTCTTTCCTTCTTCTCGCTGAACCAGCAAGTTGTGCCCTTTGAACTCCCGATATTGCCGAAATTCTTGCTTCAAATGCTTCACCATATAGTAAACCGATATCTAGTCGTCGTCTCCCTGTAAATCTAGCA
>Ga0115012_10000616_pt1 | contig 20182 bp, 17 predicted proteins | sample TroAtlMetagenome_FD_88706 | JGI IMG/M metagenome (GOLD analysis project Ga0115012, IMG submission 88706) | Marine eukaryotic phytoplankton communities from Atlantic Ocean - Tropical Atlantic ANT10 Metagenome | ecosystem: Environmental > Aquatic > Marine > Oceanic | place: Tropical Atlantic...
ACCTGGGCTGGCGCAGACGTGAAAACTCAGACAGTGGCCGCTTTGGCTAACCTCGACGCCATCCTCACCGCGGCCCGCAGCAGTCGAGACCAAGTGATTCGAGCGACAATCTTTTTGGCGTCAATGGACGACTTCGCCATTGTGAATGAGGTCTACGCCGAATTTTTCGGTGACCACCGTCCTGCCCGCGCCTGCGTCGAGGCGAGTCGCTTACCAAAAGATGCGCTGGTCGAGATCAGCTGCGTGGCAGCCTCGGACTGTCCCTAGGCGTCGCCTGAAGGCTTCTTGGACCGTCGCCGACGTCGTGGACGGCGTCGTGGAGCTTCCGAAGAGGAATCCGAGGCCTTCTGCTCTTTCACGGCCTGAACGATGCTCAGGATCTCTTCACCATGATCAGCGACTTGCCAGCGGCGTATTCCCGGCACCTCGCCCAGACCCTCGATATCCGACGGCACTAACCGGGCGATTTCTTTCAAGAGGGTGTTGTTCGCCACAGCCACCGGCGGCACGCCAGTCTGGTCGACTTTATCGTTTCGCCAGTCCTTGAGTGCGTTGAGGTAACGCTCCATGCCTGGGCCCATCCGCAGATTGCGACTGCGGGTTGGTTTCGGCAGAGCCGGAATGTCACGCTCGTCCTCTACACCGCGCTGGACTGCGGCCACCAAGGCTTCGCCGTGTCGCCTGAGCATCGAGGAGCCCTTCCGTGCGAGCTTGCCCAAAGCGTCCTTATCGGCTGGTTGAGACCGAGCGAGGGTCAGCAAAAATGGGTCAGGAATGAGCTTAAACGCGGGACGATTGGCCGATTTCGCCTTCCCATCTCGGTATTCCCAGACGGCACGCAGGACACGCTTTTGGTCATCCTCGAGGGTTTTGGCACCCTTGACTCGAAGAAAGTCTGCTTCCGAGTCCGTCCGACCAGCCCACTCACGGTTCTGAACCAAAGAGAACTCTTCCTCGACGGCCTCCAGCCTACCGCTGCGCTTGAGGTGGATCAGCAACAACTCTCGAATGGCTGGGAGCCAGTGCGTGTCACCGCGTGCGTAGTCGAGATGCTCATCAAACAGTGGTCGTTTCGACCAGTCGTGACGCTGATACTTTTTATCGATTTCGTGCCCAAAGAACCGTCGAATCAAGTCAGCCAACCCGACCTTATCGAAGCCGAGAAACTGGGCAGATATCATGGTGTCGAACACATTCTCGAACGTGTAGCCAAAGTCTCGCTTCAGTGACACGATGTCGTAGTCTGCACCGTGAAGCACCTTCACCTTGTTGGGATCGGCCATGATCTCGCCGAGGGGGCTCATGTCGGTGACCTTCAGTGGGTCGACAATGAAGTCCGACTCAAGGTCACTCAACTGAACGAGGCAAACCTTCTCACGGTAGGAGTGAAAGGAGTCTGCCTCTGTGTCCACCCCGATGACAGGCGCAGCGCGAAGTTTATCTACTGCCGCAACGAGAGCGGCGTCATCTTCGATGATGATGAGGGGTGTATTTCCGAACATCCAGTTCTACTTGCCAGGGTATGGAGCGAGATCGCTCGTGATGGCACCGTCAAGGCCATAAAGCGCCGGTTCGGTAACCAGCCGACGGCTTTAATTCAATCTAAGTCTCCGGTCTGTTCCGCTCGCTGTAGCAGTTGGTCAGCCGTGAAGCCCTCGGGCAACAGATCGAACAACTCGAGAACACGAACCTCACCCTCCGGGTTTCCGAGCACGATGCGCATGTTGTGGCCGAACTCAAACAGGACCTGGCGACACGCGCCACACGGCGGTGCCGGCTTCCCCTCGATGGTCACGATGGCACAGGCCTCGAGCTTGGGCTTGCCCTCGCTCACGGCCTTGAAGACGGCGACTCGCTCTGCACAGCAGGTCAGAGAAAAGCTTGCGCTCTCGACATTGCATCCGGTGAACAGCTCCCCGTCTGTCGACCGGACGGCCGCCCCGACAGGGTACCGAGAAAATGGACAGTGCGCCTGTTTCTGAGCTTCGAGCGCTGCCTCAAGCAGCTCGCGGTCTTCGTCCGTTACCATTTGCCCACCAGCTGTTCGAGCAGTGGGCAGAGACGGCTTGCAGCGCGCCCGACCGTCGCCGTGACATCAGCATGATTGGGTGGGGTCTCGGACAATCCGGTCCCCTCATTGGAAACGATCGCAATGGTCAACACACGCATACCGGCGTGAACCGCCGCGATGGTTTCTGGAACGACACTCATGCCCACCACAGCAGCCCCCATCTGACCCAACATTCGAACTTCTGCAGGAGTCTCAAAGCTGGGGCCACGAACCGCCGCATAGACGCCGTGCTTGAGCGTGACACCCATGTCTCGCGCAGTATCGTGGGCTTGACGGGCCAGGTCAGGGTCGTAAGCCTGAGCCAGATCCGGGAATCGAGGGCCCAGCTCGTCGATGTTTGGACCCACAAGCGGATTGATACCCATCAGGTTGATGTGGTCCGTGATCTGAACCAAGTCACCAGGACTGAGATCCGTTTTAAGCGAGCCGACGGCACTGGTCATCAAGAGTACGTCGACTCCCCATGCAGCCATAGCGCGGACAGCCCGAACGCTCTCCTCCATGGACCGTCCCTCGTAGGCATGAATACGACCGGCGAGCATCGCGACCTTGGTCTGACCCAACCGGCCGACGATTAACTCTCCCTCGTGTCCAACAACTGACGTGGTGGGAAGGCCCAGTTGGCCGTATCCCTCAGACTCCGCATCTTGGAGTGCATCCCGCAATCCTCCAGCTCCACTACCGAGAATCACCGCCACCTTTGGTGCCTGACCAAAGCGTCGAGCGATCAACTGGGATGCATGTGCGAAGGGTTGGTGTTCGTTTTCACCCATTGGCGATACTCTCCTACTCCACCCAGACTACATCAAGGACACCTCACAATGCCTCTCCTCCCCCCTGTGGACATGCCTCTGGTCGAGAAACCTGAGGTCGTGATCGATGGTCGGGCGGACGAATCGGCATGGTCAGGGGCCGCCGAAATGGGTGACTTTGTGGTCTACCGACCGCAGCCTGGAGCAGAGCCTGCTGCCAAAACTCGAGTGCGAGTGATGGCATCAGAAGAGGCCTTGTACGTACACTTTGAGGCCCTCTCCCCCACTCCGGACAAGATTCGATCCGGATATGGGCGCCGAGATTCGCGTCGTAACGATGACTATGTCGGGATCCTCCTCGATACTCAAGGTGGGGGCGAGCGCGCAGCCCTTTTTCTGGTCAACCCGCTCGGGGTGCAAACCGACGGAATCATTGTGCGAGGTGCGGATGCCGAGGTTGTGCCATGGGGCGGTGGGTGGTCGTCGTGGGACACGCGATGGTTCTCCGCTGGCCAGCGAACACCAGAAGGCTACTCCGTCGAGGTGATGATTCCGTGGGCATCGGTTCGTCACCCCGAGACGATCGACAACGCACGGGCCATGTTCGTTCGTCGTGCTGCGGCCTCCAGTGAGATGAGCACTTGGCCCATCTTCGACACCAGCATTCAAGGAGCATTGGTCCAGACGACGCCCGTCGGCGGTCCAGGCACAGTGAAGAAGTCAAGCCCGTTGCAGCTTCGACCAGAGATAACAGCAACGCGCTCGGATCAAGGCATCCCCAAAGACAGGCTGGGTGTTCAGGGTGTCGCCCCGGGCATGACGATGCGGTACGCGCCTGGCGGGGGTCTCCAGATGCTTGCGACGGTGAATCCTGACTTCTCGCAGGTCGAGTCCGATGAAGCCAAGATCGACGTCAATCAACGGTACAGCGTCCAGTACGAAGAAAAGCGTCCATTCTTCCTCGAGGGCCAAGAGTGGTTCCGTCACCCTATGGATGACCTGGTCTACACCCGAACCATGGTGACACCGCTGTATGGTCTTCGGGCCACGAGCGAAACGGGCGATGTGACCATGTCAGCGCTGCATGTCTGGGACAGACAGCCGGCGGCATCTGTATCTGAGGGCGGAGGCTGGTCTACTGAGGAATTGGACGATCGGGAAGCGCTCGCAACTGTCGCTCGAGCACGCATGGCCCTGGGCGGTGACAGCATGATCGGAGCCATCGTTTCGGATCGCAGCATCATCGGAACCCAAAAGCGACACCATCTCTTCGGTATCGACAGCCGCGTCGCAATATCAGATGCCTTGAACATCGAAGGATCTGTCCTGGCGTCTTCCACCAAAGGCATCGGTCAGGACGGTACAATCGCACCAGCCGCCGTCCTCCGGACGAGATGGAATGCCAGCCGCGTAGAGTCTTTCCTGGAAACCACCTACATTTCGCAGAATTTCCGTTCAGAGAATGGTTTTCAGCCCCTGGCCGACTGGGTCAGCGTGAACCATGAGACAGAGTTCTTCATATTTCCGAAGAGCGGGCCCATTCCTCGAATTTTCTTCCAACCGGCCACCGGCGAGGTCGCCTGGACAACGGATGGAAAGCCCAGGCTCTACAACTATGAGCCTGTCTTCGGATTCTGGACCTCCGGAGGGGCCCTCTTCTGGTTCGAGGCCGAGTTGGAGGGCGAGTCGTACGCTGGGCAGTGGTTTGACACCGTCAGCGGTAGCGCAATGGCCGGGGGCTCCTGGACCCGGTGGCTTCGAACCTGGGTCCGTGCGAGTACTGGTGAGGGCGTGCTCTACGACGAATCCAACCCCTACGTCGGCCACCTGAGCAAGGGCAGTATTGACGTCAGCCTGCAACCCTTCGAGCGACTGTTCCTCGGACCCGAGCTCGGACTCGAACACTTCACGCACGACGGCGAGGAGGTCTACAGCGGCCACGTCTTCCGCCTCAAGGTCGAGGCCTACGCCACGGGCACCCTCTGGAGTCGGCTCATCTACGACCGCTCGAGCTTCAACGATAGCGACGCTTATGAGGCACTATTTGCTTGGGAGCACTCCCCGGGCTCAGCCGTTTACTTGGGTGGTAGCACACGCGTTATCCGTGGCACAGAGGAGCAGTCGTCACCCACGGATGGTGAGCGTGAGTGGACTGCATTCACGAAGGCGAGTTGGGTCTTCGGGGGCTGAGTTGGTCAGTCAATCACCCTGATGAGACCACTCAACGGGTAAGGTGAACGAATGGACTGGAACACCGCGACGCTCACCGAATTGCAAACAGCACTCCGCAGCGGCGTCATCTCTGCAGTCGATCTGCTCGAAGTCCACATCGCGACCATCGAGGCGGTCAACCCTACAGTCAACGGTATGGTGGCCGACCGCTTCGCACGAGCGCGCGCGGAAGCAAAAGACGCCGACGAACGACTCAAGAAGGGCGGTTCGGACCACCCACCCCTGCTGGGAATTCCCTGCACCATCAAGGAATTCATCGGGGTCGAAGGACAGCCACAGACCGGAGGCGTGCTCTGGCGCAGGGAGGTGACAGCCGCCACAGATGCCACAGTCGTCAAGCGCCTTCGAGCGGCCGGAGCAATCATCATGGGCACAACGAACATCCCCGAGGGTGGGCTTTGGCTTGAGACCTACAACGCCATCTACGGCCGCACGAACAACCCCTGGGATATCAAGCGGACATCTGGCGGGTCATCGGGTGGAGAGGGCGTCTTGGTGGCAACCGGTGCTGCGCCATTCGGTATCGGGTCTGACGTGGGCGGGAGCATCCGAATCCCAGCGGCATTCTGCGGCACAGTTGGACACAAACCCACAGGTGGCCTGGTCCCAAACACAGGGCACTACCCTGAAGGCATGCTCACCGAGGCGGGGGGCCGGTACCTCTCTGTCGGGCCGCTGACCCGAAGCGTCGATGACGCCTGGACAGTGCTGAAGATCATCGCCGGCGAAGATGGGCAAGACGGCTCCACGAAGCCCATTCACCTCGGCGACCCGGACGAGGTCGATCTCTCTGACCTTAGAGTTTTCCCGCTCGCCTGGAACTTGCGTAGTCGCGTCCGGGGAGATGTTCGCTTGGCTGTCGAGCAGTCCGCGAGTGCCCTGGAGGCCCGAGGTGCGACAATCGACACCCGAGAGTTTCCAAAGATGAAGCGTGGCTTTGAAATTTGGAGCGGAATGCTCTCGGAAGGCACGGTGGTTTCCTACCCTCATGCACTCGGTGAGCATGGACCACTGAATCCGCTGGTCGAACTCCCCAGGCTCTGGACAGGATCTGGACGCCACACTTTTGCGGCCATCTTCATGTGTGCGGCCGACCGCATCGCCGCATCAGTCCCATCACTGGCAAAGAAATACCATGCCATGGGTCGGGAACTCCAGGCCGAACTTGAGGACGCCCTGGGCGACAATGGTGTCCTCCTTCACCCGCCCTACAACCGACCAGCACCTCGGCATTGGGATGCCTTCAGGACCCCGTTTGTTCCGGCATACACCGCAATATTCAACGTCATGGAATTTCCAGTCACTCAAGTTCCTGCCGGTTTTTCCCAAGAAGGGCTTCCACTCGGTGTTCAAGTGGCCGCAGCCCGCGGCAAAGACCACCTGACCATTGCGGCGGGTCGCTGTATAGAGAAGGCGCTCGGCGGCTGGAAGCGCGCGATTGTTGATTAATTGAGATCGGCCTCGGTTTTTTTGTTGTCGAACCCAGTGACATTTGGGTAAACACCGTTGCGTGATCGCGGTCACGCCTTGCCTGGTTGGTCATTCGTCGGTACTCACTCGCCACGGAGCGGTATCCAACCCCCACTCCCCCACCACATTCTTGGGAGAATCTAATGACTCGAACTCTTGCTCTGTTTGGTCTGATCGCCGCCTGTAACTCCGACTACGAGCTCAAGGGTGATATCGACACCCCCGAGGGTCTTCCCGAGGAAGGACTCGACACGGCGGATCCCGTCGAGCCCGACGAAGATGAGCCAGCGCCTGACCCGGACGCGCCCGTGGCCGTCTGTTCAGTCAACCCAGAGGTTGTACGCCCCATTACCGACTCCGCGAGCTTCCTTGGCTCCGAGTCATACGACCCCGCTGGTCTCGAACTGGAGTACGACTGGAAACTGGTTGAACAACCTGTTGGTTCCACCGAGAACATGCCCAGCGGCTCCGGCGCAGACCGTCACGGCTTCACCGCAGACCTTGCTGGTGAGTACGTTGCTGAACTCATTGTCACCAACTCAGGTGGTGTGGCCTCACCTCCGTGCGAAGCAGTTCTGACTGCTGAGCCTGTCGAGGCCCTCTGGGTCGAGATGTTCTGGGAGCACTCTGGAGACGACATGGACCTCCACCTTCTCGCTCCCGGCGGCACGTTGGAGACCGATACAGATTGCTACTTCGCCAACTGTAAGACCACCTGGGGTGGCGGCCTCGACTGGGGCGTCATCGGTGACACGAGCGATGACCCCATCCTCGATCTCGATGACATCCCGAACGCGGGTCCTGAGAACATCAACATCGAGGTCCCTGAGGACGCGACATACACCGTCATCGTCCATGACTACCCGGGCTCCGTGTTCACGGCAGGAAACCCCGTGACCGTCAACATCTACCTCGACGGATCGCTGCAGTGGACCGACACACGTGTCATCTCTGGCGAAGACACCTACAACGACTTCGCGAGCATCGACGTCGCAACTGGTACGGTCACCAGCCTGTAAGGGTTGCATTATCGATGGCAGTGCCTAAGATCGGCGGATGCGTTTGCATTCGCCGATTTTTTTGTTCGCGCTGTCATGCTCTGAGTATGACCTGAAAAATCAGGCTGAAGCTCACCCAGCACCTGAGCCGGTCGACACCGGTTGGCCCACAACACCAGACGTACCCATCGACACCGGAAGTCCTCCGTCCTGCGAAGACTTTGTCCCCACATCGCCCCCAACGGTTGGCCTCAACGAGGAATGTCTGAGACCGCCCACGGTTGGCGCCTTTACGCCGGTTGTTGAGTGGCAGTGGTCGGCGAACACCATCCATCCGGGCTTTCACCAAATCATGGCCTCTCCTGCAGTGGGGCACCTCGATGACGATAACGGCGATGGTGCGGTCAGTGAAGAGGACATTCCCGACGTGGTCTTCACCAGCTTTACTGGGTCAGCCTACAGTAGCCCTGGCACGCTGACGGCCATTCGAGGGAGTGACGGCACAACACTCTGGTCCATCATGCAGGCAGGCGACGAGCCCATATTTTCAAGCTCAGGGGTCGCCATCGGCGACCTTGAAGGCGACGGCAGCGTCGAAGTCTGTGTCTCTGGCAGCGCGCATACGGTTGTCTGCGTCAATGGAGAGGACGGTAGCCTCGCGTGGGCCGCCGGCAGCGAGATCGCCACATACGGATGCCCTTCCATCGCAGACCTCGACGGGGACGGTCTCGCCGAGGTCATCCATGGGCGAACCATCATTGCTCATGACGGCACTGTGATCGCACAGGGAGAGGGCGGCTACGGAGGCGGTATTCGAGCTTCATTTGCCATCGACTGGGATGGTGACCCGGAACTGGAAGTTGTGGCAGGAAATACCGTCTACGAGATGGATGGTTCAATCACATGGAGTGACGAGCTCGTAGACGCAGCCCCTGCCGTTGGCGACTTTAATCTCGATGGTCTCCCCGACCTCGTTCGTTCAGGTGCAGGCCAAGTCATCGTGACCTTGAACGATGGCACGGTCCTTTGGCAGACCCCGACTGCCGGCGGTGGTGGTGCTGGAGCACCCACCGTGGCCGATTTTGACGGCGACGGCCTGCCAGAGGTTGGGGTGGCCGATCTCAGTCGGTATACCGCCTACGACACCGATGGAACCCTGATGTGGTCGAACACCGTATCAGACTACTCCAGTTCTCAGACTGGCTCATCCGTGTTTGATTTTGAGGGGGACGGCGCGGCAGAGATTGTCTACGCCGACGAACACACCCTCTGGATTTTTGATGGCGCCACCGGTGAGGTTCGCATGGCCCAGGAAGGTCACGCCTCGGGGACCTTGATGGAGTACCCGTTGGTCGCCGACGTCGACGGTGACGGCTCCACTGAGATCGTGATTGCGAGCAACAACTACACCTACTCAGGCCGGAATGGCATCACAGTCATCGGCGATGCAGACGACAGCTGGGCGCCCGCGCGGCCAGTCTGGAATCAATACGCCTACCACATCACAAATGTGAACGATGACAGCAGCATCCCCACGACGCAGAGAAAGAACTGGCTCACGTGGAACAATTTTCGCACCGGCGGAACGGAGGTTGGCCCGGCCAACTGGCAGGCGGACCTTATCCCCTGGCCCGCCCAGATGTGCCTGGACCTCTGTGCCAGCGATGAGGTCACGGCCTTCATACCCGTGGCCAACCAGGGGCTCATCCTTGCCGAAGACGTCGTCGTGGTCCTCGAGCGAGAGGACGGCACCCAGATCGACGTCAAGAACATCCCCATTTTGGGGGCTGGTGTCGGCTGGAATCTCGGACCAATTCAACTCACTCAGGCCCAGTGGGGAGACGCCAGGCTCTTCGCCTTCGTTGACTGGCCTGACAATGTCGATGAGTGCATCGAGGACAACAACGTCCTGGACCTGGGCACGTGGCCGTGCGATTAGCCTGACGTCGCCTCGGTCAGCGCAGCGTCGAGATCAGCCCACTTCCAGACGAAACCTGCATCAGTGAGCACCTTTGGCAACACACGTTTGCTGGACAATACTTCCTGAGCGAATGTCCCGAGAACCATCCGCAATGCGAAGGCAGGTGCAGGCATGAATGACGGTCGATTGAGCGCCCGTCCCAGCGCCTTCTGGAAGGCCGCCTGACGAATCGGGTCGGGCGCGACGACGTTGACCGGACCCGAGATGGTGGCGTTGTCGAGCACAAAGAGGATGCTGTCAACGACGTCTGACCGGTGCACCCAACTCCACCACTGACGACCACTACCGAGTGGGCCCGCGATACCGAGCTTGGTGGGAAGCAACATCGCATCGAGGGCGCCGCCGCCGTCTCCGACAATGATTCCAAAACGCAGGATTCCGACCCGACAGCCAGACCCTGCCGCCTGTTGAGCAGCGCCCTCCCAACCGACACAGACCTCAGCGAAGAAGTCGTCTCCGGCTGGCGCAGACTCCACGAGTGCCTCTTCTCCCCCTTCGCCATAAAAGCCAATCCCGGACGCACACAGGAAGACGGCTGGCGGCTTCTCGGCGGCCGCTATGGCCGTAGAAATGGCCTGGGTGGTCTCGATGCGGCTGTCGCGCACGGCGACTGCCTTGGCTTTGTTCCACCGACCTTGAACAGTCTCTCCAGCCAGGTGGATGACTGCATCGACTCCCTCAGCGATAACCGATGACATTCCATCCCAGTCCACTGCCCGCTCGATACCCAAGGACGCGGCTGTACGCTCAGGACTGCGGGATATCGCTATGACCTCGGCCCCTCGACCAGACAACGCAGGAACCAGCTTTCTTCCGACGAAGCCGCTGGCTCCACTCACCAAAACACGCACACCAACACCTGGTCTAAAGTTATTCAAGACATTAACCCCGTGGTAATGAAAGGCTTGCTTCTGCTTCAGTTGGGAACCCCCGACGACCCCTCACCTGCCGCGGTTCGTCGCTATCTCCGCGAGTTTTTATCAGACCCAATGGTGCTGGATATCAATCCGATCGGCCGATGGGCGCTGCTCAACTTGATCATTCTCCCCACTCGTCCAGCTAAGTCTGCCGCGGCCTATCAAAAAATCTGGACGGATGAGGGCTCACCGCTCCGAATCCATGGCGAAGCCTTGGTTGACGCACTCTCCACACGCCTTGGTGATGATTACGAGGTTGCAATCGGCATGCGCTATGGCAGCGGTTCGATAGCAGAAGCGCTCGATAAGCTGGACAGCGCAGGAGTGGATGAGATTGTCGTACTGCCGCTCTACCCGCAGTACGCGATGTCATCGACCGGTACCGCGCTCGCCAAATTGTACGAGGTGGCCGCTGAGCGAAGCATCGTTCCACCGCTTCAAGTCATACCGGACTTTTACGCGCACCCCGGGTATCTCGACACAGTGGGCGACATGATGAAGGCGCAACAAGCCAACTTCAACCCAGACCACGTCCTGTTCAGCTACCACGGGCTGCCAGAGCGCCATGTGATCAAATCAGACAGGAGCGGGCAGCATTGCTTGGCTACGGACAACTGCTGTGACAGCATCATCCCTGCCAATCGCAGTTGCTACCGTGCCCAGTGCTACGCGACGACCAGGGGCCTCGTTGAGCGACTGCAGCTTCAGCCGGAAAGCTACAGCCAAGGCTTCCAGTCTCGACTTGGACGCACACCGTGGATCAAGCCCTACACGGATGAGGTCATACCCACGCTCTTGGAACGTGGTGTGAAGCGACTGATGGTGGCCTGCCCGAGTTTTGTCGCAGACTGCCTGGAGACCCTTGAAGAGATTGGCCTCGAAGCCAAGCACGACTTCATCGAGGCTGGCGGTGAAGACTTCGCCCTCGTGCCATGCCTAAACAGCGACCCCGCCTGGGCTGACGTGGTCGCGGATATGATTCGTCTCAGCTGATGTAGCCGTGCTGCTCAAGCCAGGCGATGACCTGTGCTGCAGCCTCTTCCGCGCTGAGCCCATCCATGTGGAGATGAATCTCCGGCTTCTCTGGAGCCTCATACGGGCTGTCGATACCGGTGAAGTTTTTAATCTCACCTGCGCGTGCCTTCTTGTAGAGGCCCTTGGCATCACGCGCCTCCGCAACCTCGAGCGGTGTGTCGACGAAGATCTCACAGAACTCCCCATCTTCCACCCGATCTCGTGCCATCTTCCGCTCAGAATTGAATGGTGAGATGAAACTGGAGAGCGTGATGAGTCCGGCGTCGACCATCAGCTTCGACACTTCTGAGACTCGACGAACGTTCTCGACGCGGTCGGCCTCTGTGAAGCCGAGATCACGATTCAGACCATGACGAACATTGTCACCATCAAGACTGACCGTATGGTGTCCGCGAGCGTGCAACTGACTCTCGACCAAGTTGGCAATCGTGGACTTCCCTGCCCCGGAGAGGCCCGTGAACCAGAGAATGACTGGACGCTGTCCCTTGAGCTCTGAGCGTGCGGCCTTGTCGATGTCCATCGCTTCCCAGTGGATGTTGGACGCTCGACGCAGGGCGAAGTTTAGAAGCCCCATACCCACCGTGTTGTTGGTCATCCGGTCGATCATGATGAAGCCGCCAGTCGCACGACTGGCCTTGTAGGGATCGAAGGCGATGTCGCGATCGACGCTGATATTGCACACGCCAATCTCGTTCAGGCCGAGGTTCTTTGAAGGCTCCTTGGCCAGCGTATTCACGTTGATCTTGTGCTTGAGCTTGGACGGCGTCACCGTCGCCTCACGCGCACCGATCTTCATGACGTAGGGGCGACCCGGCATCATCGGCTTGTCGCTCATCCAGAGCACGTGCGCCTGAAACTGGTCTGCAACACCAGAGGGGTCTTCAGCGGTAACAATGACATCACCGCGTGATGCATCAACCTCATCATCGAGTGTGATGGTCACCGACTGCCCGGCATGCCCCACCTCAAGGTCTCCATCATAGGTGACCAGCCGCGCGATCGTGGTCTCTGTACCGCTGGGCATGACCTTCACCCGATCACCTGGCCGGACAGCGCCTGAGGCTATCTGGCCCGAGAATCCGCGGAAGTCGAGGTTGGGCCTGTTGACCCATTGAACCGGCATCCGGAAGCTCTGGTCTCGGGCGTGATCGCCAACAGGAATGGTCTCAAGATGCTCGAGCAGTGTCGGGCCGTCGTACCATGGCATGTTGCCACCAGCCTCTGTGACGTTGTCGCCCTTGAGGGCTGACACTGGAATCGCCGTGATTGTGTCCACGTCGAGCGCCTCAGAGAAGGTCTTGTACTCAGCGAGGATGTCGTTGTAGACCTCCTCCGAGTAGTCCACCAAGTCCATCTTGTTCACGGCAAGCACAAGCTTGCGCACGCCCAACATCGAGACAATGAAGCTGTGGCGGCGGGTCTGAGTCAGCAGCCCGTGTCTGGCGTCAATCAGCAGCACGGCCAGCTCCGCAGTCGATGCACCTGTCGCCATGTTCCGGGTGTACTGCTCGTGTCCAGGTGTGTCCGCGACGATGAACTTCCGCTTATCCGTCGAGAAGAACCGATAGGCGACATCAATGGTGATGCCCTGTTCACGTTCAGCAGCGAGGCCATCCACCAGCAGCGCGAAGTCGATGTCTCCACCTTGGGTACCGACCTTCCTTGAGTCGGCCTCGAGTGCAGCAAGCTGGTCTTCAAACAGCAACTTTGACTCAAAGAGCAGTCGCCCGATCAGCGTCGATTTACCGTCGTCGACCGAACCACACGTGATGAATCGGAGCAGAGACTTGTTCTCCTGGGCCTCGAGGTAGGCCAAGATGTCTTCAGCGATCAAATCGTCCTTGTGGGCCATTAGAAGTAGCCCTCCTGCTTCTTCTTTTCCATGGAGGCTGACGAGTCGAAGTCGATCACGCGGCCTTGGCGCTCAGATGTGGTGGTGAGCAGCATCTCTTGAATGATGTCGGGAAGTGTGGTGGCCTCAGATTCGACCGCACCCGTCAGCGGGTAGCACCCAAGTGTTCTGAAGCGAACCATCTTCTCCATCGGTACCTCACCCTCATTGAGCGGGATGCGGTCGTCATCGACCATGATCAGCACACCATCGCGCTCGACCACAGGTCGCTTGGCGGAGAAGTACAACGGCACAATCGGTATCTCTTCGACATGGATGTACTGCCAGATATCGAGCTCCGTCCAGTTGCTGAGCGGAAAGACGCGAATCGACTCACCCTTGTGGATGCGGGTGTTGTAAACGTTCCAGATCTCTGGTCTTTGTGACTTGGGATCCCAGCGGTGCTGGTCGGTCCGGAACGAGAAGATCCGCTCCTTGGCGCGGGACTTCTCTTCATCCCTGCGTGCACCACCAAACGCGACGTCAAACCCATGCTTGTCCAGGGCCTGCTTCAGACCGACGGTCTTCATGATGTCGGTATGAACCGCTGACCCGTGAGTGAACGGTCCCACACCTTCGCGTACACCGTCTTGGTTGATGTGGACGATGAGATCCAGACCGAGTTCTTTGGTGAGGTCGTCCCTGAACGTGATCATTTCCGAGAACTTCCAAGTCGTGTCCACATGCATCAGCGGGAACGGAGGCTTGGATGGATAGAACGCCTTCATCGCAAGGTGCAGCATCACCGAGCTGTCCTTACCGACCGAGTACAGCATGACTGGATTCTCGGCGGTCGCTGCGACCTCACGCATGATGTGGATGCTCTCGGCTTCCAGCTTGCGTAGATGGGTAAACATTTTTGACTCCCGTGCGGGCCATTGAGACACCGGAAATAACGGGTCATGGCGAGCCCGACCACGGGCGAATTCAGATGCTGAGCGAGCGCTCTTTACGTCGACGCCACCAGGCCTCTATGCGCTCCACCCAGTCATCCGGCAGGAAGGCAAGGTATGCCCACATGCTGACGAAGGAGAAGAAGGCCACCATGAGTGTCATGTGGATGCCCACATGCAGTCCAACTCCGATAACCAAAGCAAGCCATCGTGTGGGACGCCAGAGCACCAGGAGCCAGAAGAAGCATTCCCAATACAGGGTGACCATTGTGCCAATCTTGAGCAACTCGTAGCCAGCCCGGCCATCAAGGAGGGGTGCCACCAGCCAGTCCGAACGCAAATAGTTGTCTGTCGACAGCGAGTAGTACAGCGCACTCCCTCTCTGCCAGCTGCCCGACCCCCACTTCTCGACACCGCTGATCAGGTACACAAATGCAATCTGCAGCTGAATCACACGCAGCGCAAAGATGGGGACCTTGGGGCTCAGGATGGGTGACAGCCCCCTGGCAAGTCGGCCCTTATTTTTGAGCCAGGCGTCGATCGACAAGCTCGCACCGCACGGCACCAGGCAAATGTAGAAGCCAAACTCACGAACCAGGCGATCGCCACCGTTCATAAACCAAGAGTTTCTCTGGTACAGCGCCGTGTGAGCGATCACGCTGATGATGCCCATGGTCCGGCTCTTGAACCCAAGCATAAAGAGAATGTTGGCCACCAGCGCAAGTGCGTGGACGAACGTGACGGCAGTCATCGAATCGAGGTGGTCGAAGTAGGTCCAGCGCGAGAGCCTAAAGCCCCGCCTGGCAGACCCCTCGTGGAACACACCATCCGGTCCGACCAGTACAGCCAGATCACCCCAGATGTCGATGGTCGTCATGATGAAGACCACGCCGAGCAGGATGCGCATCACACCCACACCACGGGCAGAAATGGGCCTAAACCAGAACCAGTTCCAGAACTGCCAGACGACACGAAGTCCGCGGAGAATGTCCTTCAACGGCACTTGATCTCTCCCAACTCTTCCACCTTGTGGCGTCCCTTCTGATCGGAGTCCTTCCAGCGCTTGCTTGGCCGCACAGCCCAGGTGCGGTCCCGCGTCATGATGACCGACTTCAGCGGCGTTCCGGCCTCCTCAGCACGATGACAGGCGTAGCGAGCGATGCCATTACGGAGTGGCTTACGGCTCTTCTGGAAGCTGGACAGAGCGAGCTTCTGACGTCGGTCGTAGCGCCACCGCCAGTAGGGCTTCTCCACTGGCGCATAGAGTGGCTCGAGATCAATGATCTCACCGTCTGCCTTCTTGCCCTGAAGAACAAGCCAAGATGTGCTGCCTGGAGGGGGTGCGAACATTCCCCAGTTCTGCCAGAAGCACATGGTGGTCTGCATCCACCGAAACTTCTTGTAGTACGCCCCCCAGAAGTCTGACTTCCGATTGTGGGAGGCCACGACAGTTCCAATGTAGAAGATGATGAAGACGCTCATCACGAGCTTGTACAGGCCGAGTCTCATGGGCGAACCCACAAGCGATACCCGTCTACATCCAAGGTGTGCTTTGCTTCAACCCACCCCTGCGCAGCGATGGCAGACACCCCGTAGGGCAAATCAGTGGGGCTGGAGTTCGGGGGTAGATCGCGGTGCATCGTGATGAGAAACGTCTGACCGGATCGTCGGGTGGGCGCTTTGATCAGCGCCACACACTCTGGGTCACCGGGTGGATACCGCACATAATCGATTCTGCGTGGAAGGAGCAGACTATCTACGGCCAATCCAGCGCAATCGATGACACCGTCCGCGGGCCCGAGCGAGGCCGAGGCCCATTCGGCGAACACCCCAGCATGGTACTCGCTAGACTGAACACGCTCCGGCGCATCAATGTTTCGGGCACTCAGCCCTGGCCAGACCAGAGCCGTTGCGCCCAAGGCCAGGACCCCACCCAGGGGATCACGAAGCCAGCGGACAGGCACCAGATCAGCCACTCGACCCGCAGCGACGGGCAAGAGCGCCGCAATGATGACAGCAAAGGGCAGCACGTATCGATCGAAGTAAGTCACCCATCCCATGCCCATGTACAGCGACAGCATGGGAGCGCCGACAATTCCTGCACCAGCGAGGGCGACCGTCCACCGACGTCGCGGTGCAGATGGGAGAAGCCAGAACGCGCCTGCAGTCAGGACGATACCGGACGGGATGAGCCCGAGCGCAGCCAGACGCTCAATGCTGCTGGTTCGGAGGGCAGTCGCACATTCAGTCCCGGCCGATGCAACCCGAAACCGCTCTACACGCTGGCCGGAGCAGGCCTGGCGAACGCGGTCACCCCCCACGAGGCCTTGCCCGATCTGTTCGAGTGTACCCTTCCGCTGTACTGCGAGCTGACTGGCCACCTCAAGCTGAGGAATGCTGAAGGTCCGCTGCAGCCAGACGTCCTGGGCGAACGGCCCAGAGAACACTGCACCAAAGACAGCCAATCGAAGAATGCAGGACTTCAACCCAAAACGTAGACCGCCCAAAAGGACCAGGCCGGCCGCCGCCGGCAACGCGATGAGGCCGCGGAAGTCCAGCGCCCAGGCGATCCCAGCAGCGATGCCAGCAAGAATGACCCATCCAGTCCATCGCCAACGCATGGCGGCAGCACCCGCACCGAAGGCAAGGCCCACTGCGGCCCCAAGCGCCGGGTAGTGATTGACCCAAAGCGCTCCGTCCATGGCCAGAGGCATCAAGATCACTGTGCCGCCTGCAACCAATCCAACCCATCGACTGGCCATGGATGCCCCAAGAAGGGCGGCGCCGAGGACCATGCCAGCAAGCGAGATTTTACCGATCATCTGCGCCGCTGCCAGGTAGCCCATCCCCTGCCCCACACCGCCCATCAGCCACCCAAACCACGGCTTTCGAAAGTCCGGATACGCCAAACCATCCACAGGATTCCAGATGAATTCAGCAGCCGTAAAGTAGTGCCCCCAGTCGGACCCGAGCGGGTGGCCGATGTCGGGCACAGCAGACCAGGCGCACGCCATCAGGATGACAACGGCGGCGGCAAAGAGCCGATCTGGGAGATCTGTGTTCATGTCATGGAGATACTCTCATGCTACGAGTCCGCAAATGACAAGTGTGAAGAGAGACATACTGATTACCGCTGGCGCGACCCGAAATCCGATCGATGCCATGAGGTTCATCTCCGCCAACTCGACGGGGCGCACTGGAGCGTGGCTCGCAGATGCACTGTGCATCCATCATCATGTCACCGTGCTCGGGAGCCCAGAAGCCTTGTCTCATTGCGACAGCACCGCCAACTCTGCTGAATACGGCTCGACGGCAGACTTGATGAACAAGATGCATGCCTGGGTTGACGCCCACCCAGAGGGCCTCGTGATTCATGCTGCTGCGGTCGGGGATTACGCCGTCGCCCCAAGTGATGGGAAGATCGCATCCGGCCAGTCATCACTCACACTGACCCTGAAGCCGACACCAAAGATTGTGGACGCCATTCGGGGATGGTCAGCACACGTGGACATCGTGTCGTTTAAGGCCGCAGCCCCAAACACAGACATGCCACAGCTCGAGGCCATCGCAGCAGCACAGGGTGAGCGCACAGACTCCGTCGCAGTCTTCGCCAACGTGATCGGACAGATCGAGTCGAGCGTGTTGATCTGGACCCCAACGGAAACAACCACCTTCACCCGGCGCCAGGATGCCCTTCAGGCCCTGGTTGACCTGGTGAGTCGCGTCTAAGACAGCTGCTCTGCGACCGCCTCTCCGACGACGAGGCCGATGGCCATTGTCGACACTTGAGGGTTCACACCGAGCGATGTCGGAAAGACGCTGGCGTCGGCGACGTAGAGGTTGTCCCACCCGTAGACTCGCCCATCTGGGTCGATGGCTGCCCGCTCAGGATCGGCACCCATAGGGACAGTGCTCATGGGATGGCTGGCATACAGATAGAGGTCTCGAGCAGGGACATCATCGCGGACGGCTTCGTCGATGTCCTGTACTCGCTTGATGGGGCGGCTCCCAACGATTCCCGTGTAGACCTCCTCAGCTCCCGCCGCAAAGAAGACACGCGCAGTCTCTCGAATCCCAGCCAGCAAGCGCCGCCTATCGCCATCGCCCAAGAAATAGCTCAGCCCAGCCAAGCTGACCTTGCCCATGCTGTCCTCATCGTGAACCAGTGGCCCAGCCAACGCCATGTGCTTGAGGTCGCGAATGGCCTCCAAGCGCGTGTCTCCCAGGGAGTACGGCATCACCATGAACAACTGGTCTGGTGACACGGAGTACACCTGCAGCAGGTACCCCTCTTCCCAGCGGTCCACACAGTATCCCTGCGTCACGCCGCTCCAGGGTTTGATTTCCTGCTCAAATCGGCCCATCTGGCCACTCGTCGGATGAATAAACAGGCTCTGGCCCACCACACGATCATCCGTCAGGCCGGTACTGAGCAAAAACCGAGGTGTGCCGATGGGGCCGGCACAACTCACAACCGCCTTCACTTTGACCCGAAATTGCCCCTTGGGCTTCAGGTCATGCGGGTCTATCAGCTGTCCACCAACAGCCGTGACGGCGCCGCCCTCGGTCTCGACGCCCTCCACTCGGCAGTCCGCATGAACCGCGCAATTTCCAGTCAACATAGCAATCGGCAAAAACGACCGATCTACTGAAGACTTACCGCCCGTCGGACAGCCCATCTGACACACGCCGCACCCAATGCAGCCTGGCGCTGAGCGTGGAAGCCAGTCCCCAGGGATGCCCAATGCGTCGGCACCAGCCTTGAAGATGAGGTTGTTGTCTTTCTGAAACACCACCGGGTTGACGGTCACTCCGATTGTGTTCCAGACCCGATCCAGAAGCGGACCCATCTTCTCCTTGGTCAGGCGTGAGCAGCCATATGAGCTCACCCAGTCATCGAGAATCTTGTCTGGAGTTCGAAAGCAGATCGCGCTGTTGATGAGGGTGCTGCCGCCCACACCTCGACCGCCGGGGACGGGAATGAGGCAGTTGCCGACGGTCGTCCGTGTACCTCGATTCTGGTAGAGATTCCTGAGTGCCCAGACCGAGTCCTGCTTGAAGTCGCCAGGCGACCAGTGGCTACCGGCCTCCAGGACAATGACCCGAAGCCCCGCTTCCGCCAGCGCGGTGGCAGTGGCTGCACCCCCTGCACCCGCACCAATGACAGCGACATCAGCCTCCCACTCTTCGGCGGCCCCATAGTCTGAGAATCCCAGCGTCATCCGAAGCACCCCACTCTCCAACCGATGGTATCGAGGACCTCAGGGCGACGCAGGAAGGCCATACTCAGCAATGCCTGGAGGGAGTCGAACGCAACACGTCGCGGGGCTGGATTCTCAGAAGCCCAGATATCGAGCACATGTGCAGCCTCCTCTTCACTGAGCGCAGAAAAGCGGGTTCCCCGCGAGACAAGCGTCCCCCACTCCAGCGCCGCCAACATGCTCCTGAACGGGGCCACAGCTGGCGGGTCAATCACGTCGGCAAGCAATGAATCGACTGCGGGCGCCGTCTCCCCGTCTCCTCCAGCGACCGGAAAAATGCCGGGCGGAAACAGAACCCGAGCGGCCTGCTCTATCACCTTGAACTCAGTCTCCGAGAGGACCGCAGCCCCCTGCGCTGGTCGACTGCGGACCACGAACGACGCAGAACCTGCGAGTAGACCCCCAGCGACAACACCGCCGACTATGACGGTCCGCCTGGACACGATCGCGTTCATCCATCTCCCTTGCCTGCAGCCCGATTTAGGGGCCCAGTTTGCATGGAATTCTCCATACCCGAAACCCCCTCTACAGGATACGCCAAAACGACCCCTGAGGTGTGCATGGCATCCGATCCCCGCGCGACCCGCGCTGCCGCCGAAATCTCTCGCATCAATGCCTTTTTTCCGATCATGACGATCCTGGGCAACCGACTCGCGGCGTCCCGCCCGTTCGAGGGCAAGA
>Ga0115012_10000619_pt1 | contig 20164 bp, 25 predicted proteins | sample TroAtlMetagenome_FD_88706 | JGI IMG/M metagenome (GOLD analysis project Ga0115012, IMG submission 88706) | Marine eukaryotic phytoplankton communities from Atlantic Ocean - Tropical Atlantic ANT10 Metagenome | ecosystem: Environmental > Aquatic > Marine > Oceanic | place: Tropical Atlantic...
GGTTATGACGATTTTATAACTGCATATAAAGACATTATTAAAAAGGCTTGTGACAAGCTTAATGATAATAGATTTGCCGTTTTTGTTGTTGGCGAAGTTAGATCAAAGAAAGGTGGTTACTATGGATTTGTCCAGGACACGATAGATGCATTCGTGGAGGGAGGCTTAGCGTATTACAACGAACTTATATTACTTACCAATATTGGGAGTAATGCTATTAGAGCCTCAGGTCAATTCAACGCATCTAGAAAGATGGTTAAAGGGCATCAAAACGCGCTTGTTTTTGCGAAAGGAGATCCCGAAGCGATAGAAATAAAAGGGCTAGCTAAATCAATATCGGACCATTTCAACGAGCACAAGCACGTATTTCAAGCTTATGACAATCTAATGGTTTTTTGTAAAGGCGATCCGAAGATAGCAGCAAAGGAGATAGGCAACCCCCAGGCTGAGGACTTAGATAATATTATTGCATCTGGGGGGATGATCGATGACTAGCAGAAAGGTGGCCGATAAAATGACAGCCGCAGAACTAACACCCAAAATGTTAGAGCTACGGCGATACGGCTTGTCCATAGCAAAGATAGCCTCACAAGTTGGCAAGTCTAAAAGTTATGTGCATAAGCACATAACTAAGGCTCTAGATGAGCTAGCGGATAAGTTGACTGAAGAAACAAAAACATACCGAGCTATTCAGTTGATGCGGTATGAAGGCCTTCTAACGCCATTGCAGTCAAAAATAGTTAAAGGGGAACCCCCAGCAATAGACACTGCACGCAGGATATTAGACAGCATAAACAAAATCACAGGTGTAGAAACGCCACAGAAGGTCGCCCCAACTACCCCAGATGGTACAGAGCCATACAGCGACCCAGCAGCAGCGATGACGGAAGACGAAAGGCTCAAGCGCATTGCAGAATTGCAGAAAAAACTCGATGACGGCAAATGAGCAAATCGAACTCCTCAAATTGCTCGAACACCAGCACAAAGAACGGGCACGGAACAGCCTCGACGCATACTGCAGGTATATCGAAATACCAGGTGCACCGCTGGTTGAAGACAGTTGTGAAAAAGGCGATGATTGTGACGATCCTAACTGTACTCTACATGAAGTTAGTAGCGCATTTTATCCTGACACGGTAGAGCCGGCAGAGCACCACAGCTTAATAAATACGACACTCGAGAAAGTAGAAAGTCGAGAGATAGACCCCGAGACAGGCTACCGCTACGAAAACGTTATGATCTTCATGCCCCCTGGAAGCGCAAAGAGCACCTACGGCTCGGTAACGTTCCCAACTTGGTACATGGGGAAGAATCCAAATAAGAACATCATCACGACCAGCTATGCCAGCCAACTGGCGCGCAAGTTTGGACGCAAATGCCGAACAATCACTGCCAGCAAGCAATTCACTGAGCTTTTCGACACCGGATTAAACCCCCAAAACCGTGCCGTAGACGATTGGGCCTTGCTTAATGGATCGACTTTCATGTGCGGCGGCATTCTTTCAGGGATAACCGGTAACCGCGCAGACATGCTCGTCATAGACGATCCGGTAAAAGGTCGAGAGGACGCCGACAGCCCCACAATTCGAGACAAGACATGGGAAGCATACCTATCCGACGTCAAAACTCGATTAAAGCCGAATGGCTCCCAGATAATCATCCAAACACGCTGGCACGAAGACGATCTATCAGGGCGAATACTTCCCAAAAACTGGGATGGTAACAGCGGATGGGTGGAGAGTCGCCAAGGCGATATGTGGTACGTGATATGTCTACAAGCCCAATGTGAAAGAGAAGACGACCCACTAGGACGCGAGATAGGCGAATACCTATGGACCGACTGGTTTAATGAGAAGTTCTGGGAAAGCACAAAGCGTGGACAAGGCACTCGAAACTGGGATGCGCTCTACCAACAGAAACCCAAACCGGTAGAAGGCGCGCTAATAAAACGAGCGTGGCCACAACGCTACGGTGAGCCTCCCGCTGAATTTATGCGGGTAGTTTTCAGCCTAGACACCGCATACAAAGAAGACCAAATCAACGATCCGAGCGTGCTAACAATATGGGGCGAGAAAGAACATGGCAAGTACCTGCTCCATGTATGGCGGGATCGAGTAGAGTACCCAGCACTCAAGCGAATACTAGCCAATCATTACATGGCTTGGAAACCCTCAGCCGTTTTGATCGAGGACAAATCGAGCGGTCAATCACTCATACAAGAGTGCCGCGACGGTATCCTGCTCAAGCAGTACCCCAAACCAATACATATACCAGTGATAGCGATAGAGCCAGAAGGGAACAAACTGGATCGCGCCGTCAGAGTATCGTCACAAATCGAAGCTGGGATCGTTTACCTACCAGAAGTGGCAGAGTGGCTAATGGATTACGAGTCGGAGTTGTTCGGCTTCCCCATCGCCACACACGACGACCAAGTGGACAGTACAACGCAATTCCTCGAATGGTCGCACAACAGCAGCATAAACCTCGAATTCATATCAACAGGCAAGTCAACAACGGCACACCAAGCAGAGAATACTGGTGCGTTTGGCTTCCGAATGAAAAGCAATAAATACGGAGACTTTTAACTAATGGCCGACGCAAAACTTAAACGCAAAGATATGATGGAATTATCCCGCGTGGATCATGGTAAGGGCATGTTTCAGGCACTAATAGACGGCATGATTCAAAATCCCGATAAATTACTGCAGTCGAAAGGTGCGGGAAGGTTTGACGTTTACGCAGACCTGCTGCGCGACGACCAAGTAAAAAGCACGTTTCAGCAACGTAGAAGCGCGACGATATCATCCGAATGGTATGTAGCACCAGGCACGGAAGACAAAGAAGACACCGAGCAGTCAAAGTTCCTTAAATGGCAGCTTCAACAAATCAACTTCGACAAGATTACAGACCAGATGCTGTACGCTGTGTTTTTTGGCTTTGCCGTCGCTGAGATAATATTCGGATACGATGAAGGTACAGGCTGGATATACGCCAAAGAAATCAAGGTTAGAGATCGCAACCGCTTCATGTTTGACGAAGATCATAACCTCTTGCTTTACGAATGCGGTGATAAAACATCACTGCCACAACATAAGTTCTGGACCATATCAACCGGAGCCAACCACAGCGACAACCCATACGGTGAAGGGCTAGCGAACTCGCTTTACTGGCCGGTATTCTTTAAGAGAAATGGTATTAAATTCTGGATGGTTTACCTTGAAAAATTTGGTATGCCAACGGTCAAAGCTGCACTATCACAATCGCAATTTCAGGACCCCGAACAACGTGGGATCGCGCTTCAAATTATCGAAGCCATACACGCCGACTCTGGCGTAGTGATGCCAGCAGACATTGAAATGGAGCTTATCGAGGCAAGCCGATCAGGTACCGCTACCTACGAAAAGCTGTACGACAAAATGGACGCGGCAATAAGTAAAATTGTTTTAAGCCAAACCATGACCACTGACGACGGCAGCAGCAAGAGCCAAGCCGAAGTGCATAAGGGCGTGAAGGACGAAGTTATAAAATCAGATGCCGACCTGATATGTGAAACCTTCAATAGCGACATTGTGCGCCAACTTATAGACCTCAATTTTGCAAACACAGAGTTCTACCCCGAGGTGTGGCGAAGAACCGAGCCAGAGCAAGACCTGAAGGATATCGCAGAGCGCGACACCAAGATAAAGTCACTCGGGGTTAAACCAACCGAAGAATACATCAAAGATACCTACGGCGAAGGCTGGGTAATTGATGAAAACGCCAACCAGCCTCCAACCATGCCACCCAATGCCGATCCCGAATTTGCGGAACCAGGCATACGCACACAAAAGTCGAACCAACACAGACAGGATCAGCACGCCATAAACAATGGCGCCTCGATGTTAGCAACCGCATACAACGAGCTACTTACGCCAAAGATTGAACAGATACTTGCACTCGCAGAAGAAAGCGGCGACCTCGAGAGCATGAGAGATAACCTCTTTGACTTAGTCAACGACTCTAGCGACGAGAACGTGAAGAAAATAGAGCGTGCCACTTTTGCAGCACGCATAGCCGCAATATTTAAGGGCCGATAATGATAGCAGGTGAAACCTTCAATCTAGCGCCAGAGAAGGCAATAGAGTTCTATAAGGACAAAGGGCTACGCCGATCATTTGCATGGCAAGATATGATCAAGGAGGAGCACGCCTACGCCTTCACAGTTGCAAAAATGATGGACAGAGACTTACTCGACACCACAAAGCAGCTTATCGACACCATGATAGCCGAAGGTAGAACGATCCAAGACTTCAACAAAGAGTTAATACCTCACCTGCAAAAGAAAGGGTGGTGGGGTAAAGACGATGTTATCGATCCATTGACCGGCATGGTCACAAACGCGCAGCTAGGAAGTCCAGCACGGCTAGAAACAATATTTAGAACAAACATGCAAAGCGCTTATGCCGTGGGCGCATGGGAAGCGATAGAAGCTAGTAAGGAGAGTTTGCCGTACCTTATGTACGACGCAATAGACGACGGACGCGCCAGGGAAGAACATGCCAAGTTTGATGGGCTCGTTTTGCCCGTTGATCATCCATTCTGGAAAGAACACTACCCACCAAATGACTACAACTGCCGGTGCGGTACCATTCAAATGGACGAGGACGACGTAGAGGACGAAGGGCTAGAAATTAGCGACGACCCAGTGATAGAGCGTAAGCCATGGACCAACCCCCTCACCGGCATAACGGAGCAGCTACCAGTAGGCGTAAGCCCCAGCTTTAACTTTAATGCAGGACATGAGCGCATGCGAATACTCGCAAATGCTTACATGGGAAAGGTAAAGCGCCAAGGTTCACCTGCAGACGAGGTAGGCCACTTGTTAAGCAGTTCAACGATAAATGCCGCGTTTCGTTCCTGGCTTGATAACAACCGCACAGCCACCGACGAAAGAGTATGGCCGATAGGTACCTATTCACCCAGGGCATTGAAAAAGCTGGACGACGAAGGGATCACGCCAACCACAGGCATGATAGAGCTAAACACTGCAGTCGCCAGGCAAAGCAACCTGACCAACGCCGAGCTATACGAACTACCTGACATTATAGCCTCACCAGACGCGGTCTATTTTCACAAAAGCCGTCGCACCGTCATATACACCCGCACCAATGACGATGGCACAGTAACCATGGTGACAACTAAAACCAATGGTAGAGCGGGAGGTCGCGCATACGACTACGTGAAAGCAGCAGAAATAACCACGCAAGACACCCTCGATAAGCGCATAGCACGCGGCACGTTCCTAGTTTGGCAATAAAAAAGTTCACTAAAACGAACGAAAATAGTTGATAAGTTCGGTTTATGGGTAAATACTAAGCACCGTAAACCGAACTTAACCAACAAGGCCAACCGAAATGAACGAGCTATCCCAATACGAGAATCTAATAGATTGTTTGTTAGAACTCATGGACAAAATAATTCCTCTTGAATTTGCCAAATGCGATCCAGTACCACCAGGTGATGTTATGTGGGAAGGAAGATCACGCAAGCTAATTGTCACAGCTACCTACACAGATATAAGCACTATAAGCATTACAGACAGCGCTTATAGAGTTTTGGAAGCAGAAGAATTAAGCATTTCAAATATTTATACATTAGTTGGCAAATTCATAGACATGGAGGCATAGCATGGCGCACCAAAAAATGTACGTAACCCTCAAGTTTGGCTTTTCAGCCGTAGTGGGGGAGGCGGTATACGACAGCGGTGCCGTGATCATCTTTAACGGTACCAGGCAAGAGATTTATAGCTTATTCGGCACTAAAAACGTAAGGCGTTTTATTGACCCTGACAGATGGTCGGGGCCTGACATTCAGCAATACCCCAAAGGCTGGATGCATCTAAGCCGCGAAACCTACACCGCAGAAATGCAAGAGAAAGACAAACCTAACCAACGGAGCAAAACCATGACAGAGAAAAGCACAACAGCCATCAGCATCAAAAAGCCAGAAACTGCACTAAACCGAGCGCAAACCGAAGTAGGCAGCATTATCGAGCAGATCGAAGCGAAGATCGCTGACAAAGAAGAAAACTATCAGGGCCTTGTTTACGACGCCACCACGCCAGAAGGGTACGAGAACTGCCGCGAAGTCTGCAAAGAATTACGCCCCCTGCGCGCCGATGTTGAAAAGACCCGCAAGGCATTGAAAGCACCGGTCACGGCTTTAGGCAAAAAGGTAGACACAGGATTTAAAACGCTTATACAGCGCATGGATAAGCTACTCGAAGCACCCCAGGAGGCATACCGAGCCGAAGACGAACGCAAAGAGCGTATAGAAGCGGAGCGCATCGAGAAGGCACAAAACGCCATGACCTGGATGCGAAACCTTTGCAACACCGCAATGCAAGTGGACAGCGCCAAAATTCAGGAACTGCTCAATAAGCTGGAAGAAAAAGAAATAGACCCCGAACTATTTCAGGAGCTACTCGCAGAGGCAACCAGCCTCAAAGAGCAAACACTGCAGAGCCTTAAAATGGCCCTTTCATTGAAGCAGCAAGCGGAAGAAAACGAGCGCAAACTAGCGGAAATGCAGAAAGAAGCAACCCAGCGCGCCCAGGAGGAAGAAAAGCAACCGGAGCCAAGCAAACAGACAGAGACACTAAAACCTGCCTCAGAAGCAACGCACAGGAACGATAGTGACGACGCAGCCAGCTACATGGCTCACCCTTCAAACAAAAAAGCCCCCGCGGTACAAGCACAAAGTTATTCGCCTCTAGAGCTTTGGCCTAGCGACACGGACCGCGCAGAAAACGAAGCGCTAGACGAAGTATGCATCAAGCTTCAAGAAGCTGAGGAATACATCGAATTTTTAAGCCGGCAGATAGGGCAACTATTTATATAGGCACAATTTAAAACAATGGAAGCGGCGTAAAGCCGCTTTTTATCGGAGTAAACATGAATACTTCAAGCGTACATTTCAGCCCAAGAGAAAAGCAGGTTTACGACTTGATGATAACAGGCGTAAGACAGAGAGTTATCGCTCAGGAAGTTGGAATATCAGTTAGAACAACTAAATTCTACTATTCATCTATTTTCAAGAAACTTGGCGTTCATTCATCCCGTGAAGTAGTGGCGAAGCACTACATGAAATTAAATGCTATTAAAGAAAATCGCACACCAGGCATAGAATTGCTATCTAAAGCCGAGCGCCGTGTTTATGACCAAGCCGTTACAGGAGTTAGCAGAAAAGAAATAGCTTCAAGGCTTTTTCGTTCAGAAAGCACGGTTATATTTCACTTGAAAAATATAAGCAAAAAACTAGGAGGCGTCTCAATGCTTGAAATGGTGATTTCTCGCTACAGGGAAAATGAAAGTCATTTTAATGCAATGTAATTAACTAAGGCGCTTTACTAGCGTCTTTTTTTAGGCTGATAATAGGCCTTAACCAACGCCAAAGGAAAATTTATTATGACTAAGATAATAGCCATGCTCGCCATATGTTTTTCGCTTTTTGGTTGTGCAAATAGCACAGGATTAAAACCAAAATTGTCAAAAACAGGTTTTGATGACGCAACTGTTGTAAGTGTTCCTCCGCATGGTATGGGTTGCAAGTCTTACCCGTGCATCATGTTGGGCGCACAATGGCAAAGCAACGTCCAGGGTATAGTTTACCTCGATTTTAAAACCATGTATGAGTTCACCAATATGTACAGTGCTCGGTTGAATATTGACGGTGATATTGTTGAACTTATAGATATCAGTAATGTTACTAATCACGATGTGGATACACTGAATAATAGATATTCGTTACACACGTTCGCGATTAAAGAGGAAAAATTTGAAAAAATCTTGAGTGCCAAAAAAGTATGGGTTCAAATTAAAACCGACGGAGGCAATGTAGAAGATTATATTGTCGATGGCGAAAACGATACGAAAGCCATACATGCTCTAAAGCGGTTTAAAAGAATGAAAGAGAGCAATTCTTAGCAAATATAGGCCTCATACGAGGCCTTTTTTCATTTCATCAACTCGGCTTTACGAGATATCCGAGGATCTAATCCTACGGCCACAACAGCTTTGTATTTCATGACCTCCTTTCTCGCTTCTGCCAAGGTCATTACCGGATATCGACCAAGCGTCATTTTAATCCTCTGACCTGACTTAAGACGTGGGCGAAATATAAAACTGATTGCGCCATTTCTCAGCCTGGCCTCAAGCCCGCCACCATCGGATTTTGTTATTTCCTTTTCCAGTTCCACGCCGGAGTAGCGTCGCAGCCATGTATCAGTCAGCCTGTTCATGACTTGTCCTCCAGAATCATCCTGTTTGTGGGCAGCTTCAGCATGTCGAACAAAGCGCTAAGCCCTTTCCCGGTAATACATGGCTTAGGGAAAAAGTTACCCTCCGTTTTATCGTGAACGAGGTTTAACTCCATATAACCAAGCTTGATCGCGTACTGATATGGCGTGAAATCACGCCGCAGCCATTTCATCTTAAACAAAAAGGCATCAAGCTTACGTGGGCCACACCCTAGAAGCTTCGCAGCCGTAGAGAGCGATACAGCGCCATTTGCGCCCCTGAGTGCTTCTGCGAACTCAGCGTCACTTTGGTGAAGGGATAGCTGCTCTCGAAGCTTCTCGTTTTCCTCCTCGGCATCCATCGCCAGCTTCAAGATCTCACGACGTGATAACTCAGGCATATGGTTGGTGTGCAACCGGCCAGCGCGATAATCAAGGAACACCTGATTGACCTTCAACTGAAAGGCTGGGCTTATCCAGCCAGCATAGCTGATCGCCAGCAGTTCGTGGGCGTAGGTGCCGGGGGATGATCCACCTTTCGTAACGCTAAGTACCTCAAAGGCAGAATTCTGCCTTAGCTCATTCACCAGATCTTGAGCCTGTTTTGTGTTAAGCCATGTTTTTGGCCGCTTGGAATCTCTGCCGCCACTAGCCTTATGCAGCGCATTCAGATTAAAGCGCCCCTGATCATCGGTGTTTACGGGCACACCAGCCACTACGGGTAAATTGTTCATGACGGCCTCCTAGTGCAGATCGCCAGAGAGCGCAAGGCCAACAGTCATCAGACGGTTGATACAGACGTTTGTTAACTCCAGTAGTGCGTCAAGCTGTAGCCGATATTCTTCAGCTGTGTCGAGTAAATCGAAAACGGTATCTGGGTCTTTAGCGCATTGTGAAAGTAGTTCTTCGCCGGACAGGGTGAGCAGTTGCAAGGTCGCAATGCGATTAGCTTTATGCTCACTGGCCGTCATTTCGCGGCGATACAGGTCGTTAAGCGTGATTTCAGGCTTAAATGATAATGCGCTAAGGCTGCGCGATGTGGTTGTGTTAGTCATGATTGACTCCGTATGATATTAGAAATTTGCCACTTTTAGATGGTGGCGGGTCTCACTAGAGCTCATACGAAACTCGGGCCTATTCCCCTTGCGGGTCTTATATTACGCCTCTCAACCCGCCATGGAAACTGGCTAGGGTGCTGTCGAACAGGCACAAAAAAACCGCAAGGTTTTCGGATGCGGCTGGCCGCGTATGATGTCTAGTGTTTTCAACATTAGTCCCTTCGAAATTGGTTTGCAAGTGGTTTTTGATTCGAGGATTGAAAAGTACCGCATGAGGAACTTTTTTGCAAATATGTTTTGTTTGAGGAACAAAAAATCTCGCGCGCGTTATATATCTTCTTCTCTTTTAAATCTTTAAGTCGGATATGTGTCTGTGTGTCGTGTCGGTGTTACCCTTGAAAGCCGCATTACTAAAGGGTTTAACCGTGTCGATGTGCAGTGCCGGTGTGAAAATATTGCGTGTCGGTGTCACAGCTTCCAGCCCAGTAAATACGGAGGGCGTGCCGTGTCGCTCTAAAAATAACCAAACATTAAACTCGGGTAATAAATGCTCAAAATAACGTTTATTTTAAAGAACTTGTCGCTGTGAGTGTCGGTGTTATCGATACAAGCCACGTTAATAAAGGGTTTATACGTTTCGGTGTGAGTGTCGTTGTGGGTAAATCAAGTGAGAAATAAAAAAATAATTACTGCCGACCCCCACACTAAAAACTCGCATGAAAAAACTAATAATATTGAAATATAAAGCCGGTTAAAAATCGAAAAATCACTGTAGCACGGTGATCGTAAATAGGTGATTTTGAATCAATAAATACATGGCAAATAGCGTTCCTAACATTCTCGCGTCTATTAGAAGGAATGGCATTAATAATTTATAACCTTATGTTTTTATTAAATATTGTTCCCTTCGGTAATGAATTGTACAACTGTATGTATAAACAGTATTAAGTTGACTTTTGTGTTTGAGGTAGTAAATTTTAAACATTTATAATCTGTCACATAATTCATATTATTTCGAATAAGGAAGTCTTAATGTTTGTATCGGATATCGTTTTAACACTGCCACGCAAAGACATCAATAGCCACCAACACATAGCCCATGTGACGATCACAGAAGACACAGAAGCCGAAATGAATGAGCAGATAGAAGACCTTAGAACCGAGTTTCCCGACCTAAAGGTTGACCCCACCAAATAAACGCGGGTAAAACACCAGCGGCAAAACCGATAAAACATGCCTAACTAAACTGAAAGCGGTTAGGCATGAAAAACCTTCACATATTTAAGCGCGGTACCCATACCGACTCAGGCGGCAAAACCCTAGACTTTGGCGACGATATGCTAAACAACGTCGTCGACTCATACGATCCATCACTTCACGAAGCCCCCATCGTCATAGGACACCCTGCAACAGACGACCCAGCAATGGGATGGGTGGAAAGCCTAAAGGTTACCGAGCAAGGGCTACACGCAGAGCCAAAGCAAGTAAATGCTGACTTTGAAGAACTTGTCAAAGCTGGCAGTTACAAAAAAATTAGCGCCAGCTTCTACATGCCCGACTCACCTAGTAACCCATCACCAGGCAACTGGTACCTGCGCCATGTAGGTTTTTTAGGTGGACAAGCGCCAGCTATTAAAGGGTTAGGAAATATTCAATTTTCAGCAGCCGAAGAAGGCGTGCTCGAATTTGAGGACAGCTTCGAGAATGGTTACTCGCTAGGCACTATTGCCACCCTAATGCAGAACATTAAAAAGTTCATTATCAAAAGTTCTGGCATAGAAGACGCCGACTCACTGATCCCCGATTACATGGTGAAGGAGCTAGAGCGATCATCCGAGCGAATGATTAACCCACCTACACCCGAAACCAACCAGTTCAATGAGGAAAACGAAATGGATCTGGAACAAGCAAAAGCGAAAATCGCGCAGCTAGAAAGTGACAACGAATCGCTAACCAATGAAAACGGCACTTTAAAAGGCAAAGTTACCGAGTTCGAAGAAGCCAGCCAAACCGCAGCAGAAGCAGCGCGTAAAACGGCAATAGCGAATGAAGTAGAAGCCCTTGTCAAAGGTGGTCATATCGCACCGGCAGAGCGCGAGAACATCACAGCATTTTGTGAATTGTTAGATGGAACGGATCGTACCGTTTCATTCGGTGAAGGCGATGCAGCCGTGGAAGTACAAGGCCGCGAATCGTTTATCAAATTCCTACAGTCGAAAACCGTGGTGGACTTTAACGAGCGCACCCGAGAGGAAGGTAAGCCAAACGGCCCAATGACCTCTGCAGACTTGTCGCGCCGTGCAGTAGCGTACCAAGAAGAACAGAAGAAAGCCGGCAACCACGTAGACATTGTGGACGCCGTAAACCATATCCAAAACCAAGCGGAGTAAATCATGACTATGAGAAATACAGGCTTAGTAAAAGCCTTTATCGCCGCCACAGCAATCGCACGATACAGCGTAGTCAAACTAGACTCCGCTGATGATTCGGTCGCTCTGGCAACAGCTAAAACGGATCGCTTAGTGGGCGTGTGTGCCGATCCAAAAGACGTGCCAGAGGGCAAGCGTGCTGACGTAATCCTAGAAGGCATCGCGGAAGTTCGAGCAGGTGCAACTATCGCCAAGGGAGCAGACGTAACCGTCGACACTCAAGGACGCGTAGTTACCGCAGCCTCAACAGACGAAGTAGTCGGCTGGGCTACCGAAGCCGCGAATGCAGTTGGCGACGTCATCAGCATTAAATTAACCGTGTAGAAAGGGGAAAAACATGCCTACACCATTTGTACAAGACACAAAACTCACTGCCATCGCAGTCGGTTTTAAAAATGCAGAATTCATCGCTGACCAGGTAGCACCTCGCATCGATGTTATGTCCGAAGATTTCCGATGGACTGAATACAACAGCCACGAAATGCTGACAATCCCAGACACACTTGTTGGTCGCAAAGGCGTTCCTAATGAAGTTGAATTCACCGGTGAAGAACGCTCTGGTCACACTAAAGACTGGGGCCTTTCAGACGGCGTACCTCAAAGCGATATCGACAAAGCTGCAAATCACCCATCATTCGACCCATTAGGCCGAGCGACAAAAGGTGTTACACAGCTTGTAGATTTAGCGCGAGAAATGCGCGTGGCTAACTTTGTGCGCAATGCAGATAACTACAACCACAAGCAAGCGCTGACCTCTGGTAATAAATTCAGCGATTACGATGCTGACTTTTTTGAAATTCTTGGTCTAGCACTAGAACAGCCTCTAATGCGCCCTAACACTGCTATTTTAGGCCATACCGAATGGTTCCACTTAAGCCGCAACAAAGCGCTACTGAAAGCCATGGGCCGCAATGTAGACACTCAAGAAGGTAAGATCACTCGTCAAGAGTTTGTCGACCTTATAGAAATCGACAAACTGATCATCGGTAAGTCGCGCTACAACACCGCTAACAAAGGTCAAGGTGCAAATCTTTCTCGCCTTTGGGGTGGCACTGCAGCATTCCACTACGTCAACCCTAACCTAATGAGCCTAGAAGAAGACCTCACCTTTATGGCGACGGCTTCATATCTAGGCAAGGTGGCTTATCAGAAGGCCATAGAGCCAGGCGAAATGGGGCTACGCGGCGGTAAGAAAGTGACGGTAGGTGACTCTTGCAACGAGGTGCAAATCTCGAAAGAAGCTGGCTACTTATTAACAGGCGTTCTTTAAGGACGCCCCCCTAACCTTTCAACGCTAGAGGAACCCTCATGACAGCAGCGAAGAAACCAACTGCAGCAGAAGTGGCAGCAGCGAAAGCAGCCGAAGAAAAAGCTGCAAAAGATAAAGCGGAAGCGGATAAGAAAGCAGCGGAAGAAAAAGCCGCACAGACTTATTCTGGCACGCTTTTATATCCAGCACGCGTCGGTGATAAAACCCTGCAAAAAGGCGAAATCGACGGATTAAGCGAAGCAGAATATAAAGAGCTAATAGCTCTTAAATGCTTAAAGCCAGCGGAAGAAGGCGAGTAAAGTGGCATACGCAACAGAGTCCGATTTAATTACTAAGTTTGGTGAAACCGAGATAGACGATCTTATCGATCAGGAAACCCCAAACAAACTGCAGGACGCCCTAGACGACGCAGAGAGCGAGGTTAACTCATACTTAGCCCAGCGTTACACTGTGCCGCTTTCTACGGTTCCCAATACAATTAAATCAGCCTGTTGCGACATTGCGCGTTACCGGCTTTATTCGCATAACGCGACCGAAGAAGTTAACCAGCGATACAAGGATCGTATCGCTTGGTTAAAGCTTCTATCAAAAGGTGAGCTCAGCATAGGCGTAGCCGAGCAATCATCAAAGAAAAGCTTAAAAGCGATCACTACAACTGGTGGCAGTTCTCGCATATTTACCAGCGAAACACTAAGAGACTTCTAGCCATGGCAAAGTCTCCTGTTCGTGTCGATGAAGCGCAATTCACGCGCATTCAAACATTATTAAATAAATTTAGAGCCGACATTTTAACGCCGTTTTTACGTGACGTAGGTACACGGCTAGTTAATGATTTTAAATTAGGTTTTCGTAACAGCAAGGCCCCCGATGACAGCAAATGGGAATCAGTAGAGAGAGAAGGCAAACCCCTACTCGATACCGGCAGACTTAGGAGCTCAATTCACGCCATTGTCACACCAGGACGACTCGAAGTCGGAACCAACGTGATATACGGGCCAACCCACCAATACGGCGACGACAGCATAGTCACAGCCAACGTGCCAGAGCACACACGGCTAATCAATCAAGCATTCGGTAGACCTTTAAAGTTTGGCGTTTATGCCACTGTAAGAGCGCACAGCAAGCAGCAGCAGCGCAACGTCACTGCTCGTCCATTTTTAGGCATTGAGCAGCGTCAAAAGAGAAAAATAATAAAAGAATTTGCTCGACACGTTGAGATCATAACTAACGGAGAGGCCCGAGGAATATGAATTACGAAGCATTAGAAGATTTGCTCGGAGCCATTCAACTAAATGGATCAAACGTTTTCGCAGACGTGATGACAGCCGTAGACGAGCAGACCGTTATTAAAAACGGGATTGTTAAGCGAGATAGCGCCTTCGTTATCCCAATGGCAGACGAAGCGCGAGGCGAAGCTATACACACCATGTACCACGCCCAAGACATTGCAACCACTGTCGGCATTATATACAGCGTGCGCGCTATCAATGACGTATATGGGCGAAACGTTAACTCACGTTTAAACACGATAAAAGATGCAGCCAGAAAAGCTATTGCAGGTTACCAAATCGACGAACTACACGATCCTTTTAATTTCGCCAGTGGCGAGGGGATCGCGTTTATGAAAGGTGGCATTTTTTGGATGGATATATTCACAACTACATACAGATTTGACCAGGAGTAACCCATGAGCCGCAAAACCAGAAAGACGCTACTAACAGCCGCAATAAATAATGCCGTATATGGTACGGACGCAATAGATACCGGCACACCTAAAGCCATGCTTACATCAGGCTTTGATTTAACACCTATTGAAGGTGATGACCTCGAGCGCGACCTCGACACAGGTGAAGGTGGCCACACTGAAATGATCCCAGTCGGTACCCACGTAAAAGCGTCGGGTAATATCGAAATAACGGGATCAGGTACGCCAACCACACCAGTAGCATACGAGCCTATTCTTGTGGGCGCTGGATACCTAACGACTACCGAAACCGGCAGCGTCGAGTATGTACGCATCCACGACAACAGTGAAAAGGACGTTACATTCTACGGCTACAAAGACGGGGCGATCCACATCATCACTGGGGCGCGTGTGACCTTCACTACCAACATTAAGGTTGGGGAGATAGCTAAACAGGAATTTGAAATCACCGGCCTATACGGTGGAGTGCTGGCAGGTAACGTGCCGGCTGCAGATTTTAGTGCTTTTGTGAAGCCAGTCAAAGTAGGGCACACATACACAGACATAAAGCTAGACGGCGTCACTTACAAAATGCTCGAGTTTAGCTGCACCGAAGGCAATGAAATCGTCTATGACGAAAACACCGTCGAAGAAGCAGTACACATCACAGACTGGAAGTCGGAAGGTACGATCCTAATCGAAGCCCCAGATTTAGCCACCTTCGACCCATTCACCAAAGCGCTAGACGCCTCAATCATGCCGATAATCGTCACGCATGGAATAACGGCGGGTAATATTTACCAGTTCATCGCTGACAGAATACAACTTGGACGCACAACCTATGGCGACAAAGAAGGGAGACTGACTTACTCAATCCCTTACCGCGTCATAGGTGAGCACAAGCACGTAACCAAGTAATAGGAAAAACCAATGGGATTCATAGTAAAGCGCGGTGAGAAAAAAGTTAAATGGCCGGTTCGCGTACAAGAGCCAGTAGATGGAGGTAAGACCGAGGAATCAGAGTTTATCGGTCACTTCGTCTTACTAGACCAAAAAGAGTACGACAAAGCCATGAAAGACAAGTTGTCAGACCCAGAATTTATAAAGAAATTCTTAAAAGGCTGGGAAGGGCTAACTGATGAAGAAAACACAGCGATCCCATTTAACGATGAGAACATCGAATTGCTTGCGTCGTTACCATATTGTCGCCGTGCGCTATTAACGGCATACCACGAAGCTACATCGGGCATCGCAGTAAAAAACTAGAAGACGTGGCTCGGCACTGGGCGGTCGGGCCACAACTCACATCAGACAATCAACGCGACATCATAGAACAGATGCGCGAATGGGGAGCATCCCAAGCCCAGATAGAACAATACACGGCGTCGGAAGAACCTGATGACTGCGAAGTCATAGAGGAAAACGAAGCAGCAGTAGCATGGTTTTTAAGTGTTGACGACCTATGGCAATGGGCCTTTACAGATAGAAGCGTGACCATGCTAGGGCTAGACGTTAAAGCCGTCCACGCTGACGCTCAAATGCGCGGCCTAGAAACCCAACCGGAGGATTACAACAAGCTCCGCATCATCGCTAGAGCCGCAGCAAACCACTACAACGACAAAGCGAGAGACTAGCCATGGCGATGAAATTAAGTGTACTTTTTGACGGAGACACGGCTCGACTTAAAGCCTCATCAAAGCAAGCACAAAGTTCACTAAACAGCGTTAAATCAACTGCAGTAAGCGTAGCGAAAAGCGTCGGTGCAGCGTATGCATCCTATATCTCGTTATCTCAAATTGTCGACGTCACAAAACGGTACCAAAGACTCGAAGCGCAACTAAGAACATCAACCGGCAGCGTCGAAGGTCAGGCTCAAGCCATGGCTATCCTAAGCGAGTTCGCCTACGCGACAGGGCAAGATTTAGAAGGCTTAGTAGAAGGTTTTAATAAACTGGTAAACCTAGGCCTCGACCCCAGCCAAGATGCCCTACTAGCTTATGGAAACGTCGCAGCCGGTACCGGTAAAACGACCATGGACTTTATCGAAGCCGTAGCCGACGCCAGTGTCGCGGAGTTCGAGCGATTAAAAGAGTTCGGTATCAAGGCAGCTAACGAAGGTGACACCGTAACCTTTAGATTTAGAGGCGTGACTACCAGCGTCAAAAACAACTCAGAAGAAATACAGCAGTACTTGATCGGGCTAGGACAAACCAAGTTCGGTGATGCAATAGCGAACCAGGCAACAACACTCGAAGCAGCACTGAACCGAGCAGGGCAGAAATGGGATGAATTCATGTTCAACCTAAGCAATGCCGGTCCAGGTAACATCATGACGCAGACCGTCAACCAAGCCGCAGAAGCACTCGACGAGCTAGGCTCAATGCTAGCCAGTGGTGAAATGCAAATAGCAGCCGAGGCATGGATCGGTCAATTCGACCAGATAGGGCAAGCCGTAGAAAACACCACAGACTTTTTATACGACAACTACATGCAAATGTTCTTTGATGCTCGGCAGTTCGAACAAATGACAGCCGACATTAAACCCTTTTCTCACATGCCAACAAACATATCCACCATGGTTCAACTAATGACCGTTGAACTAGCAAAAATGGTCGATATCGGCGTGACATACGGGCAAGCCTATGCAACAGGGTTCCTTTCTACCCTCACGCTACTCAAAGACCGGACAATGGCTATCGTTTACGAGATAAACGACATACTTAACCCATTGAACGGATCAACTTACAATTTTAAAGAGGCATGGGATCAGGCCGGTGAAGCCTTCGATGACACCCGTAACACACTGCTAGATAACGCAGACGCACAAAGCGAGGTATTCAACAAAGCAGCGGCAGATACAGTCAGCGACATACTCACAAACTCGCAGAAGGCGATAGATGCCTACGAAAGGAAAATGGCCGAGTCGAGAGAGGTACGATCGCGCTGGCAATCTGAAATGGACGAGTTAAAACAAGGCGACCTCGGACAGTTTAACCAAGCCAGCGATCCTGCAGCTAATGATTCCAGTTATGGCCCAACGGCAGACCAGAACTTAAATTACAACAAACTCATGGAACGCTATGCGAGTGAAGAAGAGTTATTAATTCTTCATGCGCAAAAAGAAATGCAGATCATTGCTGAAGCGATGGAGCAAAAGAGAATCACCGAGCAGCAAGGGTTAGATTTAATTTTTGCAGCTCGCAAAAAGCATGAAGATGAATTAGCAGCGTTAGAAGCAGCCAAGCGTAACATGATACTAGGCAGTTCGGCTCAAATATTCGACGGACTCGCAAGTATTACGGGTGCATTCGCGGGTAAACAGTCAAAAGCCTACAAAGTTCTTTTTGCCATTAGTAAAGGTTTTGCTATTGCGCAAGGCGTTATGAATTTATCAACAGCCGTCAGTAATGCGATGGGGCTACCCTACCCTTTAAATATTCCAGAGATGGCTAAGGCCGCAGCAACAGGAGCAAGCCTAATTGCGAATATTAAAGGCGTCACAATGCAAGGCCAAGCGCACGGCGGTCTATCGAGAGTGCCAGCAGCCAATGAAGGCACATTCATGCTGCGCCGTGATGAAATGGTAATGAACCCACGCCAACGCGAGAACTTCGACAAAATGCGCGACACAGTTGAAAACGGCGGTGGGCAGGGCAAGTCAGTTACCTACTCGCCAATTATTAATATTGACGCTACCAACGCTACACCAGGCATGGAACAAATGATCAGCGACAAAATAGAGCAGTCGCAAGAACAGACATTTGCAACCATCGCAGAGGACTTTAGTAATGGCGGCAGTCTTTCACAACGACTCAACGGATTAGCAGCATGACAAAAATATTCGACTTTCCAGCACTGCCGGCAAGTAAGTGCTTATTTGTTCCAATGTTTAACACGCAAATTTCACGAAGTGCATTTTCAGGCTTTGATCACGTAATAGAAAACCCGGGTGAACGGTGGGTAATTCAATACCAATTCAAAGTGCTGACCAATGCCCAAGGTAAGCTTTTAAAGCAGCACCTATCTCAGCTACGAGGATCGGTCAACCAGTCTCGCCTTTATGATACGAAATTTAAAACGCAAGCTGGCACTTGGGCAGGAGTACCTCGAGTAGCAGGAGCAAATCAATACGGTTTAATTTTAGAAACCGACGGATGGAACGCTAACCAACTAGTAGCGGCAGCGATGGACCGATGCTTGGTGGGTTCTCAATTAATGGAAATAAACGAAGACTGTCACTCTGACGAGTTTGGCAATGCAACACTTAGATTCACTAACGAACTACGCGAACCCCCATCAGATAACGAAACTCTCATAAGCGACACCAGTGCATTAAAAACCATAGGCCGATGGAGCAAGCCAGAGCAAATCCAACAACTCTCAGGTGATGCCCGAGTTTATAGAAATATAACGCTAGATTTTGAGGAGTCGTTCGCATGATAGAGCGCGCCGTCACATCAGCAATGATACAAGCAGCAAAAGCGACCCCCTCGCGCCTTTTAGCTTTCTTTGAGCTCGACTTCCCTAGTGGCTGGGTTCGTGTCCATTCAGGGCTAGGTACGCGCATATACAACGGAGAAAGCTACATAGGTATAGGCGAACTAGGGGGTATGGGCACAGTGACCGAGAACGCCTCGACAAGCGGCAACAGGACCACGCTAACCCTCAAAGTAACAGACCAATCGCTACTAGCAGAAGCTATGAACGAAGATCCCGATGGACGTGACTGCTTTGGGCACCTGGTCGCATTTGATGAAGACCGACAAATAATAGACGGTGCGGATTACTTTATTGATGCTGAAATGGTCGACATGACCATCAAGCGAGGGAAGCAATCAGCAGGAGTGCCAGCAGTTATAAATATAACAATAAACGACTGGCTAGAACGATGGGCTCAACCGGTAGAAATAATTAAAACAACCGACCAGGCGCAGCAATTTCTACATCCAGGAGATCGCTTTTTTGACCTAGTGGAAATTATCGCGGGTTCACCTCTGTCCAGTTTACCCGTTAAAACTAACTACGGAACAACGAGTACACGAACGACAAAAACAGGCCGATACGCACGATGAGAAAACCAAACTGGGCACCACTACTCAACAACTATATCACCGACAATAGGAATACCCCATTTGAGTGGGGGAAATTCGATTGCTGTTTATTTGTGGCTGGCGCAATAGAAGCTATGACAGGTCAAGACTTTGGCGCGCCTTTCAAAGGGGAGTACTCCACTGCAAAAGGATCTCTTAAAGCACTTAAAAAACACGGCGGCGGCGATCTTAGAGGTACATTTACTCAGCTTTTTGGTGACTTTAAACCGAGACTTCATGCGAAGCGTGGCGATGTTGGCCTTATTGATACAGACATGGGTGAGGCTGTAGGAATTATGTGGGGGGGCTCAGTTTGGGTAGTGACCGAAGAAGGGCTCACCTCATTACCTCAATATAA